>APMI01000329.1_pt1 | contig 20052 bp, 18 predicted proteins | sample 667938 | NCBI WGS metagenome assembly APMI01 (sample SAMN01084076, study PRJNA167559) | wastewater metagenome | biome: Wastewater | place: Denmark: Ejby Moelle, Odense | collected 2011-11-28 | reverse complement strand
CCGCCGCTGCGGTCGTCGCCGTCGACGCGGGAAAAACGGTCGAACATCGTCTTTTCACGGCCGGGTGGAAGGCCGGGCCCTTGGTCGAGCACTGACAGCGTCACGCCGTGCGTCGTGCGGCGCGCCTGCACGGTGACTGGCGTGTTCACGGGCGCGAATTTCGCCGCATTGCCCAGCAGGTTGATGAGGACATGATGCAGCATGCGCGGATCGGCCTCGACCAGCGGCAAGCTTGGGGGCACGTCGAGGACGAGTTTGTGCTGCGCGAGTTCGGCGCGCAGGTCCTGTGCTGCGGCGGCGACAGCATCGGTCAGGTCGGTCGCCTCGCGCCGGACAGCAAGCGCACCGGCCTCGATCCGCGTCATCTCGACGAGGTCGTCGAACACGCGGCGCAGGCGGCGGGCCTCGCCGCTGAGCATCGCGGTCGTCGGACTCGCGCCATGTTCGGCGGCAAGCGCGTCCGCTGCGGCGACGACTGCGGTCAGCGGTGTCTTGAGATCATGGCCGAGCGACGCGAGCAGGGTAGAGCGCAGGTCGTCACGCTGTTTCAGCGCACCGACTTCGCGGGCGTTCGCCTCGAGCTTCAGGCGTTCGTGCGCGAGTGCGGCCTGTCCCAACAAGGTAGTGAACAGTACGCGTTTTTCGGCAGGAACGGGGTCGCCGCTCCCCGCCTTCGCGAGGCCGATGACGCCAAGCACGCCGAGCGTCGTTTCCAGCGGATGAAACTGCCAGTCGCTCGCCGTCAGCGTGCCGCTGTCCCGCCCGGCGATCTCGCCCCGGTCATAGGTCCATTCGGCAGCGGCGATATCGAGCGGATTTATCGCCGGATCAGCCGGACTGGCGCCGATCACGACAAGCTGTCCGTCGCGCCGGGTGAACAACACCGTTGCGACGTCCAGCAGCGTCGCGACCTCCTCGCAAATGGTGCTCGCGGTTCCGGTTTCGTCCGACACGCCGGCCAGCCGCTGGCCGAAGGCGGCGAGGGCCGCATTTTCGGTCGCGGTGCGCGCGCCGATATTCGCTTCGCGCTTCAGCCGTCCGGCAAGATTGCTGGCGACGACCGCGACGATGACGAGGACCAGCAGCGTGCTGACGTTCTCAGGATTGCTGACCGTGAATGTGTAGAGCGGCGGCAGGAAGAAGAAGTTATAGGCAAGTGCGGCCGCAAGGCTGGCGATCAGCGAGGAGCGCAGCCCGAACAGGGTCGCGGTCGCGATGACGGGCAACAGATAGAGCAGGTCCATCGCATTGGCGCCGAGCACCGGTTGCAGCGCCACGGCCAATGCCGTCGTCACGCCGACAAGGCCGATCCCGGCCGCGATGCCGCGTGCCGCAGGCGAGCGGCGCGCCGGCGGATCGTTCGCCGTCGGAAGCGTGTCGGCGACCGGCACGACGTGTACCGCGACGCCGTCGAGCGCCCGGACCAGCCGGTCGACGACCGAACCATGGCGCAACTCGAACCACCAGCTGCGACGGGACTTGCCGATGACGACCGCAGTGGCGCGCGTCTCGATGATGTGCGCGCAAAGCCCGTCGAATACCGACCGCGCAGGCACGGTCGCGATTTGTGCGCCGAGGCCGCTCGCGAGCTTCAGTGAATCGGCGATGCGCGTCCGGGCATGGTGGCCGAGTGTCGCATTGCGCGGGGTTTCGATGCTGACGGCGGTCCATGGCGCGCGCAGGGCATCGGCAAGGCGCTTCGATGCGCGGATCAGCGTCTCGCTGCCCGGCTGGTCGCCGACCGCAACAACCACGCGCTCACCCGCGGCCCAGGTTCCGGCCTCACCCGTACTCTCGACGTGATCGAGCAGGTGCCGGTCGACGGTCTGCGCCGCGCGCCGCAACGCCATTTCGCGCAATGCCGACAGGTTCGATTTCGAAAAGAAATGCCCCAGCGCTCGTGTCGCCTCGTGCGGGACATAGACCTTGCCCGCCTTCATCCGGTCGATCAGCTCGTCTGGTGGCAGGTCGACGATCTCGATCTCTGCATCGTCGAGGACGGCGTCGGGTACAGTCTCGCGCACCCGTACGCGCGTGAATCCCGCGACGATGTCGTTCAGGCTTTCGACGTGCTGGATGTTGAGCGTGGTCAGCACGTCGATGCCGGCGTCGCGCAACTCCTCGATGTCCTGCCACCGCTTGGGATGCCGGCAGCCTGCGGCGTTGCTGTGCGCCAGTTCGTCGACCAGCGCGACGGCAGGGCGGCGCGCGAGCATCGCGTCGAGGTCGAATTCCTGCAGTTCGTGCGCACCATGCTCGATCGTGCGCCGCGGCAGGAGTTCGAATGGCTTGACCAGTGCCATGGTCTCCGCGCGGCCGTGCGTTTCGATGATCCCGGCGACCACGTCTACGCCCTGTTCGAGCAGTTCGGCGCCCTCGCGCAGCATTTCGAACGTCTTGCCGACGCCCGGTGCGGCACCCAGGAAAATCTTCAGCCGCCCGCGGGCTTCGCGCTTCGCCGCCTTCAGCAGCGCTTGGGGGGAGGGGCCGGGCGCATCGTTCACGGGGCCGGATGTATCGGGGTCCGGTCCAGCTGTCGATTGAGCTTCAGGACGTTCACATGCGGCTCGCCGATAATGCCGAGCAACGGATACTGGATGTTCGACGCTATCAGCACGCGCAGCTGCCCGGGGTCCATGTTCCGGGCCCGCGCCACTCGCGGCACTTGCGAAAGGGCAGCCTCGGGGCTGAGATCGGGATCGAGCCCCGAGGCGCTAGTAGTGACCAGGTCAGGTGGGACAGTGCGACCGGTCAATCCGTCGGCGCGTGCTTGGGCCACGCGTTTTGCGATGGCATCGCGCAGTTCCCTGGATCCGGGCGCCAGGTTGGTCGCGGCGGAGGCGCTGGCGTCGTAACCTTTGCCCGCCGCCGATGGGCGGGGGTGGAAATACCGGGGTGCGGCAAAGCCCTGCCCGATCAGTTCGGAACCGATGATCGTGCCGTTATCGACGATCAGGCTGCCGTTCGCCTGATGCGGCATCGCGACTTGCGCGATGCCGGCGACGAGCGCGGGATAGGCAAGGCCGGTGATCGCGGCGAGCAGGAGCAGCAGGACGAGCGCGGGGCGCAGGGCGGTGCGGATTTCGGTGAGCATTGGCAAGTCCTCAGGCGAGGTTGAGGCCGGTCACGGCCAGGTCGATGAGCTTGATGCCGATGAACGGTGCGATGAGGCCGCCAACGCCATAGACCGCGAGGTTGCGGGCGAGCAGCGCTCCGGCGGGCGCAGGGCGATAAGCGACACCTTTCAGTGCGAGCGGCACCAGGGCCGGAATGATCAGCGCGTTGAAGATGATCGCCGACAGGATCGCGCTTTCCGGGCTGCCGAGGCGCATGACGTTGAGCATGCCCAGCCCGGGATAGAGCACGACGAAGATCGCGGGCAGGATCGCGAAATATTTGGCGACATCGTTCGAGATCGAAAAGGTCGTCAGCGCGCCCCGGGTCATCAGCAATTGCTTGCCGAGCCCCACGATCTCGATGAGCTTGGTCGGGTCGCTGTCGAGGTCCACCATGTTGCCGGCTTCACGCGCGGCCTGCGTCCCGGTATTCATCGCGACGCCGACATCGGACTGGGCGAGCGCCGGTGCGTCGTTGGTGCCGTCGCCGCACATCGCGACCAGCTTGCCGCCCTCCTGCTCCTTGCGGATCAGCGCCAGCTTGTCCTCGGGCGTTGCCTCGGCAAGGAAGTCGTCGACACCGCTTTCGGCGGCGATGCTGGCGGCGGTCAGCGGGTTGTCGCCCGTGATCATCACGGTGCGGATGCCCATGCGGCGCAGTTCGCTGAAGCGTTCGCGGATGCCCGCCTTCACGATGTCCTTCAGCTGGATGACTCCCAGCAGGCGCTCTCCATCCGCTACGGCGAGCGGGGTACCGCCCGACCGTGCGATCTCATCAGCGATCGCGCGCAGCGTGTCGTTGTCCGGTGCGTCGCCCACCTGCCTGATGACCGCATCGACCGCACCCTTGATCAGTTTTCGCTCGCCGATCTTCAGCCCCGACACGCGCGTCTGTGCGGTGAACGCGATCGGTTCGGCATGCGCGGGCATGGCTTCCCCGTCCCCCGCCAGTAGGACGATCGAACGACCCTCGGGCGTCTGGTCGGCCAGGCTGGCGAGGCGCGCCGCTGCGACCAGTTCGGCGTCGGCGATGCCCGGCAGCGGCAGGAATGCCGTCGCCTGGCGGTCGCCGATGGTGATCGTGCCCGTCTTGTCGAGCAGCAGCGTATCGATGTCGCCCGCCGCCTCCACCGCACGGCCCGACTTGGCGAGCACATTGAAGCGGACCAGCCGGTCCATTCCCGCGATACCAATCGCCGAAAGCAGTGCCGAAATCGTCGTCGGGATCAGCGTCACGAACAGCGCGACCAGCACGGGAATGGCCAGGCTGCCGCCCGCATAGGCGGCGAAGGCCGGCAGCGTGCCGACGGCGATCAGGAAGATCAGCGTCAACCCAGCAAGCAGGATGGTCAGCGCGATCTCGTTCGGGGTCTTCTGGCGGCTGGCGCCCTCGACCAGCGCGATCATGCGGTCGAGGAAGCCGTGTCCTTGTGCGGCGGTCACGCGCACCTTGATGCTGTCTGCGAGGACCCGCGTGCCCGCGGTCACCGCCGAACGGTCGCCGCCCGCCTCACGGATGACGGGTGCGCTTTCACCGGTGATCGCGGCCTCGTTGACGCTCGCCACGCCCGAAATCACCTCGCCGTCGGCGGGGATCAGGTCGCCTGCCTCGACCAGCACGACCTCATCGACGAGCAGCTGGCTGGCGGGGATCCGCGACCAGGTTTCACCGACGCCCAGCATGCGCTTTGCGTACAGGTCGGCCTTGGTCGCGCGCAGCGATGCGGCCTGCGCCTTGCCGCGCCCTTCGGCCAGCGCCTCGGCGAAATTGCCGAACAGGACGGTGAGCCACAGCCAGAAGACCAGCTGCGCCTCGAAGGTGACATTGCCGGTTCCGGCCGCAATCCCCTTGATCAGCAGCACCGTCGACAAGGTCGCGACGAGGGCCGTCACGAACATCACGGGATTGCGGATAAGTTTCGACGGGGCGAGCTTGATCACCGCATCGCGCGCGGCGGCCGCCATCAGCGGCCCGGTGAAGAGCGAAGTGCGTTCGGTCATGTTCGTGTCTTTCAGAGCAGGGTACCGGCCGCGACCTGTGCGTGGTCGGCGATCGGTCCGAGGACGAGGCTGGGCAGGAAGGTCAGGCCGCCGACGATCAGGATGATCGCGGTCAACAGGCCGACCCACAGGGGGCCGGTCGTCGGGAAGGAGCCCGACGTCGATGGTGTGTAGCGTTTCGCGGCAAGCCCGCCCGCGATTGCAAGGACCGGCAGGATCACCCCGAACCGGCCGACGAACATGCCGAGCGCCAGCAGCAGGTTGTAGAAGGGCGTGTTGCCGGTCAGCCCGCCGAATGCAGAGCCGTTGTTCGCGGCCGCACTGCTGAAGGCATAAAGGATTTCCGAAAAGCCGTGCGGCCCCTTGGCAAGCGGCCCTGCCTGTCCAGCAGGCAGCACGCTGGCGATTGCGGCAAGGCCCAAGATCATCAAGGGCGGGACGACCGTCGCGATGACGCTGAGCTTCATCTCGCGCGCCTCGATCTTCTTGCCGACATATTCGGGCGTGCGGCCCACCATCAGGCCGGCGATGAACACCGCGAGGATCGCGTAGATGAGGATCGCATAAAGCCCGGATCCGACACCGCCGATGACGAGTTCGCCGAGCTGCATGCTGAACATCGGGACCAGCCCGGCGAGCGGCATCAGGCTGTCATGCGCGCCGATGACGGCACCGGTCGACGTCGCGGTCGTCACCACCGAGAACAGCGCGGTCGCGACAACGCCGAAGCGCACCTCCTTGCCCTCCATGTTCCCGCCCGACAGGCCGAGCGCGTGATGGACGGGGTTGCCGGCCGCCTCGACCGCATAAGCGGCAGCGATTCCGGCGACGAACAGGACGATCATCGCGGCGAGGATCGCCCGGCCCTGGCGGATATTGCCGACCGCCTTGCCGAAAGTGAGCGTCAGGCCCGCCCCCAGCACCAGCATCGACAGCATCTGGATCATGTTGGAAAGCGCCGACGGATTCTCGAAGGGATGCGCCGAATTGGCGTTGAAGAAGCCGCCGCCATTGGTGCCGAGCATCTTGATCGCCAGCTGCGACGCAACCGGCCCCAGCGCGATCACCTGCTGCGCGCCCTCTACCGTTTTTGCGGTCGCTGAGGCTGCGAAGGTCTGCGGCACGCCGAGCGTGACATAGGCGATCGCGAGCACGAGAGATGCCGGCAACAACAGGTAAAGCGTCACCCGCGTCACATCGACCCAGAAATTGCCGATGCCGCTCGCCTGACGCCGCGCAAAACCGCGGATCAGCGCGAAGGCGACGGCTATGCCGGTCGCCGCCGACAGGAAGTTCTGCACCGTCAGCCCCAGCATCTGCGACAGGTGCGACAGCGTCGTTTCGCCGCCGTAGTTCTGCCAGTTGGTGTTGGTGACGAAGCTGACCGCGGTGTTGAATGCGAGCAGCGTGTCCACCCCGCCGAACCCTTGCGGATTGAGCGGGAGAAACCCCTGCAGCTTCAGGATCGCGAAGAGGAAAAGCAGTCCCGCGAGGTTGAAAACCATCACGGCGACGGCGTAACCGACCCAGCCTTGCTCTGCCTTGGGGTCGATGCCGACCACGCGGTACAGCGTCCGCTCGCCCGGGAGATGGTCATGCGCATAGAGTGCGTACATCCAGTCGCCCGCAGGTTTCGCGAGCGCGACCACCAGAGCTAGGAACAGCAGGATCATCGTCCATCCGGCAAATGTCATCGCTAGATTCCCCCTCAATACCGCTCGGGCCGGGCGAGCACGGCGAGGAGGTAGGCAAGGATGAACAGGGCGGTGATCGCGCCGAGAACAAGATCGGTGGGCATGGGGCGGCCTTTGCTGATTGCGAAGGCAGCTTCTGAACCGGAGCGGCGTTAAGGCGCGCGAGGGAAAACCGGCGCTACGCGTAAAGTTTGCGTAAAGTTTCGGACGGGCCGCCGCGGCGCGCGCGCATGCGAGCGGGGCGTCCTGGAGCCAGTGTTAGGAAAATGGTGCCCGGGGACGGGGTCGAACCGCCGACACTGCGATTTTCAGTCGCATGCTCTACCAACTGAGCTACCCGGGCATCCGCAGCCGTAACCGCGAAGGCGCCGCCTATAGCGACGGGTTATCCTCGCTGTCCAGCCCATCCGTTACCGGCGGCCCCGGAACGCGATAGCCCTCGTTCAGCCAGCGCAGCATGTCGCGCCCGCGGCACCCCTTCGAACAAAAGGGGGCGAACTCGGCGACACTTTCACGGTCGCAGATCGGGCAGCGTTCACGCGCGTTCTTCATATCCGCCCCATATCGTGAGTACGGGGTCCGCGCGCAAGCCGACAGTGCCGCCCAGATGACGCGACAGGCGGTCGATCCAGTCGGGACGCGCAGACAGGCGATCGATGACGGCTGGAGCGGCGACAAGGCGGGTGGCACCAACCAGTCCGGACCGTTCCGCGCGCCGGAGAAGCGCGGGCGCGGCACGCGCTGCCGGGTCGGCACGCAGCTGTTCGATCAGGGATGCCCGAAGGCGCGGACGGATGACCTGCATCAGTCCGAACCCGTTGATCGCGGTCCGCTCGAAGGGTTGGGGCAGTATGGCGTCGAATCGTTCGGCCGCCGTTTGCCGCTCGTCGCGATTGCCGAGCGTTGGAAAGTCGATGCCGATCGATCCCGCAATGCCGAAGCGGCGGATTGCGCGCGCCGCGGCCTCTGCCGCCGCGAAGGCGAGCGGCGCGGGCTGGAGATAGCCATCGATATCGATCACCGTCATCGCGGCAGTCGGTTCGATCAGCAGCGTACCGCCCGCGAATTCGACGCGTCCCGACTGCGCGCTCGCCAGCACTTCGCTCCAGCCTGCCGCTTCCAGCCGGTCCTCACCATGCGGCAGGCAATCGGCAACGGGGGTGCCGCGGGCCGCGATACGGTCGCGCAGGTGCGGACCGGCCTTCAAGTCGGCATCGACTGCCGGGCGTGCCTTCGCGCGCTTCGGATTGCGGGGTTCGGCTATGGCCTCGCGGACGATCTCGACGCGGACGCGCGCGCCTTGCGTCCACTCACGCGGCAGAGGTTCGACCAGTGCCTCGGCACCGTCGTCCAGTCGAGCGACGCCGCGCCGCCCCGGCATCAGGATTTCGACCAGTTGCGCATCGGCAATCGTGCCCGCGCGCCATACCGTCGTATCAGGTTCGATCAGCGCTTCGATAATCTCGCCGTTTTCGACCAGCGCGGCGCGCGCTTCACCGATGCCCGCTTCGTACAGCCATTCAGCCACAGGTGACGCCGCTCGCGACCAGCAGGTTGCGCGTTTCATAGAGCGGCAGGCCGACGACGCCCGAATGGCTGCCCGACAGCGCGCGGATCAGCGCCTCGGCGCGGCCCTGGATCGCATAGCCGCCAGCCTTGCCCTCCCAGTCGCCGGTGGCGACATAGGCGTCGATCTCGGCTGCCGACAGCGGCTTGAAGGTAACGACGGTGTCCGACAGCCGCTCGCGCAACTGGCCCGTCGCATCGATTACGGCGAGTGCGGTCAGTACATGGTGACGCCGTCCGGATAGCAGCGTCAGGCACCTGCGTGCGGTCGTTTCGTCCTCTGCCTTGGGCAGGATGCGTCGTCCCACAGCGACCACCGTATCGGCGGCAAGCACTGCAGACCCCGTATGGCGACCTGCGACCGCAAGCGCCTTCTCGCGCGCCAGCCGTACGGCATGGCTCCGCGGCAATTCGCCGCGATGCACGGATTCGTCGATATCGGCAGCATCGATCGCATCGGGGATAACGCCGATCCGCGCGAGCAGATCGCGCCTGCGTGGCGAAGCCGATGCGAGAACAAGGCGCACGCCGGGCGCGCCTTCGGTCGAAATCAGGACGGGCCGGGGCCGCCGCGACCCGGCATGAAGCGATATGTGATGCGACCCTTGGTCAGGTCGTAAGGCGTCATTTCGACGAGCACGTCGTCGCCGGTCAGCACGCGGATGCGGTTCTTGCGCATCTTGCCGGCAGTGTGGCCCAGCACTTCATGGTCGTTCTCCAACTTGACGCGGAACATCGCGTTGGGGAGCAGCTCGACCACGGTGCCGCGCATTTCGATCAGTTCTTCCTTGGCCATGCGGCCCTTTCATCATTCGGACATAAAAACGGCGGCTCCCTTAACCGCTGACGCGCGGAAAAGGAAGCCGCCGCAAATTTTGCAGGGTTTAACCTGCGCCGTGCGCGAGTGCTGCCAGCAACAGCAGCGCCACGATGTTCGTGATCTTGATCATCGGATTGACTGCCGGACCTGCCGTATCCTTGTACGGATCGCCCACCGTGTCGCCGGTCACTGCGGCTTTATGGGCTTCGCTGCCCTTGCCGCCGTGGTTGCCGTCTTCGATGAACTTCTTGGCATTGTCCCAGGCGCCGCCGCCGCTGGTCATCGAGATCGCGACGAACAGGCCGGAGACGATCACGCCGAGTAGCAATGCACCGAGCGCCGCGAAGCCATTGGCCTGGTCCGCGACCGCGGTTACGACGAAGTAAAGGACGATCGGCGCCAGCACTGGCAACAGGCTGGGGATGATCATTTCCTTGATCGCCGCTTTGGTCACCAGATCGACAGTACGGGCATAGTCGGGCTTAGACGTCCCTTCCATGATGCCCTTGTTCGTCGCGAACTGGTCGCGCACGTCCTTCACCACGTCGCCCGCCGCACGGCCGACCGCAGTCATGCCCATGGCGCCGAAGAGGTAGGGGAGCAGTGCACCGAGCAGCAGCCCGACGATAACGTAGACGTTCGACAGGCTGAAATCGACCGTCAGGTTCGAGAAGAACTCCTTCAGGTCGTTGGTATAGGCCGCGAACAGCACGAGTGCCGCGAGCGCCGCCGAACCGATGGCATAGCCCTTGGTCACCGCCTTGGTGGTGTTGCCGACCGCATCGAGCGCGTCGGTGCGGGTGCGGACCTCGTCCTCCATGTGGCTCATCTCGGCAATGCCGCCGGCGTTGTCGGTGACGGGACCATAGGCATCGAGTGCCACGACCATGCCGGCCAGCGCCAGCATCGCGGTTGCCGCGAAACCGATGCCGAGCAGTCCTGCCAGGCTGTACGACACCACCATGCCGACCACGATGACGAGGGTCGGAAGGGCCGTCGATTCAAGGCTGATCGCCAACCCCTGGATGACGTTGGTGCCGTGGCCGGTTTCCGATGCCTTGGCGATCGAGCGGACCGGGCGATAGTTGGTGCCGGTGTAATATTCGGTGATCCAAACCAGCGCACCGGTGACGCCGAGGCCCACCATCATCGACCAGAACAGATTCCAGCCGGTGAACGTCGGACCTTCGCCCGACGGCGTGCCGCCGACGACAGCGTTCAGGTCCCCGCCCAGCACGTATTGCGTGACGAACCAGATCGCCGGAATCGACGTGATGACCGTGACCCAGAAGCCCTTGTACAGGGCGCCCATGATCGACTGGCCGCTGCCGAGGCGCACGAAATAAGTGCCCAGGATCGAGGTGAAGATGCAGACGCCGCCGATGACGAGCGGCAGGGTCATCAGGTTCAACAGCGCGGTCGCGTCGAGCGAAGCCTTCATCAGCAGCGCGATCAACACCATCGTCGCGCCGACGGTCACGACATAGGTTTCGAACAGGTCGGCCGCCATGCCCGCGCAGTCGCCGACGTTGTCGCCGACGTTGTCCGCGATGACCGCGGGGTTGCGGGGATCGTCTTCCGGAATGCCCGCCTCGACCTTGCCGACCAGGTCGGCACCGACGTCGGCGGCCTTGGTGAAGATGCCGCCGCCGAGACGCGCGAAGATCGAGATCAGCGATGCGCCGAATGCGAGGGCCACGAGCGCGTCGATGACGACACGCGATTCAGGGGCGTTTTTCCCCATGAACACAAGGTAATAGAAGAACACAGAGATCGCGAGCAGCGCAAGGCCCGCCACCAGCATGCCGGTGATCGCCCCCGAACGGAATGCGACGGTCAGGCCGTTCTGCAGCCCCGTGCGTGCCGCTTCCGCAGTACGGACGTTGGCGCGGACCGAGATGTTCATCCCGATGAAGCCCGCCACGCCGGACAACACTGCGCCGATCACGAAGCCGATGGCGGAAGTGATGCCGAGGAACGCGCCGACCAGAACCGCAACGACGACACCGACGATCGCGATCGTCGTGTACTGGCGGTTGAGATAGGCTTTTGCGCCTTCCTGGATGGCGGCGGCGATTTCCTGCATCCGCGCGTTGCCGGGCGAAGATCGTAGAACCTGTTGCGACGTCACGAAGCCGTAGAGCACGGCCGCGAGGCCGCACAATATGGCGAACAACACGAAATTCATGGGGCTTCCCTCTCAGTTTATTGCCGCATCCACCCCCTGGATGCGGAATTTCCCGCGGAGTTAAGCAGCCACTTTCGGCAAAGGCAAATCTTATTGCCCGTGCTGATATCCGAGGCGCGCGGGGAGCGGGACCGGTCCGGAGGTGTCATGCAGGGTCAGGCCCTGTCCATTGGCAAATGTGCCAATGCGCGTGGCCGCGACCGGCGGCATGAAACCGGCGGGCGCCGCGAACAGCAGCTCATAGTCGTCGCCGGCAGTGGCCGCGGCCATACGGTCGCCGGCGACCGGGACGGCATCGAGGTCGATGGACAATGCGAGGCCGCTTGCATCCGCCATGCGCCCGGCGTCGATCAGGAGGCCGTCCGACACATCCATCATCGCGTGGACGTGCGGGGCAAGGGCTTGTCCCTCGGTCAGGCGGGGCGTGGGACGGCGATAAGCGTCCAGGTGTTCGGTGTTGCCGCTCAGGCCAAGGCCCGCCCGTCCGATCGTGCCGGTCACCCACAGGCCATCACCTGCGCGCGCGCCGCTTCGTGCGGGCGCAACCGCCGCCCGTCCGATCGCGGTCAGCGACAGCACGCGCGGTCCCTTGACCGTATCCCCGCCCAGCAACGGTACATCGAAGGCCGCCAGTGCCTCGCCCAGTCCGGCGACGAATGCTGCGTCCCAATCCGCATCGCTGAGCGGATAGCCAAGCAGCACACCGACCGGCGTCGCGCCCTTTGCGGCAAGATCGCTGAGGTTCACCGCCAGCAGTTTCCACGCGACGTCGCCCGGCGGATCGCCGGGCAGGAAATGCACCCCCTCGACCAGCATGTCGTGCGTCAGGACGAGGTCGCCCAGCACCGCCGCATCGTCGAGCAGTCCGCGCGCGGCATCGCCGGTTGCCAGCGGACGAAGGAGTAAAAGGAAGTCGGCTTCGGTCACTTAGCCGTCGGAAACGCGCTCGATATCCGCACCGACCGCCGACAGCTTTTCCTCGAGCCGTTCATAGCCGCGGTCGAGGTGATAGACGCGCTGGACCTGTGTCTCGCCCTCTGCCGCAAGCCCGGCGATGATCAGCGACATCGACGCGCGCAGGTCCGTCGCCATGACGGGCGCACCGGTCAGGCGCTCGACGCCGCGCACCAGCGCAGAACGTCCGGTCACGGTGATGTCCGCACCCATGCGCGCCAATTCGGGCACGTGCATGTAGCGGTTCTCGAAGATCGTCTCGGTCAGCATCGACGCGCCGTCCGCGCGGCACAGCATCGCCATGAACTGCGCCTGCATGTCGGTCGCGAAACCGGGGTAGGGCGCCGTCGACAGGGTCAATGGACCCAGATGCCCATTCGCAGAGACGGTCACGACATCGCCCTTCGGCGTTACTGTCACGCCAGCTTCGCGAAGGGCGTCGAACGTCGCGCCCATTTCCTCGACGTCCGATCCGACCAGGTCGATCGACCCGCCGGTGATCGCCGCGGCGCAGGCATAGCTGCCCGCCTCGATCCGGTCGGGCATCACGGCATAGGTCGCGCCGTGCAGCCGGTCGCGGCCCTCCACCGTCAGCGTCTCGGTACCGATGCCGTCGATCGATGCGCCCATCGCGACGAGGCAGCGGCACAGGTCGACGATTTCGGGTTCGCGCGCGGCGTTCTCGATGACGCAGGTGCCCTTGGCCAGCACGGCCGCCATCAGTGCGTTCTCGGTCGCGCCCACCGACACCACGGGAAAGCGCATCCGCCCGCCGGGCAGGCGTCCGCCAGGCGCGGTGACCTTCACATAGCCGTGTGTGGTCTCCATCTGGGCGCCGAAGGCTTCCAGCGCCTTCAGGTGCAAGTCGATCGGGCGGGTGCCGATCGCGCAGCCACCGGGCAGCGACACCGTCGCCTCGCCCATGCGCGCGAGCAGCGGCCCCAGCACCAGAATAGACGCGCGCATTTTCCGCACGATGTCATAGGGCGCCATGGTCGAGGTGACGCGCGCGGCGCGCATCGTCATCACGCGCCCGAAATCCTCGGGCCGCGCACCCTCGATGGATGTCGAAACGCCCAGCTGGTTGAGCAGATGGCCGAAGCTGTCGACATCGGCCAGGCGCGGCAGGTTGCGCAGCGTCAGCGGCTCGTCGGTCAGCAGCGCGCACGGCATCAGCGTCAGCGCGGCGTTCTTGGCTCCGGAAATGTGAATGCGGCCCGACAGCTTGTTGCCGCCGCGGATGAGAATGCGGTCCATGAACGCGGCGTAAGGCGCCGCGCTTCGCCACGCAAGCGTGGGCCGCCTTACGGCTTCGGCGTTTTCGGCAGCTTGTGCAGCAGCGCCTCATATTGCGCGGCGAGCTCGGCGTGAACCTGTGCGATTTCCTTGGTCGGCGCGGCCTTTTCAGCCTCACGTTCCTCGCGGATACGACGTTGGTAATAGTCCTCGTCTTCAGCCGACATCCATCCGTTCCCGTCTTATAATTTTGCGATCCGTTCCGACCGCGTCTGGCGGGAATTTCGTTACGCTCAAACAACATGGATCAATTGCGGGCCGCAAATTTTGGGCCTAGCGTCGCGCAAAACCGGCGGGTCAGGCATGGAAAACAAGACGACGAATTTGACGGGGCGCTTCCTCATGGGCCGCCACCGGGAAGACATATTGCCGGCTGAATTGGACGCGCTGGAGTCGGCGATCGGGTCGGTCACGACATTCGGGGCGCGGCAGGACTTGGTCCGGCATGGCGAGGTCGTCGAGCGCTGCATGCTCCTCGTCGAGGGTTATATCTGCCGCTACATGGACGGGCTCGACGGCAGCCGGCAGCTGGTCGCGTTGCATGTCCCGGGCGATTTCGTCGACCTGCACGGCTACCCCATGCGCACGCTCGACCATGACGTCGCGACGATCACCGAATGCAAGGTGGCAACTTTCCCGCACGAGGTCATCGACCGGCTGGTCATCGAGCATCACAATCTCGGGCGGCTATTGTGGTTCAGCACCCTCCTCGATGCCGCCATGCACCGCGAATGGATTTTCCGTCTTGGCCGCCTCGGTGCCAGCGGCCGCGTCGCGCATCTGTTTTCGGAGATCGGCTGCCGCTTGCAGATGGTCGGGTTGAGCGACGGGCTGACCTACAGCCTGCCGCTGCAGCAGTCGGACATCGCGTCTGCGTGCGGGATCACCACCGTCCACACCAACCGCATCCTGCGCGAATTGCGCGAGCGCGGCGTCGTGACGTTTTCGGGCGGAGAGATCGTCGTACAAAACCGGGAAATGCTGCACGCGATCGCCGAATTCGACCCGCGCTACCTGTACCCGTCGCCGCGTACGTCGAGTTAGGCTTTTTCCAGCGTGCACTGCAGCGGGTGCTGCTGCGACCGGGCGAAATCCATCACCTGCGTCACCTTGGTCTCGGCGACTTCGTAGCTGAAGATGCCGCAGACGCCGACGCCCTTCTGGTGGACGTGCAGCATCACGCGTGTCGCGTCCTCCAGACTCATCCGGAAAAAGCGCTGCAGGCACAGCACGACGAATTCCATCGGCGTGTAATCGTCGTTGAGCATCAGCACCTTGTATGGCTGCGGCTGCTTGGTCTTGGCGCGCGTACGCGTCGCCACACCCACGCCGGTGCCGCGGTCTTCGCCCTGCCGTTCGTCTGCCATGCTGATGATCATCGTCGGCTAGAATATGGCGAAGCGATCCGGAGCGGCAAGGGCGGATGCGACAAAAAGATGGTGAAGAGGGGCGCGCGTTTCCCTCTCCCCTTGCGGGAGAGAGCAGGGAGAGGGGGCCGGGCGCGTCTGCGCCCGAAAGACTCGACACTCCGATTGATGACGAAGATTCTTTTGCGCCGCAGACGCGGCGCCCCCTCTCCCTAACCCTCTCCCGCAAGGGGAGAGGGAAAATAAGAAAAGGCCGCACCGGTTTCCCGGCACGGCCTTCTTTCTCGAGATCGAGGATCGCTTATGCGGCGACCGACGACTTAACCTTTTCGACAGCAACCGCATAACGGTTCTGGATCGGCTGGAACACTTCGCCGAGCAGCTTCAGGTAGCTCTCGGTGAACTTCGAACCTTCGGCAACGACGGCGTCCAGCGTCTGCTTGGCGACATCGCCCTGCAGCTGGAAGAATTCGGTCGGCGACTTGACTGCGGCGAACTGCTTGGCAGTCGCGTTGGCCTTTTCGATGGTCGCGCGGCCGTACTCAGCCGAATACTTCGCGATCTCTTCGGCGCCCTTGGCGGCGATGCGGCCCGAAGCGGCGACGGCTTCGAGGTTGCCCTTCGAGAACTCGACCAGCTCTTCGACGGTCTTCTGGCCCTTGGCGAACGCATCCTTGGCGCGGCCGTTGGCGTCGTTGAAGAATGCGGTCGCCTTTGCGGTCGCTTCTTCGGTGCTCTGCTTGATGGTTTCCTGAACCTTTGCGACGGTATCGTTCATCTTGATTTCCTTGTGCGGGGCCGCGGGCACGGAGGCTGCGGCAGTTTTGGTTTCAACTTTGACTTCAGCGGGCTTCACGCTCGTCTTGATCGGGGCGGACTGCACGGCTGCGGGAGCAGCAGCGACAGGTTCGACCGGCCTGGCAACGACGGGCGCGATCGTCTTGGGGGCGGCAACCGGCTTGGCCGGCGCTGCCTTGGCGACGACGGGCGCGGGCGCCTTTGCCACCGGTTTCGCTTTGACAGGGACGGCCGTCTTGGTTGCAGCAGCCGTCTTCGCAGACGCGGCAGCGGCGGGCTTGACGGCCTTGGCTTCGGGCTTCTTCGACGACGGCGTTTGGGCCACAACGGCCTCCTTACAGTTATGTTGCAGTGCACAATATACATGAACCGTCGCCGGTTTCAAGTATTTTTGTGCACTGCAACATAGCCGACCAACCCGATAGGGTTTCGGCTCGTCGTTATCGCGCCTTTACGTAGCGTCCGGGCGCGTCCTCGATGGCCTCGAGTTTTCCCTCGCCCGGCACGCGCGCACCGTCTGCGGCGACCTCGTTCGCGCCGAAGTCGCGAATCCAGGCGATCCAGTCGGTCCACCAGCTGCCCTTAACTTCGGTCGCGCTGGCGACAAAGTCGTCGAGCGACGTCATCGCGCCGTCTATCCAGTGCTGGTATTTCTGCGCGGCGGGCGGATTGACCACGCCCGCGATATGGCCGGATCCGGCGAGCACGAAACGGATCGGCCCCTTCAGGTGCTCGGTCAGTTTCCAAACGCTGGGCAACGGCGCGATATGGTCCTCGCGGCCCGCCTGTACATAGGCCGGCGTCTCGATCTTCGTCAGGTCGATCACCTCGCCCAGTGCGCTCAGCGCGCCCGGCACGACCAGCCGGTTGTCGCGATAGAGGTCGGCCAGATAGTTCTTGTGCCATTTGGCGGGCAGGTTGGTGACGTCGCCGTTCCAGTGCAGCAGATCGAACGCGGGATAATCCTTGCCCAACAGGTAATTGCTGACCACCGGCGACCAGATCAGGTCCTTGCCGCGCAACAGGTTGAACGTCGCGGCCAGGTAGCGCCCGTCGAGGAAGCCTTCGTGGCTCAGCGTCTCGATCAGCGCCAGGTTCGCGTCGTCCACGAAATTGAGCAACTCGCCCGCCTGGCTGAAATCCACCTGTGCGGTGAAGAACGTCGCGCTCTTGACCTTCTTCGCCTTGCCCTTCGCCGCCAGCACCGCAAGCGTCGCGGCGAGGGTGGTGCCCGCCACGCAATAGCCGATGGTGTGCACCGACTTCACGTCGAGCAGGTCGCGGATCGTGTCGATCGCGTCGATCTGGGCGGCGATATAATCGTCCCAGATCACATCGGCCATCGAGGCGTCGGCCGATTTCCAGCTGACCATGAACACCGTCAGCCCCTCCGCCACCGCCCAGCGGATGAAGCTTTTCTCAGGCGACAGGTCGAGGATGTAGAAACGGTTGATCCACGGCGGGAAGATGACGAGCGGCGTCTTCATCACCGTCGGCGTCGTCGGGGAATATTGGATCAGCTGGTACAGCGGCGTTTCGTGGACGACCTTGCCCGGCGTCGTCGCGATGTTGCGGCCGACCTCGAATGCATTCGGATCGGTGTGGGAAAGCTGCCCGCGCTGGAAATCGTTCAGCAGGTGCTGGAACCCGGCCGCCAGGCTCGCGCCGTTCGTCTCCAGCGCCTTGTTGAGCGCGACCGGATTGGTGAAGGGCGAATTGGCGGGCGACATCGCGTCGACCAGCGTCTGCATCGCGAATTTCATCCGCGTCTTGGCTTCGGGTTCGACGACCATCTGGTCGACCATCGCCATCATCGATTCCGCCATGACGCTATAGCCCTGGCGCATCAGGTCGAAGACGGGGTGGTCCCACTCCGGCGCCGCGAACCGCTTGTCCTTCGGATCGACATGCTCGCGGTTGGCCGAGGCGATGGGGCCCAGGATGGTGCCGAGCCCATCGAGGATCGCGCGAACGCCCGTCGCGATGTCCGGCTGGGTGGCTACGGGTGCGGGATCATCGGCCATCACGAATCCTTCTCTTATATGCGTCTTACGGGATTACCGCTTTTGCGGGAATGACGTATGGGGACGACGGTTCAACAGCCAAAAGGATCTACGGAGACCGAAATGTCCGACGAATTTTACCGCATGAAGCGCCTGCCGCCCTATGTCATCGCCGAAGTCAACGCGATGCGAGCGGCGGCGCGCGCGGGCGGTGAGGACATTATCGATCTCGGCATGGGCAATCCCGACCTGCCGCCGCCCGACCATGTCATCGAAAAGCTGATCGAGGTCGCGCGCAAGCCCGACGCGCACGGCTATTCCGCATCGCGCGGCATTCCGGGGCTGCGCAAGGCGCAGGCGAATTATTACGGGCGGCGTTTCGGGGTCGAGGTCGATCCCGAAAGCGAAGTCGTGGTGACGATGGGGTCGAAGGAGGGGCTGGCAAGCCTCGCGACCGCGATCACCGCGCCGGGCGACGTCGTGCTGGCACCCAACCCCAGCTATCCGATCCACACTTTCGGCTTCATCATTGCTGGCGCGACAATCCGGTCGGTGCCGACGACGCCCGACGAGAATTACTTCCGCGCGCTCGACCGGGCGATGGTGTTCACCGTGCCGCGGCCGTCGATCCTGGTCGTCAATTACCCGTCGAACCCGACGGCGGAGACGGTCGACCTCGCTTTCTACGAACGGCTCGTCGCCTGGGCGAAGGAGAACAAGGTCTGGATCATTTCCGACCTCGCCTATTCGGAGCTGTATTACGACGGCAACCCGACCGTCTCGATCCTGCAGGTCAAGGGTGCCAAGGACGTCGCGATCGAGTTTACCTCGCTGTCGAAAACCTATTCGATGGCGGGCTGGCGTATGGGCTTCGCGGTCGGCAACAAACAGCTGATCGCGGCGATGACGCGCGTGAAGTCGTATCTGGATTACGGTGCCTTCACGCCGATCCAGGCGGCGGCCTGTGCGGCGCTCAACGGCCCGCAGGATATCGTCGCCAAGAACCGCGAACTCTATCACAAGCGCCGCGACGTGCTGGTCGAAAGCTTCGGCCGGGCGGGGTGGGACATTCCTGCGCCGCGCGCGTCGATGTTCGCCTGGGCGCCCTTGCCGCCCGCGATTGCGCATTTGGGCAGCCTCGAATTTTCGAAACAGTTGCTGACCCATGCCGGCGTCGCGGTGGCGCCGGGCGTCGGTTATGGCGAGGACGGTGAGGGCTTCGTCCGTATCGCGATGGTCGAGAACGAACAGCGTATCCGGCAGGCGGCGCGCAATGTCCGCAAATATCTCGCCAGCATGGGCGTCAATACCGGCGCCAAGACGGCATAGGCGGACGCCGGGCCATGATCGAAAACCTCGGCAATGGCTCGGCGACGGTCCACGCGATCCAGCTGTCGATCGCGCCGGTGTTCCTGCTCGCAGGCATCGGCGCGTTCCTGAACGTCATCGCCGGGCGGCTGGCGCGCGTGGTCGACCGCGCGCGGCTGCTCGAAACGCTCCATTCGGACGTCGGCGATGTCGAACAGCGGCGTTATGTCACCGAACTTCACACACTGGAACAGCGGATGACGCTGGCGGGCCGTGCCATATATTTGGGCACGGCGAGCGGGCTGGCGGTCTGCCTGCTGGTCATCGCATTGTTCGTGGGCGAACTGGTGTCGCTCAAGATGGGCAATGTGATCGCGGTGCTGTTCGTCATCGCCATCGCGCTGCTTGCCGGCGCAATGGTCACATTCCTCAGCGAAACGCGCATCGCGCTGAAATCGTTACACGTCCGTGAGGATTTGCTGAAAGCCGATCCGCTGGGCCTCATCGACGAAACGCCCTAGGGCGGCGACGAAATGAATCGGTTAACGTTCATTTAGTATCTTGCGTCCTGCGCCAGATCAGGCACTATATCTGCCGGTTTGCAACGGGGCGGCCCACTACAGCTTGTGGTTAACGGGTTCGGATTGATTTCCGGGCGGTGACCGCGCGCCTGTGGAATACGGGGACTATTCGCGTTTTGTTCGCGTATGTGCGGCCGGAAAATGGTACACGGGGGGTTCCCCGATTCGAATGGGCAGGGGGTTTGTGTAATGGATTTCAGGGATACTCAGAGCGTGAGCGAAGAAGCAGTGCTGACCGCCGAGGCCCCTGAGGCCGAAGCCGCGTCCGGAAGCGATTCCAAGACCATCAACCCGCGCCTCTACGCGGTCGAGGTCGATCATTCGCGCGACGCGCTCCTGACCGATTTCGGCAAGGAAACG
>APMI01033845.1_pt1 | contig 20058 bp, 18 predicted proteins | sample 667938 | NCBI WGS metagenome assembly APMI01 (sample SAMN01084076, study PRJNA167559) | wastewater metagenome | biome: Wastewater | place: Denmark: Ejby Moelle, Odense | collected 2011-11-28 | reverse complement strand
GCATTAATAATGCCTGTTCTGAATGCTACTTTGGCTGATGATTTCATAAATATTGAGCCAAGCTCGTCCATACGGGATTGAGAACTAGTGAAGAATGCACGCCCGAACTTCTTCTCGCCTGCTCTAATGATTGCTAGATTTTCTCTGAAGTTATTAATTTTCTTTTTTAGATTGTCCATTCTCTCAAAGAGATCATGGTAGTATCGCCAAGTTGTCATTACTTTCTCTTCAATAGTGTTGAGCATTGATATGGGACTGCGCATGTCGACTGTGGACTCGTCAGTCCAGACTTTGAATAGCTCTTGGTATGCCTCTCTTACTAAACAATCATTTACTCGGTGAATTAAGATTGAGGCTCAGCGAACTTCTTATCGTAAAGTATCTTTTCAAGGCTTTCGATTTTAAGCAAGTTCTCATCACATCGTTTGACCTGCGCGAAGAAGGGTTTCGATAGCAATGGTGATGAGTTCGGAACAATATGGATAAGCTTAGTCTGGCCTAAAATTATTGTGCGGGTACCTAGTTTATTCATAACATCCCAGGCGCTCTCCTTAGGGATCACCAGATTGTAGTGGCTGATAGACTCGGATCTATAAAAAGAGGTCATAAGATTATTATTAAGATTTACCGATTACAGAAATGATGAAAGCGATGACACAGATATGATTATTCATATTGATCTTCAATATAGAACAAATTTACAGAAAATAAATGCCTACATAAATATCAATACTATGTTTCGATATACTACTCTTTGACTTCATCATCACTAATTGTTATGAATTTCGTTTGCGTTAAAGCTTGTTGATCCTGTTGATGTTGAGCCATCAGAATTCTATAAGCTTCAATAGCTTGACTCAACTGGTAGTTTGCAACAAAATGAGGACGTACGATGGATTTACAGAGAGGGCAGTTAAAATTTCCTAAAGATAACCATTGCTAAATTGAAGCTCTCTCAAAAGTGTGCCCACAGTCAGACAGCACAACTGGGTTTTGTAATAGGACCTGAGTAATGGGACAAATAAACTGTTATTACAGTTATTTTAGCCTATTTTGTTTAAAATTAAGCTCCTATACTAATTGGCTCTGTCTGTAAGTCAGTTACTCAACTTCTTTTTACATTTCCTTAACTTTTTTAGCTTTTTTGTTAATGTTTGACAATAATTATGTGTAACTGGGATAGCATGCAGGCTATTTTAATCTCTGGCCTGGTCCGAAGCATGAATAGTCGTCTCCATTCTGCAATAAATAACCTTGTTAAGCAGACTAAGTAGGAATCTGAAAAAATGGAAAGCCTCTAAAAGTAGAAGAAAATTAATGCCCATTTTAATTTCGTTTTTTGCAAAGCAACTGTTCATTTTGCTTATGAGGGATTATTTAAGCTTAATGATTATAAGATCCCACATTTTCGCTGTTTTGAAAAACATTAGTGTATGAACTTAGAAAATCTTACTCAACCTTTTCCTGTTTTATTTATGACTGCCAGTATCTCAACTATTAGCCATTCATCGTATTTGGACAGCCGAACATCATCAAGGGGCTTGTATAAATGTACCCTTGACAAGGGTAGTATCCTATGTTTGGATCAATAACATTCATGATTGGTTGAGGGAAGCATGTCCAGTTCATTGCGGGAAATTTATTATATTTATAGTCAATGCACAAATTGTTTGAATTTTGTCAGTTTTACTAAAATTGTCACAACTTGCTCAAAACAGTCCAATTTGCGAGTCTGTTAATTTTAATGCTGAGCATAGACTTATAAGGACCTATATATTATTAAAAGAATATGCTATTTAAGTCTTATAATTAAATCCCTACTAAACAATGGTAAATCTATTCTGAAGATGAGAAGGCAATCAACATCAAAAACACTTCCTGTGCACGATTGAGGGTCCGGTCTCGTTGAACTCTGCTCTGGTGATCCACATGTTCTGGAATGTTGATAGCGAAGACAATATCGATCCTCCGATCCATACTAAGAATTTTCTCTCCTGAGAAGCCACTACTTTGACTTTGATGGTTGCTGGAGCTAGGCCCACTAATTCCTTATTCAGTCTTTCTGCTATTCCTGTAAACATGGTAGTGCCTCCGCTCATGACGATGTTGGAGAATAACTCCTTCCGCACATCTACGTCGCATTTGGTTATGGATTGGTATGTAAGCTCATGGATGCCCGGCATGTCCTTCCCCATGTTCAATGGCTTGAAGAGAGCTTCAGGACATCTAAATTTCTGGCTGCCAACCTCGATGGTTTCTCCATCGGGGAGCTCATAGACTGTATTTGAACTTTTGGAATTGTACTCTAAATTAGATGGTGGATTACTTGCGAGCTCAGCTTCATAGTCATATGCAACATAACATAGCTTCTACTTTATATCTCTAATGGTCTCAATTTATGAAGAAGAATTGAAACTAAGTCCGATCTCATTTAACAACTTTCTCATGTAATCAGTCAGATCTCGACCAGCCAAGTCATTCCTCTCGATGGCATGAGGCAAAGAGTAGCCCTCATAGATTGGGACTGTATGGGTCACACCATCTCCAGCATCGACTACAAGCCCTGTCGTCTTTCCTGAAGAGTAAAGTGAGAGCACAGCTTGAATAGCTAAGTAAAAAGCAGGCACATTGAACTTTTCAAACATAATTTCAGTCATTCTCTCTCTATTGTCTTTGGGATTTCTTGGAGCTGAATAAAAAAATATTAACCTTATGTTAATAGACATGGATGCTCTGATGGCGCAACTCGAAGTTCGTTATAGAAACAATGATGCCAAATCCTTTCCATATCGTTCCAGTCCTTCACAATACCATGCTAAATAGGGTAACTGAGCTTGAGAATTCCTTTCTTGGATTGAGCTTCCTCACCGATATAGAACTATTTGTCGCCCATTCCCACAATCCAATTCTCGTATTTTGGTCTCCCGACAATAGAGGGGAAGGAAGTTTTGGGTGCATCGTCCCCAGAAATACCTGCCTTACACATGCCAGACCCATTGTCAATGACCACGGGAGCATTCATGTTATCACTCATAGATGTTACAAATAAAAAATTACTAAACTTAGACCTAATAATCCGCATTTATACAGACCTTGACTTAAACTATCATATAGTGCATGTATAAAGTGTGGGCAATATTTCTGCTGGCTGAATTAACTATAAAGTTAAAGTTTATGCTTGAGTATTACAGAAAAGATCCTCATGCAGGCAAATGAAAATTGTGGGACGTGAAAAATATGATCCCGAATGAGTATGTTGATGAATTTTATTGCATATCCTTTATATTTTACTACTTTTCGCCCTATGTTCATAGATGCTGCCATTTAATATGCATCAGCATGTCCAATTAAGTTTCGATTCTAGCTCATAAATTATGTCCTGTTGCTGTCAGGAGAACATAGTGCAACAATATTTTTGCTTTAGTTAATTATCCTTGTAGTAAAAATAAATGAATGAATACTAATGGCTGACGTTAACCAAAACAGACCAAATCTAGTACAGTATCAGTGAAATATAGTATAAAAGCATAAAAAATGCACACTCAAAGATAATATAGGCTCAAGGATAGATATTGACGACAGGTTTGTCGTATTTATATTCTTGCTTATAATTCATATAAAATGGACTATATTTACAAGTTACCATTTATATTTTAGAGATGTAACAATAAATATTATTAATTGAAGCGAGATAAATATAGAGCATTGGTACATTATTGCCGAAATCAATGGATAGGGGACCAGCCGAACACAAAATTCTGGGTGATTCCTAGCCGGTCTCCTGTCTCGTCGATAAGCTTTCCAATGTTGGTGGGGCTTGAAATAACTGCCTTACCATACTTTGAGCTGTACTGCTTGATATCGCTCCATGGGGCCTCTGATGCCATTTTAATACGTTTCTGGAATTATTCGGGAGTGTAGACGGCAGGGTTGTAGATCCATTTTTTATTCTTGATCTCGTGGTGATTTGTTCGTACCAATTTTTATCTGAAGTTGAAGGCTGTAATCTCCTCGTTTGTGAAAGTACGTGTAAAGATGTCAAAGTTGTCTCTACATTACGATATTATTACACGATAGACCTTATGTTGGACAAGAAGAGATTATTATTGAGAAGCAAATAGTTAGCATACAGCTCGTTCGCTCCTCGTCTGTTGCCTGTGAAGAGATGGTCGAAAAACAAAATGCTGCCCTAACTCACTCATAAAAATACCATGATGATGCCCAGCTGGGTCAATCGAGGATTGAAACTGAGTCTGAAATAATGCAAAATTCGATGATGGTAGTGTCCCCATGTGAGTGCCAAAAACAATCCGGAAGTAGCACCCCAGAATTTGCCTTCAGCTTTTTGTCTACATATCCAAGCCATCGCTTTGGCCTCCTCTTCAGTGAATCCATTTTGCATCTAGATCAGCAAACTATTTACGTATCTTTCCTTGGTCTGTCCGTCCAAGAACCAGTTGACTAATCGCACCATTTTTATGGGTTGATATTAAATATTATGATAACCAACATATATATAAACCATTCCAATCTTGCACTTTTCGACTCGTAAAAGCATTCATTATTTAAGATAAATTTGATGTTGAAGTAAATTCAAGAAAATATTTTTAAGATTTTGCTTATTTATAAACAGCAAACAATTTTGCCATTTAATTTTTGGAATTATAGAAATTATGTTTGACAGTCAAAGAAATCTTAAACTAGCTTCGACTATATTTGCAGTAGCATTCTGTATTTCGACTTTGCTAGGTGCCCTTGAGTACAGCCAATCAAAAAACCAATGGGGTATTAAAATTGACAATAAGTTGATCAACAGCACTTCCAGCTCTAGCTCAGCAATAAATTTGTAGCACGAATTCGGGAATCAAGTCCCCAGCAATCTCATTGTCAAAATAAGTGACATTGAAGGCAGAAATCGAGTTTAATAGATATCAAAGGTGGATAATAGTTCACTCAGTCATAGAATATCAGTGGCAAAGTCAAAAATCAAGAATATATTCATTGAAAGCGAATAAAATATCAAAGTAAAGTCGGCAGGTCGAATTCTTCAATCTGTAGATCAATCTTCTGCTAGTTTCAATGGTTTAGTAACTTTTGTGACTTATTTCGTCAGCATTTGCAGAAATATTATCATTTTAGCTACACTTACAGCAACATTTGATGCATGGATGCCACTACTAATGATTATTGAATGTTTTCTGTGTTTGGCATACTGGACTCATGATGCTCACTATTTCACTATTGCTTTTACTAAGATCTTCAACTGTAAATTCGATTTATTCAACTTCATAAGACTTTCGCTAACAACAGATGCTGACATATCAACTAATTCTTACTTGGCCAACCTTGGTTTGACTAACAAATTTGCTATTAATTGTTCAGGTGAACTCAGCTTCTTTTTACTTTTGATTTTTGTAACAGCTTTCATTAAAATTGCAGGACTTTTCTTCAAAAGTTAGAGGCTAAGACTATTCGGTGCTAAACTGAGATGCATGTGGAATGGGTACACATTCTGGATGGCTCCTAAAATACTTTCATGCGCTGGTTTTAGCTTACGCCTAACCTCTGACAATCCTTCAGGTATGTAAATTTTACACATTCTACTGGCAGGTGTGGGTATATTCGTAATAATCATATTTTTCATCGTGCTGCTGATCCAAATTCGCAAAATAAACTCCAAATTGTAGTACATCGAGTAAAGCAGACTGTAAATCGGACTAGCTAGCAGATATGACTACATGAAAGATTTTGAATTCGATTGCCTAGAATATTCGAATCTGTACTACCCAGTGATGAATTTAGGTCGTATTATAATCGGCCATCTCTGTCTTGGATTTGCTCCCGATTTTCACTATGTGCAGTTCGGTGGTGTGATTGCTGGTCAAGTTTTCTACATGATGATCCAAATTAGCTCATCAGGTTACAAAGATGCTAGAAACAAGATAATGTATCCTATCATCGATTTTCTGTACATTATCTTCCTGTTAGGTAAATTCGTTGTTATTCTTAGATTATATTGGAGTCGGACTTATTTATGGAGTTGGGCACCTGGAATTGACTCTTAAACTGTAAATTATTGCATTCTCACTGCTTATGTTTATAATCGCAGCATCTATTTTGTTGACTGTCATCGATATTATTAATTATTGTCGTACACAAGTTTTAGGCTCAGGCTCAGCATAATAAACTAAAGACCATAAATTCTTAGACACTCACTCAACAGGCAATGACAACTTCACTAAATCAGACTAAGTTTTCAACGAGAAGAAAGCAGTCACATAGAAGTAATACATCAAAGCAGAAGAGTCATCAGATATGGGATCGGTGAATAGATCTAAGACCAGAAAATTCGATAAATAAAAATAAGATAATTCTACCAGTAGTGTAAATCATCATCATGGCAAGATCAAGAAAGTTAAAAACGCTAAAATGATATGATGTTCTTAACTTATACTTACTTTTCGGGATGACTAGTTTTAATTTTTATACTTAAATCCTGTTATTGAGAAAATCTAATTTTATTTAACTTTTAGTGTTTGAAGTTTGATAGTAATAATAGAAAGTAGCAAACATGCGATATTTTGATTCTGGCATCTTATACAAATTAAATAACGAAAAGAAATAATGCAGTCTAACAATTTGAACATCGTAGTGTTCGACTAAAACTAGTCATTTTTGACTTAGCAAAGCAGAGTAAACTACTCTAATTCTCGCCGTCCAACCACATATGATGGGTACTCCTCGAACCAGCCTCAAGCAGTCATATCAAACTAACTGGCCCTACTCTCATAGAAAATAAATAGTCTGCAGTAGAAAGCGGAAAAGCTATCAGAACTGGCAAGGTCATCAAATAAGTAGAACACGATATCTGAGTTGAACACGACCACCAATTATAATAGCCAGCCTTCCATTAACTCAGGGCAAATATAATAGCTGTTAAGGGCAGTAGAGATTAAAATACAAATTGTCGTGCGGGAAACTAAGAAGATAATTGAGAAGATGACAACAGAATTCGATAAAAAATTACAGAAATGTACATTACAGAAAAATCATTAAAATAGCAGTATTGCTAAAATTCAAGCCCACTGTCGGGAAACGATAACTAAAATAGAACAAAGCTATCAATAACAAATGAATGCAAGCAGAAATTAACAAATGCAGCTAGAGAAGCGATTAATACAAAGAGTGGAAATTTTAGAAAGCGAGTTTAAAAAGAAAGCGAAATAGTTTCAAAATAAGGAGCAAGAGTATATAGCAACGATATAAAATTTATAAAATAAGATTAAATTCATGAACAAAAGTAAGAAGATGATTGATGTCACTCAAGAAAAACCTCAATAAATGCCAATATAAAAGCATCAAGATAAATCAAGAAGCAAACATCAGGATAAGCAATCTGAACGTCCTTTACCTATTTCGAGCATTCGAACTGACGCTATGGACAACATGAGTAATATTAGTAGTCAGATTGGATCATCAAATGCTTTACCTTTAAATGATACAAGCAAGCGTAGAACTAGAATATTTGATTCAAATCGATCAGTTAGTCCAAATCCAAGCAATCAAAATAATCAGGTCTTGAGTCCTCTAAAGCCTCAAAATAGTCAGCATGAGATTCACACAGCAAAATAGCAATTAAAGACCAATCAGCCACTGACAAATAACTACACATCAAATACAAGACCTCAACAGCCTTCATCCCAAAATCCTCAAAATTATCAGATAAAATCAACAGTGATACCAGCAGCTCAGTCTCGTTCATCGGCTACTGAACTGCCAGTTCCACCTAAATTATCAGCAACAGAGAAACCTTTGGTCCGATTTTAGTACAGTAATCCCAATAATGATAAGCAACAGTTATTGCATGATGCCACTTCAAAGTAGTTCCTCAAGGATATTCCTAAGCCCCAATGGGAGCGATTCCAAGATTTCAATGAACTGTAAAATAGTGGCAGCAGTGAATAAGACGTATTCTTCTATCCAGATCGTATGGAGTCTGAACCAAAAAGCGTGTTTGATACTTAACATAATGGCAGCATGCACAGTCCCTTCGATATCAAGTGAATAAAGCGCATCAAGAGTTTGGTAGTTTATATTAATTATTGTAAGACGTTATAATTTCTATTATCTAAATTAAACTACTCAAATGAGAAGTCTCGATGAAGAAATGGAGAAAATTGGCAACATGGATCTCAGATCCTTGAATTCTAAACCTCCTGAGCCTCATCTGCGTCCCCCTTCTCCTCCTTAGAAGCATTAATAACAAAACTAGTCAAAAATTTTGCATTTATAAAGTAATTTCTTTTGTGACCATCATGACCACGATCACGATTTACATGATAAATGTGTAAAAAGAACACGTACTAAATGGGATTCATTTGCGCCTTATTCTTTTCATAAGCTACCGAAGTAGGATAAAGATCAAATATTTTTGCAATTGTACGAGGACTATCGAAGCACTAAAACCAAACTTAATGAATAGACGCATAAATGTAGAAGAATTAATACTAAATTAATAGCTACTGAATAATAAGTTGCCAGACTGAAAGCAAAGTCTACTGCTCCTGTCGCAGATAGGCTCAAGTACGATAGGGATAAAGATGAAGAAACTAAGGCACTGAGAGAATAAATTAAAAGATTGCATGAAAAAATGATTGCTTTAACTGGTAATAAATTCAAAATTCCTAGTCGACCCAAAACAGCAAACAAGAATAACCAAAACAAATATATTATTCCCGTAAATGAAAACGTAAGAGCATAATTATAATAATAAAGAAAGCATGTTCGCTAGCTGTTGTTGATTATCGATGAACTGAAGAAAAATAAGTTCATAGTGTAATAACAACTAAAATAAAAACAGTCAAACCAATCACGAGTGACCACAGGCAACAACAAATCAAAAATTATGCCTAAAAATACTGAGTCACAGTTCCATGAGTACGCTAACGATCTGCACACGTGGAAATAAAAGTATAATGATCTTGAGCTTGTTTACAATCAAATGAACTATGATAAGGATAAGAAGATTAAAGAGTTATCTACTTAGCTGATCACTATTAAGGAAAATTAGAGAATGAAGGAGAGACTATAACGAAGAGGAGGTCATTTTGATGTATCATAAACAACCAAACAAGATTAGAAAATAAGATAAATCACCAAAGATAAATAAAGATTAGAGGATTAACTCAGGAGACTGGTTCAAATGCCATTTTATCAGAACAGCAAGCAGATTGTAGAAGCTCAGGAAAAACTGTCAACAATTTAGAAAAAGTATGATATGGCAAAGATCTAGATCTCAAAATTAAACGAGAGTAACTCGAAATACTTTGCCGAACTGTAATTCAAATCAAAGGAAAACGCATTAGTCAAGTCTGAAAATGATAAGATGAAGAAGCAACTAAGGTAGATTTACTAAAAAGAGCAGAAGAAGACAGGTGAGAATTTAGATATCAATTATGATGATTATTATAGGAAGATGTTAGCTCTGGTTAAATTGTAAGGTGATGACCCAGTGTGGAAGAAATTCCAGACAATGGCTAAGCCTGAAATCAACTTAATGACTTAATAAAAAGTACGAGCATTAGCATAAAATTTATGGTTGAATAAGCTAGAGTTGCTAGCCTATTTGGAGAAAGCACAGATAGAATTACGCACTCTCAAAGAAAACATGGACTCTAGGGTCAACATATATGCAAAAGATAAATAAAATTTAGAGGAGGAGCTAAAATTGACGAGAGCTAGGCTTGATGAGTGGAAGTGCATAGATAATATTAATCAGAGAAGAGTCAATAAAGTCTATGAGCAGGGGGGTATTAAATATGATGATACAACCAGTGTATTCTAAGTAGATTAAAAATAGCTAAAATAATTAGATTCTAATTAGAACTATTTTGACTTATATCTTGGTCATTTGAACATTGATGAGCTCGTACTTATGAAAAACCCTCAAAACAAGATCAAAAATACAAGTCATTTTATCTCTTTCTTAACCGTTGATTTCTACAACCATGAGACTCAACACTCCAATTTTGCATAGGGAGTCATGAAGAAATTGGGTAACAATTACTCATTTAAAGTTGACGTGAATACTTACTTCTTAAAATACTTGGCTAAGAACACTGTCAGTCTTTAATTATGGAGTCCTCAGGGAACTGCAACTGTCCTGTTAGGTAAAGGACAGATATACCTTTCAGATATGATCAACAAAGCTACGCACAGTATAGCCAATGTAGTCAGAGGTAAATGCCAGATCTATCATAATGATAAGACATTACTTGCAACTGTTGAGTATCGGTTTAGGATGCGACTACCAATTTACCCTTTCATCGAGTGGGCCGAAAGTAAAAATGAGTTCAAAGTGAGCGAACTTAAAGATTCATTTTCGATTGGCAAGAAAAAGACAATGTAAGTTACAGTCTAGAGAGCAGAAGGACTACCACCTTCACTACACTCTTTTGTATACTTTACAGTTCAAGAGGAGGACTTTTTCACTGAGCCAGAACGAGGATCAAACCCGATTTGGAACTTTAAACAAGAGATAACAGTCACAATGGATGAATAATTTGTCAAAGACCTTAAGCAGAAGTACTTCCAATTCACAATATTCGACGATGAAAAATAAATCAACGAAGATGTGTTTGGTATCGCAAAGTAACATTATTATTTTATTTTAGGGCTAACTTTACTCCGCTTGTTGATCAAGTTGATAACTTAGATCTACTTCTCGATATTGAGGATCGTAATGGGGACAAGAGAGGCAAGCTTAAAGTCAAAATACAATGGCTTGGTTTCTGATTAAATTTCTACTTTTAAGTTTATTTAATATTAAATATTACAAAACTAATGTGAGAAAAATAAATTATTTAGGATATCATAATTAAATTATTATATATTGTCCAACTAAATATGTCTTATGTTTTCAGACCAGATCAAAGAAAATAAGGAGTGGGAGCAAAAGTTACAAGAATTATAGGAGGATAGCATTTGAAAAGACTTGATCCTTTCCTCATGCTCGATCATGCTAGAGTGAAACTGCCTGCAGGATTTCCAGACCATCCTCATAGAGGATTTGAGACTATTTCGTACATGAAGATTTTGCGGGTCATAAAGGAGTCCTGGGGCCTGGGGATGTACAGTGGATGACTGCTGGAAAAGGTATTGTCCATGCAGAAATGCCTGGTTCATTCGATTAAGACTCAGTGGGATTTCAACTATGGCTTAATCTAAAATCAGACTAAAAAATGGTGGAGCCAAGGTATCAATAATTCAAAAAGAATGAGTTTCCTATAGTCGAGCATGGAAATGCAAAAGTGAAGCTAATCTCTGGAAAATGGAGAGAACACGATGGAGTAATCAAATATAGAACACCTGTCTATTATTTTGATGTACATCTTGCTGAAAATGGTGAAGTTTAAATACCAGTTGTAAAGGGGTGGAACTCTCTAGCATACATTTACGAAGGGAAGATGTAATACGTTTGTGATGGTGTCGGACACATTGTTAAACTAAATGAAGCATGTGTCCCGTAAACTTCAAACTAGAAATAATTAACTCATATTTTCAGGTCGCAGAAAGGAGCCAGGTTTATATTTATAGCAGGTGAACCTATTAATGAGCCTATTGCTAGTTACGGTCCATTTGTAATGAACTCACAGGATTAAATTCGCAAAACTTTCTAAGATTATGAACAATGCATTAATGGATTTGAAAACAGAAAAAAGTGGGAGTCTAAAGTTAGACATATGAGCTAGGAGAAAAATAAAATAAAGCCTCATCAATAAAATAAATAAACTTGAAAAATTGGTCTATATTAGTTTGTTAAAATGATTTAAACTCATCGAATTTAATTCTGTTATTATTATTAAAATTCTTGTCTATGTCATCGTCATCTTCTATGTGCAACATCACTCTCGATGAAGCTGACCTCCGCAAGTTATAAGAACTGGACCCTAACCTGTCAGATGGGTTTCGCACTTTTTGTAGAATCTCAGTGCCGATTCAGATCATCTATACTAACGAACTTTCTGAAAAAATTGAAGATGTTCAAAGCCTAACTTTTCAGATTCTGATTAGGCAATTAAAGGCAGTCACTCAACAAGCAGGACCTGATTTGTAGGCAATGCAGATATATCTTACATCTGAAACTGATCTTCATTTCAATTTTGTCAGCAATTGTTCAATGCAAACTTTCGAGTCCATCAAAACTAAAAACGGTCTTAACATTAAATTTAATGACTTGCCGAATATACTTGCAAATCTTCTGGTCAGCAGTGGACGAAAGTAGCAAAATTTTATATTTTAGTAATGAAAATGTTGTAATTCTAAATCTGTCATACGAAGGGACAGGCAAGCTACAAATTATGCAAAAGACATAATACAAAAATTTAGAGCTTCTTGAACTGTTTTTCAATCGATCAACAATTGAAAAAGCTCATCAGTCTATTATTTTCAGGTTTAATTATCAAAAATCGAAACTGACTATGCTTGAGAGCTCCATAAACTCCATTTATTAAATATTATCACGAAAGAACCCGGCTTTATTGCAATACATTAAGGCCAACATTGGAGTCAACGAATGATATTATAATTTCTTCAAATTAAGCAAGTATATGTTATAAAATAATAAAGAAATAATATTCAGTTATAGAAATTAATAATACTTTACGATGGCATTATACTTAGGACAAAAGCCATCAGTTAGCGAAAGCAGTTCATCAGCTGGGTTTTTAGCTAAGCATCGAATAACTGTAAACAATCCGACAAAAGCACACTACACAGTATAAGGAGTGCAATCATATGCGCCTTAATAAATCAAGGCTCTTAAATAGAAATAGGATAGATTGATGTTAGGCAAAGATGGAACTTACCCCACTCCTAAAGTGTACCTTCTATCTGATCAGTTAATAGATGAATAACCGTAAGTCGAAGTAAAGAAATATGTTAAGTAACCAGCTAAGAAGTCAAAAAGCACAATAAAATAAAAATAAGCAGTAAAGTAAAGGCCTCAAACCGCAAAGTCTATAAAACCAAGAACTAATGCTAGAAATGCATCAAGTGCTAATAACCAAGTTGTAGTAAAATTAGAAAAGCAGGTTGTACAGAGAGATGCTCTCAGAGCCAAACTTGAGAAAATGTCTAAAAAATATAAGTAGTATTTTAAAGATGTCGATCTCAAAGAAGGATTGAGGAGCAACAAGAAAATATAAGAATAAAATGAGCAACAAAATACAGAGAGAATAGATGAGTCTATTGAATAGTCAAACATTTCGTAGAAAAACTAAAAAGATAAAAATAGTTCAACGAATGCAGCTTCATTCTCAAAGAAACCAACTAAGAAATCTTTTCCCGCATCACGTGTCGAATAAAAAGAAGAAAATTAAATAGAGGAGCATTCGCAGTAATAAGAATAGGAATTTTCAAAGCAATAAAGATCAAGACTTTCATAGGGTGGAAAAGATGGCAAAAATATTTTCGGAGACCTTGCCATTGGACTAGATTTGGTTAGTAAATCCACGACTTTTTCATAAAAACTCGGCACTGCTATTTATTAAATGTTTAAATGATTTTTCGTTGTTCACTTTTCTGTAATTTCTAGAATTAGTCTAATATTTAGTTTAATAAATGTTAATTTCACAAAAATATCCATCCATAAAACATGTTTGATCATATAATTGTAATAATTAGATATTGCTTTCGCTGTCTTTGACTCTAACGCTTGTGGAAATAGTATCACTAACGTATTTAGTCGGATTTGTGGTATAATAGAATTTTCGATCAAATAAGTTTATAATATTAACTTTAGAATGTTTCTGGTCAATTGGTTTAAGTCCAAATTAGAGGGATTGGGCTTACTGAATAAGAACGCTAAGATTGTGTTTTTGGGTCTCGATGACGCTGGCAAAACGACTCTCCTACTGAGATTGAAGGAAGATGTGATGAAGCAGATGGATCCCACTCAACAGCCTTACTCTGAAGAGCTGGTTCTAGGTAAAAAATTAGTCATGTAGGCAAGGTTCGATTTAAAGCCTGGGACTTGGGAGGGCACGAAGCCGCCAGAAAAACATGGAGGAACTATGTATCAGATGTTGATGGTATCATTTACTTGGTAGATGCCAGTAACGTTAAACGTTTCGAAGAAAGTCGCAACGAGTTACAGGGTGTCCTGTAGATGCCGGAACTGTAAAAAGTGCCTATTGTTATTTTGGGTAACAAAATCGATAAAGCTGGTGCAGTCCCTTAGCACGAACTCCGAAATGCCTTGGGCATATAATAAAAAGGAGCAACAAACTGGAGTCAAAATAAGAGCATTAGACCTATTGAAGTGTTTATGTGTAGTGTTGCTAAGAAAATAGGTTATGCAGAAGGATTCAAATGGCTTAGCACATATCTTAAATGATAGTTCTGTATTATCATGTCAAGGATATTATGACTATATTGATTAATAGTCATTTATGAGCACATAGTATGTTCATTTTCCTACTGTTTATAATAAAGTTATAGATTATTATTAATAAAACTAATGTCAATAGACTTAGATCAGATTGAATAAGCATATGAGCGAGACGATCTGCATATCGTAAATATCATTATAATCATAGCTAGCATCACAAGGCGAAAAGAATAATTTCAATGTACGCAAATTTCGATAGAGAAGTCTGCTTAAAGATAAAAGAAAATCAATGTACACCAAGTACACAGAAACATCAACCAAGCATCGTATTAGTACTGAACCCATCGAGGACAGAGTCAAAAATATTAAAAGTTAAATGTCTTACACTAATGCATTCGATAAGCTTATGAACGTGATTGAGCCTGACTACGAGAAGAGAAACAATTTTGTTGGTTCATTAAAGCATGGGAACAAGAAAAATTCAGGAAGTTTAGACAGGTCGGAAATTCAAAGGGATGTTTCAACGTTAGACATTTCAACTATGAAAGCAAAACAATTTCGAGAGATGAATAAAAAAAATCACAAAGGCCCTCTCACAAAAAAAATAGTATAAACTTGGCTAAATAGCATACTGACCTAATCAACTCAATTTTAGGTTGTTGATGAAACACTTGGAAATGCAGCTCTCAAGAAGTTTTAAATAGATGAAAACTCGTTGCTTTCAAGAGGTGTAAAGCCAGAAAATGTACATCGAATATATCAATCCCTTTTCGTTCACAGCATAGGATTTAATAATCAAATAAAAGAGCTAGTGACAGGAAATATAGAAATCGAAAAAAATATATGGAAGGTGTTTTCTGTATTGCTCGAATATTGCGCGGAAGGGAAATTTTAAACTTTAATCGGAGTCATTGAAAGAGATAAAGTTATTAAAGTATAGTAATTGCGATAATAAGTGGCCAAGAGACAGTAAATTATTTAGAGTAATGATGAGCTTAACTAAACGAAGAACATTCAAATATTTAAATAAATAAAAAGCCTAAAACAAGAAAATATAAACTTAACTAATGAAAAAGAAATTTTGTTTGAAGACTATCAAAAAACTGAACAGGCATTTAATTAAGAAGTTGCCCTTAGACTCAAATTCGAAAATAAGATAAATTAACTTTTTGGCGTTCATCGTGAGCTTGCAGTTAAGCATCAAAGGCTTTATGAAGACTATAAGAAAAAGATAATATAATGGAATGCACTAACACAGAAGAATAACTACTTAATTCAACAGAACGGCGATTACAAAATTCAAATTAACGATCTGACAACTGAAAAACTAAAATTGTTAAGCAGTGAAAAGTACAATAAGTAATTGATTAGTGCATTGAAAGATGAGAAGTTAAAGTTAAAAGATGAAGCTAATTTAGCCAAACATCAATATGACTAATAAAGAAGTATTACAAGGTAACAAAAACGACGAGTCACCCAACTTGAAATTGAAGTCAGAAATCTTTCATAAATCGTTATTATTAAGGACAAATCTTGGAAGGAAACGCATTCCGAATATCAACTTTCACTGTAAGAAAATAATCGACTGTATAAAGTTATTAGCGATCAAAGAATTCAAGTTGAAGAGTTATTATTTGATAAAAAAGAATTCAATAATAAAATATTGAATCTTATGGCTGAAGCATCTTATGAAAAGAAAAGAAGATAAGAATTTCAGAGACTATATTACGACATTGATAGTAAGTATAATCAACAAATTCAAAAAGTTAAATAATTAGAGCTCGAGTGCAAGATATTAAACAAAAAGAACTAAAGTGCTGCACAAGATTTACAAGTTAATTATGAAAATATTAAAAAAATGCATGCAAATAATATCTAACTAGAAGAATAACTTTATGACCTAAGAAGATTTAGAGATAATTTAGATAGTGTAATTCAATAAAAAGATGACGAAAGCTTTAAATTAAGATAACAAAACTAAATTCTGATTAAGGAGAATGAAGAGCTCAAAACTAGTCTAAATAAGTCAGAAATGCATTTGAAAATATTGAGAGCATAGTCTGAAGATTAAGTTTGCAATTTAAATCACAAAATCGATAAACTCAAGTAATAAAGAGAGACATTTGAATTGGGAGACAATTAGAAAAATAGAGTCATTGTTGCTAACAGAATTGAAATTGAAAGATTAACTAAATTATTACAAAGTACAGTGTTAGATCTCAAGAATTAAAAGTTTGAAAGATTTCATCTTAAAGCGAACTATGAACAAAGTCTAAATATTATATAGAAGAAAAATATTCAAGAAAAATAAATGGGACGATAAATTTCATAACTTAAATAATTAGTGTCCATAACTAATAGAGAAAAATAAAGAACTCAAAATTTATTGTAAGCATAAATTAAGAGAAGATAAAAAGTCGAACAACGCTTGTCTGACACATAAATAATATTCTTTGAATATAAGAAGTAACGATCAGCATATGTGCATCCATTCCTAAACGAAGACATTTCATAAAATTTTAGAATAAAAAAACGAAAATTGTAATAAGCTGAAATTATAATTAGAAAAAAACTTGACGAAATAAAATAATTACAAGAAAGACATATCAACGAACTTGCTTCTCAGAAAAAGGCTCAAGACTAATATTTTAACAGTTACAAAAAAGAGAAGGAAAAATATATTTTCCAAAAGTAAAGTTAGCTTTAGTATGAAAAGTAAATCAACGCATCAATGAAATCGCGTTTGTAGCAGCTATAAACACTGGCTGACACTTACGCAAAAAAGATAGAAGAAAGAACAACTTCGTAAAAGTAGAAACTTTATGCATAATTAATTTAGCAAAAGACTAAAGCAATAGAAGAACTAGCACAAAAATTAAACATCGAATCATCTAAAACCCAGAAACTAAGCAATGAAATACTAACTAAATAACAAATACATGAGAATGAAATTATAGAGATGAAGAAAAAGAGCAAATTAGAGAAAGATCAACGTGATTAAAAAATAAGTGAGCTGAATTTTGAACTCACGCATATTCAAAAGCAGTCGGAGAAGCTCATGGAGGAAATCAAACAAAACTAATAACAGTTCGAAGCCAAACTAAAATAAAGAATGTCGATTTATCTTGAAAATTATAAGAAATCAGATGAAGTAAATTAAGCAAAATTGAACATGCAATAAGTAATGCATCAAGAGGATGGAGTAATCAGCTCTTTCAATGAAACTAACGCAAAATGGAATTTAATGAATAATGTTGAAAGAAAAAATCCTCAAATAAAGGCAAGAAACAATATCAGTCGAAAAATTAAAATTGCTTATAGTTATTATAAGCACGAAGGTAAATGAATGACTTTTTATTATAACTATTTTTCCCATTTTCTTACTTGAAATATGATTATAGTTTTTAGCATATACAGTTAAATAATTAAATTCAAACATGAAAATGAAGAGTAAAACTTCTAAAGGGAACATTTTATGCGATAAAAAACTTGAGAAAAAGCTGAATTAATCTAAGTGTATCAAAAGCGTACCTAAGAAATCAGAAGCAGAAGTTAGAAAGAATCTCGAGAGCACCATCAAACTTCTGCAATATCGACTAAATATTAAAAAATAAGAACTCAATAGCAAAACTTTAGTTGGATTGTCTCAATCACTTTTTGACATTGTGAGTAGAAACATTCCTGAGAAACCCCGGGTTTCATTAGTTGCAACCCAAGACTCATCTGAACAATCAAGTACTGCAACAGGCAAACCAAAAGATAGGCAAAGATCTTATTCAAGTCACTCAAACTCCATTATGGAATATTTTAAATAAAAATTTAATGATAATGTGGTAGATTAGGTGTCAGTGGAAAAGAAACTCAAGGCTCTGCAAGCTCTAAAAAAGAGTCAAGAACTAGCCACCAAGTACAACAGCCAATACAATTTATCAGTCAGCTCCATTCCAGAAATTGGCTGTGATATAGGCGGCAAACAAGTTGTTATAGGCAAGCTTAAAAAGAAGCTCGAATGAATTCTTAAGGTTTTTTCATATGTAATTTCCTCTATCTTTATTTTTTGTGCAATCTTAGATAAACTTTATATAAATTCCTAACAAATGATCACCCAGATAGATTACGATCCATCAAAACGTTATTACAGCTAAGTAGCTGAGAAAATCGGTCATTTAATTCGTAAAGATCTCATACTTCGCTAGAAGAGTCATAAAAATTAATAATTCAACGCCAGTCGATTCGCTCAGTCTCTGCACTCATTGCAAGCTTCAAAGGTGACCAAAAAACATCGCGGACCAAAGCTGCAATTATTTCTTCAGTGCAACATCAATGTAGAAAAGAGAGAGACAGTTCACGAGTTTAAGGAACGGCTCAAGCACAATGTTATAATTTTATTTACTTAGATTAATGAAAGCAGAATCAAAAAAGAACTTAGGATGCAAGAGCTAGCTAATAAAGTGCGATGGAGAAAAAACCATTTAGCTATGTAAAAACAAGCCAAACTCGAAGAGCAAGAGAAGAGAAAAAGAAGTGAAATTCGAGCTCTGAAGAGTATTATGGAAAAATCAAAATAGCATCTACGCATCACTAAGCGCCAAACTGAGCTTGAGCATACTTTTATGTGCTTTGAGAGAAGACTTAAGACATAAAAAAGAGATATTTCATCATCAAATTGATATATTTTGGAGTATTGAAATAAGTTCGGTTTGTACTCTCATAATGATTCGTACGCATATCATCTTCAATGGGCTATTTTATTAAATCATTCTTATATCATTAATTACTTAAAAATAAAAGTTAGAGTTTTTTTGTCTAGCAGACTGAGCTAAGTCATTAATGCAATAAAAATGTTATTTACGACTATATTGATTCGTAATACGTAAGAGAATATAGAAGTATGTGTTTTATGATGGACGATCATTGATTCAATATGCCATTACGATAAAACAATATTATAAAAAGAGTATTCACATGAGATTTTAGCAAATAGTTGCGAAAGTTAAAGCAGATCTTCAAAAAGGTACTCATGTGTTTAACTCATATCACAGACAATTCGGTCTCAAAGTCTGCTACTCTCGAGCTGAAGGCTATTCTCAAAAAATTATCTCAAGAAGATTCTCGTAGCCTAAAAGAACAAATACTCGCAATTTGCATAAAATTCTTTAATCTGAAGTAAGTAGAAGAAGTGAGTAATCTTTTATTGTTAGTATTCATTGATGAAGCCTAACTTATGATATCATCAGAGCACGATGAGAAAATATTCGAATGTTTGATGCACTGCATAAAATAGAAAAATGAGACTGAGGCCATAAAAGCCAACTCTTTAATGAAGCGTTTCTTAAAAATAATTTGCTAAAATGAATAAAAAACTAAAATAATGAGAAGCTAAAGAGTCATATCTTTTCATTTTCAGTTAGCTCAATTTATCAAGTAAAGAACTGATTTGCTTAATCCAATGAATTAATAGACGAAAAAGTAATTTTCATCGATTTTTAAAAAATTTACATATGAAGAGTCAAAAGTCATCAAACAAAAAAAAGCGAACCCTATCTCCAGTTCAAAATCAATAAAATTCATGAGTTAGATTCCAAGTACTCTACTCCGTCTTGCTTTATCACAGTCTAGATAGGAAACGAAAAATCGATAATAATTACTACAATAAAAAAAAGTAATAT
>APMI01009264.1_pt1 | contig 20075 bp, 15 predicted proteins | sample 667938 | NCBI WGS metagenome assembly APMI01 (sample SAMN01084076, study PRJNA167559) | wastewater metagenome | biome: Wastewater | place: Denmark: Ejby Moelle, Odense | collected 2011-11-28 | reverse complement strand
TTTGTGTTCAACGATTTGAATACGGATCGCCAACGGTACCGCTATGGATACAAGGGTTATGTGTATAGATACTCTTACAAAGAATCTAAGGCATAAAACGATCGTCTTATGGTTCTTGCGGTTTTTCGATGATGCAGGTTCTCAGTTTATTTCTCGACTTTACGGTTTTTCTGCGTTTTTTGACGTTGTTGAATCGTGACGTGATGTATGCAGAATTAATCGGTGGGTAAAGGTATGGCGTGTCGATTTTTGATCGTTTGAAGGCTCTGAGTGAAGGGGGCTTCCTTCGTTCTGTTGCTGTGTTGGCCGGTGGTTCGGCCTTCGCTCAGGCCATTGCGTTGCTCGTGTTGCCAATTCTTACTCGGCTTTATTCGCCGGATGACTTTGGAGCGCTTGCTGTATACGTCGCTGTCGTTACTGTCTTGTCTTCGGCTGCTTGCTTGCGTTTCGAAATCGCGATCCCGATAGCTGACGATGACGCAGAAGCAATCAGGTTGCTTGTACTTTCATTGGTGTCGACCGCTTTTTTTTCAATCGCAATTTTACTTGTGATTCTTGTTGCCCCAGCCTGGACTGTTGCGCGACTCGGGCAGCCACACTTGGCTCCATACATGTGGTTGATACCGCTTGGTGTTTTTCTTGCGGCGTCTTATAGCGCTTTTCTTTTTCTGGCCACACGACAAAAGCGTTTCTCGTTGGTTGCGCGGACAAGGATGAGTCAGACCATTGGGAGTGCCGGTGTTCAGTTGAGCATGGGTGTTCTTGGTTACGCCCCATTAGGGCTAATTCTGGGGTATGCCATCAATGTGGGGGCGGGTTCTTTAGGTTTGTATAAAAGTATCTTGGGCAGTGCTTCGGGTTTATGGGGCGGAATTTCGCTTTCTTCCTTGAAGAGTACATTTCATAAGTACTCACGGTATCCGAAAATGTCTACGTTGGAGGCTCTATCCAATAACGCAGCGATTCAGGTTCCTGTTGTGATAATCGCTGCTTTGCATTTGGGGAAAGAGGCAGGCTTTCTTCTTCTTGCGATGAGGGTCATGCAGGCGCCGATTGGTCTTGTTGGGCAGGCTATTTCCCAAGTTTATTTTTCGAGGGCGCCGGAAGAGCATCGCAACGGGCGGCTTGACTCGTTCACACAAGAGGTTTTGTCGGGTCTGATCAGGGCTGGGGTCGGGCCGCTCTGTTTTATTGGTCTGGTGGCTCCATGGATGTTTGAGATAATTTTTGGTAAAGATTGGCGTCGGGCTGGTGATCTCGTGCAGTTGATGACCCCTTGGTTCGTATTCCAGTTCTTGGCTTCTCCTTTGTCGATGAGTCTGCATGTTACATGTAGGCAAGGCGCTGCCCTCTGGCTCCAGGTTTTCGGGTTGTTTCTGCGGGTCGGGACAGTTCTAATCGTTGGTGAGCTTGCACTCGGGCTCATATCTGAGGCTTATGTACTGTCAGGTGCCGCATTTTATTTTGGCTATCTTCTCGTAATTCTTTGGGCAGTTTCCCTTCCCGCGTCATGCATTTTTTTTGTTTTGCGTCATAACGCCAAGATAATTGGTGCTTGGTTGATGATGGGAATGCTTACGGCATTTTCGCTTTCCGTTCTGATCGGGCAGGCGTGAGTGCACGTAATTGTAGTGAAGGGTATGTCGCCGCTTCTAGTTTTGCACTGATGCAAGGCTGGGGGAGGGCAATTCAAGGTGTGACATAATGAACCGCTTTCCTGTTTATGCGGCAAATGCAAGTTTGGTTCTTGTGCTTGCGTATGCGTTCTTGACTGTATTGTTCATTTATTACTTCAAGGCTCCCGCATTTGGTGTCGCGTATTGCCTTGCCACAGCATCGGTAATTTTCTTTGTAGGGCTGGTTTTTAAAATACCAAAAAGGTATTCTTTTGAACTAAAGTTGTCGTTCGCGCTTGTGGCCTCGTGCGGTCTGTCGCTGATTGGCCAATATCTCACGCAGAAGGAGTATTTCGATTATTTTGGCCGATCCGGGCATTCGTTCTCAACGGCTGTTTTTGTGATGAATACGCTTTGGATTTTCTCCGGAATGGCGGTGGCTCGGTGCTCTTTTGGGAGAAGTAATCTGCTGGCCATAGGCATATTGTTGCCAGTCGGCTATCTTATATCCCAGAATCTGGGCGAAGGGCTTCTTGTGTCATACGCAGACATCGCAGACGAGGGGTTTGAAGGGGTAAATCATTTGCTTGTGGCTGAGATGGTTATGTTGATTGGCTACTTTGCGTTTTCTGTTTCATACGGATTTATGAGAATTCCCGTCTTGTTATTGATCGGTATCTTTGCGTTCGCAGGTGGGGGAAGGTCTTCTTTTTATTTTGGATTGATTGTTCCGATTCTCTATGAACTCCGCTGGGGAGAGCGCCGAAATCAGGTTCTTATTTATCTTGGATCGGCAGTGGTTTTTGTCGTGATCTCCGTTCTGGTTGTGGATGGGAGTAACGATCAAATACAGCGTATGTTTTTTGCGAGTGGTGTGACGGAAGATTTGTCTTATGCCGAGAGAAGTGCTTATTTTTCAGAGGGATTTCCTGCTTTGATAGAGCAAGTTCCTATAGGGGATCCTGGCTGGATCGTTCGCACCTACGGGACTGCGGGGGCGTATATTCATAATATATTTAGCGCTTGGCAGTTTTATGGGTTCATATCTTTTTTGACTCTCCTTGGTGTGTTGGTTGTTGTTGCAAGGCGTCTGTTCTCCTGCGGTCTGGATTTCAGGTCGCCCGCGTGCATGTTTGGTGTTCTTTGTTTCGCCTATGCACTGATAGGTATTGTTTTTTCTAAGTTTGTTGGGTTTTCTTTTTTGTGGTTTTCTATAGGTTTTTGGGTGTTTCGTCTTAATTCTATTAAGGGCGCACGGGTGCTGGGTTTGAGTGGTAAATAATTTTTTTGAATGAATCGCTTTGTTTTTTTATAGAAATTTTCGGTGAACCCATGAAGATTCTTTACTTGGCCGAGGCTGCGGCCTTCTCAAATACTGGAGTATTGAGAAAAATTAAGGCTCAGCATGAATCTTGGTTGGCAATGGGTGAGGATGCACGTCTTGTCGTTGTCTCTCCTGCGACCTCGGGCGAAATCGAGCCAGTTATCTCAGGGGCTGGAGTTACCGTTGTTAGGTATAGAGCGGCACGATTTGGATTGGCTAAATTACATAAAGCGTTGGCGCTTCGTCAGGTAAAAGAAATTGTTCGCGAGTACTCTCCCGACGTCATTTATTATAGACAGTCATCTTGGACGCCCGGTGTTTTAGGTGTGCTCAGACTCGCTTCAGTTGTGGTTGTGGAAGTGAATTCCAATGATGTTTTTGAGATTGGTCACTACGGCCTAGCGGTGGCTAAGTATCACTTGTGGACGCGCAGATGGTTGCTGGATCTTGCAAGTGGTTTCGTATGTGTCGGCCGTGAACTTGGTGAGTACTACCTGAGGTACGGAAAGCCAGTTGAAGTTGTTGGTAATAGTTTCGATGTTTCTTCTGTCGGGCCAAGGCCTGCGCCTCGCAACGCACGAGTTCAATTGGTTTTTGTTGGGTCGCCGGGTCAGTCGTGGCACGGCGTTGATAAGCTAGTAGATGTTGCTGAATGCTTTAGTGATATGGACTTTCACATCGTCGGCGAGAGCGTTGAAAATCCTCCGGTTAATTTTATATTGCACGGTTTCATGGATTGGAGTGATTTGGGGGTCTTGTACCAAAAGATGGATTTTGGTTTCGGCACTTTAGCTCTTCATAGAAAAAATATGGATGAGATAAGTCCTCTCAAGACCCGTGAATACCTTGCGTATGGAATTCCAGTTATTGGAGCCTATGAAGACACAGATTTGAGTGGCTGTGACTTCTTTCTTCAGATACCAAACGCCGAAGATGGCGTGAAGCAAAGCGTTGAGCGGATTCGTGAATTCATCAATTTTTGGAAGGATAAGCCCATAGACATGAGTTTCGTTATCGAGCGAATCGGCGCTTCGATAAAGGAGGCCCGGAGGATTGCGTTTATGAAACGGTTGTTGTCTGAGTCGCGTTTGTCTGGTGATCGTGTCTAGTTTTTGTTTGGTTGACATGAAAAAAATACTTCTAAATGCATCGAATCTGCACGCGGGCGGAGGGGTGCAGGTTGCGACCTCCGTTGTCTCTGAGTTGCCCGATATCGCTCGACTTTATCCTAATCTTGATTTTTACGTATTTGCATCCTCTTCTGTGGACTCGAATCTGCGGTCAATAGGGTTTGATTTTTCACGATTGAAAAATTACCGCGTTGTTGATGTCACGGGGCTTGGTGCACTCAAGTCGGATGTGGCGAAGAGGTTTAAAGGGTTTGATCTCGTCTTTACTGTGTTTGGACCGCTTTACAGCTTCTTCGAACTTCCGAATCATATTGTTGGCTTTGCTCAACCTTGGATTATCTATCCCGACAACGAAATCGCGCGAACTCTCGGGCTTAGGAAGCGTATTCAAACGCGGTTCAAATATTTTGTCCAGTGGATGTTTTTCCGACGCGCTGCGCGCTTGGTGGTCGAACTTCAGCACGTGCAGGTTCGGCTTGAAAAGTTGAGGTCTTTTCCTGCTGAACGTGTCGACATCGTCAATAACTGTGTTTCCTCCATTTATTTTGATGAAGGAAAGTGGGTGCCAGTTCAAGGGTTCCCTCCCAGAGTAGCTGATGAAGTAAGGCTCGGTTTTGTTTCTCGTGACTATCCTCACAAGAATATTGATTTCCTGCTTGAATTGACAAAGGTTTTGCGGCGGATTTCGCGGAGGGAGTACAGTTTTTTTGTGACCCTTTCCGATGTGGAATGGAACGCGCGTTCGGAGGAGTTTAGGCAGACGATCAGGAATGTGGGTTCAATAAGCGTCGCGCAGTGCCCGTGTTTTTATCGCGAAATAGATGCAGTTGTGTTTCCGAGTTTCCTTGAGTGTTTCTCTGCTACACCCCTTGAGGCGATGGTAATGAAGAAGCCCCTTTTTGCCTCAAATAGGGGGTTTGTTCGGGATTGTTGTGGAACTCACGCGAGCTACTTCGATCCATTGGACGCCGAACAGGCTGCGAAATGTATAGATGATTGGTTTGAAAAAACATCGGATGAAGCGCGGGCTGTGCAACTCGAATCAGCTTACAGGCACGTGTTGGCATTGCCAGGTAGCAGGCAGCGGGCCGAGTTATATGTTCAAATAATTGCAGATCAATTCAACAGATAATTTTTGGAGTAACTCATGTTTTCTGGGCGTGTCCTGCTTATCACCGGTGGTACCGGCTCCTTCGGTAACGCCGTTCTCCGTCGTTTCCTCAACACCGACATCGGTGAAATCCGCATCTTCTCCCGCGACGAGAAGAAACAGGATGACATGCGGAAGTTGTACAACAACCGCAAGCTGAAGTTCTACATCGGCGATGTGCGTGATCCGCATTCCATCAACGCTGCGATGCGTGGTGTCGATTACGTCTTCCATGCGGCAGCTCTCAAGCAGGTGCCGTCCTGTGAATTCCACCCGATGCAGGCCGTGCGCACCAATGTGCTCGGCACCGAAAACATGATCGAGGCTGCCATCGCCAACAAGGTGAAGCGCGTCGTGTGCCTGTCCACCGATAAGGCGGTGTACCCGATCAACGCGATGGGTATCTCCAAGGCGATGATGGAGAAGGTGATGGTTGCGGCTTCCCGCAACCTGGAGGGCACCGGCACCGTCGTGTGCGGCACCCGTTACGGCAACGTGATGGCTTCCCGCGGTTCGGTGATTCCGCTGTTTGTTGACCAGGTGCACAACGGCAAGCCGATCACCATCACCGACCCCAACATGACCCGCTTCATGATGACGCTGGACGATGCGGTGGATCTGGTCCTGTACGCCTTCGAGAATGGCAACAACGGTGACATCTTTGTGCAGAAGGCGCCGGCGGCCACCGTCGAAGTGCTCACCCAGGCCATCCTTGGCCTGATGAAGAAGCCGGAGCACGAAGTGCGCATCATCGGCACCCGCCACGGTGAAAAGCTTTACGAAGCTCTGCTGAGTCGTGAAGAGCGCGCCTGCGCCCAGGATCTGCCGGGTTACTTCCGCGTGCCGGCCGATGGCCGTGACCTCAACTACGACAAGTTCGTGGAAGAGGGCGAGCAGAAGATTACCGAGGCGGTGGAATACACCTCCCACAACACCGAGCGCCTGGATGTGGACGGCATGACCAAGCTGCTGCTCAAGCTGGACTTCATGCAGAAGATCGCCCGCGGTGAAAAGGCCGAGGCCCAGGACTAAGCTGCCATGCGTATCATGATCACCGGGGCCGACGGTTTCATCGGCCGCAATCTATGCGTGCGTCTGGGCGAGCTGGGCCATACCGATCTGGCCCGCATCACCCTGGATTCGTCCGACGAAGAGCTCAAGGCTGCGCTCAAGGGTGCGGAATTCGTCTTCCACCTGGCGGGCATCAATCGCCCCAAGGATGTGAGCGAATTCGCCACCGGCAATGCCGGGCTCACCGAAACCGTGTGCGCCCTGCTGGCTGAATACGGCAACAAGGCGCCGGTGGTGCTGTCGTCCTCCACCCAGGCTGCGTTGGACAACCCCTATGGGCAAAGCAAGCGCATCGCCGAAGATGTGGTGCTGGCCCACGGTCAGCAAACCGGCGCCCCGGCCTATGTGTTCCGCCTGACCAATGTGTTCGGCAAGTGGTCCCAGCCCAATTACAACTCGGCGGTGGCCACCTTCTGTCACAACATCGCCCGGGGGCAGGAGATCAAGATCAACGATCCTTCTTCACCGCTCAAGCTCGTCTATATCGACGACGTGGTGGAAGCCTTTGTTGCGCTCCTCGCGGAGCCGCGCAAGGCCAGCGGGTTTGTGGATGCCGGCCCGGAATACGACACCACCGTGGGCCAGGTGGCCGACACCATCCGCGGCTTTGCTGCCAGCCGTGCCTCGATGATCACCGACCGCGTGGGCACCGGCTTGGTGCGTGCGCTTTATTCCACCTATCTCAGCTTCCTGCCGCCGGAATCGTTTGCCTACGATGTGCCCAAGCACGGTGACCCGCGCGGCGTGTTCGTCGAAATGCTCAAGACGCCGGATAGCGGCCAATTCTCTTACTTCACTGCCCACCCCGGGATTACCCGTGGCGAGCATTACCACCACACCAAGACCGAGAAGTTCTTGGTAATAAAGGGTAAGGCGCATTTCGGCTTCCGTCACATCGTCACCGGCGAAACCCACGAAATCGTCACCGAGGGTGGCGAAGGCCGCATCGTCGAGACGGTGCCGGGCTGGACGCACAACATCACCAATATTGGTGAAGACGAAATGATCGTCATGCTGTGGGCCAACGAGATCTTTGATCGTGAGAAGCCGGACACGTTTGCAATGAAGGTAAAGCAATGAAGAAATTGAAAGTTGTTTCCGTCGTCGGTACGCGCCCCGAGATCATCCGCCTCTCCCGCGTGCTGGCGCGGCTGGACGAATATTGCGATCACGTGCTTGTGCACACCGGCCAGAATTATGACTACGAACTCAACCAGATCTTCTTTGACGATCTGGGTGTTCGCAAGCCGGACCACTTTTTGAACGCCGCCGGCACCACTGGCGCCGAGACTATCGGCAACGTGATCATTGCCGTCGACAAGGTGCTGGGCGAGGAAAAGCCGGACGCCATGCTGGTGCTGGGCGATACCAACAGCTGCATCGCCGTGCTGCCGGCCAAGCGCCGCAAGATCCCCACCTTCCATATGGAAGCAGGCAACCGCTGCTTCGACATGCGGGTGCCGGAGGAGATCAACCGCCGCATCGTCGACCACACCGCCGACATCAACCTCACCTACAGCACCATCGCGCGGGATTACCTGCTGCGTGAGGGTCTGCCGCCCGATATGGTGATCAAGACCGGCAGCCCGATGTTCGAGGTGCTCACCCACTACCGTGACGGCATCGAAGCCTCCGACGTGCTGCAGCGCCTGGAGCTCAAGCCGCGGGAGTTCTTCGTGGTGAGCGCCCACCGGGAAGAGAACATCGACTCCGACAAGAACTTCACTAATCTGGTGGCCAGCCTCAACGCCATCGCCGAGAAGTACCAGATGCCGGTGATCGTCTCTACCCACCCGCGCACCCAGAAGCGCGTGGATGCGATGGACGCCAAGTTCCATCCGCTGGTGCGTCTGCTCAAGCCCCTGGGCTTCAAGGACTACAACAAGCTGCAGGTCACCGCCAAGGCGGTGCTCTCGGATAGCGGCACGATCAACGAAGAGTCGTCGATCATGAACTTCCCGGCCCTTAACCTGCGCGACGCCCACGAGCGTCCCGAAGGCATGGAAGAGGCCGCAGTGATGATGACCGGCATGAACACCGAACGGATCATGCAGGGCCTGGCGATTCTCGAAGACCAGCCGAGCGGCGACACCCGCCTGCTGCGCCAAGTGGGTGATTACAGCATGCCTAACGTGTCGGACAAGGTTGTCCGGATCATTCATAGCTACACGGACTACGTGAATCGCGTGGTCTGGAAGAAGTACTAAGATCGATGCGCGTCCTGCTTATTACCCAACTCTTTGACCCCGAGAACGCCATCAAGGGGCTTTCGTTCGCGAAGGATCTGGTGGCGCTTGGTCACGAGGTCGAGGTGGTTACGACGTATCCGAGTTATCCGGGAGGAAAGATCTTTGCCGGATATAGGATGCGGCTGCGCCAGGTGGAAAATCATAGAGGTGTGCGCGTCGTGCGTATTCCCTCCTACATTGCGCATGGACGCTCAGCGATCAAGCGGCTCCTGAGCTATGCGAGCTTCTCTGCGGCAGCGTTTGTTTATTCGCTTGCTGCTGCCCGGCGGCCAGATGTCATCTATTCATACTACCCGCCGATGGTGGGGGGGGTCGCGGGGGTGCTGCTTGGTAAATGCTTGCGGCGCCCCGTAATTTATGATGTTCAGGATCTCTGGCCTGAGGCTGTTGTGGCCACCGGGATGCTGCGCAACCAAAAGATCATCGCGGGTATCGAAGCGGTCGTGGGTTGGGTGTACAAGCACGCAGCAGGTATCGTCGTACTGTCAGATGGATATCGGAAAGCCCTTCTGAAAAAAGGTGTCCCCGACAACAAGATTCACCGGATCTACAACTGGTGCGATGAGTCTCGGATCAAGCCAGCTCAAGGGCGAGTTGCCACTTCACGGGCAAGTTTCGACATCGTTTATGCAGGGAACCTGGGTTCGGCTCAGGCGCTCAGCTTTGTTGTCGAAGCTGCGGCCATGCTCCAAAAGCGCAATGAGTCCCGAATCCGTTTTGTCTTTTTTGGGGATGGCATCGAGGGCGATCGGCTTCGGCAGCAGGTTGCGTCACTTGCCCTGAATAACGTTGAGTTCAAGGGCCGGGTGCCGCCCGAGGCTATCGCCGCCGAGCTGGATGCGGCCGATGCCCTGCTCGTGCATCTCGCCGATGAGCCTGTATTTGCAATCACCATCCCGTCCAAGACTCAGGCATATCTCGCATCGGGCAAGCCGATTCTGATGGCCGTTGCCGGGGAGGCTGCCGATATCGTCGCGGCTGCGGGGGCTGGCGTTGCTGCAAGGCCTTGCGATCCGGCTTCGATAGCGGATGCTGCCCTCGAGCTCGCCTGTTGCGGTGGTGACCGGTTGAAAAAGATGGGGGACGCGGCGCGTTCTTATTACGCCAGCAACATGTCTCAGAAGAACGGTGTGAGTGCTGTCTCTCGCGTTCTTCAGCACGTTACTTCCAGGGTTTGATATCGATGAGTGGTGCCATTCAAGTTCGTGATGCGGAGCGGGCTGATATCCCGGAAATCGTCCGGATTCACCGGGCAGCGTTTCCCGGTTTCCTCATGACCTTGCTCGGGCCAGCCTTCCTGAGAAGGTATTACGAGACAGTGCTGGACTACGAAAAACGGGTTTTCGTGGTTACGGTCGACCAACAGGGAAGGCTGCAGGGGTTTGCGGCCGGTTTTCTTCACCCGGCCGATTTTTACAAGCTGCTTGGCGCACGCAAGCGTCGGATGATGCTTGCTGGTGCGCTTCACGTTGCCGTCCGGCCCATGGTTTGGGCTCGGGTGATCGAGAACATGGGGCAGGTCGGGCAGCGTGCCCAAGCTGAGTCGAAGGCTGCAGCGAAGGCTGTCGAGTTGGCCTCCATCGGTGTAAGCCCTGTTGTCGGTGGCAAGGGTTGGGGCAAGGCCCTGGTCCTGGGTTTCATTCGGCGTGCTCGGGATGTCGGTGGTCGGGTAGTCGAACTGACGACGGATGCCGACGGCAATCAGCGTGTCAATGGCTTTTACCAGGGGCTTGGTTTTTCGCTGGTCACGACGTCAGTGCGGGCCGGAGGCCGCAAGATGAACCATTATGAATGTCCAACCGCATCATGATTCACGGTCTTGCCGATTTTTCATCGGCCTCTTGTAATGATGCGGATATACACTTCAAATATTGATGAACTTTGTTATTAGGAGCATGCAGCATGTGGAAAGTGCAATTGTTCAAGCTGAACTACGATGAAGCAGAGCCCAAGGCTGTCGAAGAAGTCGTGCGTAGTGGCTGGATTACGATGGGCGAAAAGACCAAGGAGTTCGAGAGCCGCTTTGCCGAATTTTTGGGCGGCGATGCCAAGGTAGCCGCTGTCTCGAACGGAACCGCAGCCCTTCACCTCGCTCTTCTCGCGCTGGGCATTGGTCCTGGAGACGAAGTGATCATTCCGTCGCTCACGTTTGTTGCGGACATCAACACCGTGCTGCTGGTTGGTGCCAAGCCGGTGCTGGCGGACTGTCGCTCGGAAACCGACTGGAACATGGACCCCGCGGATATCGAGCGCAAGATCACGCCGAACACCAAGGCAGTGATGATCGTTCATTACGCTGGTTTCCCGTGCGACATGGATGCCATCGGCGATATCTGCAAGCGTCACAATCTCAAGCTCATCGAGGATTGTGCCCACGCTCCGGGGGCGCGCTACAAGGGCAAGCCGGTTGGCACCTTTGGTGATATCGGTTGCTTCAGTTTCTTCACCAACAAGAATCTCTCGATGGGGGAGGGTGGCGCGGTAACGACCACCTCCGCCGAGATGGATCAGGAAATGCGCTATGTGCGTGCGCACGGCATGACTGCATTGACCCTCGATCGCCACAAGGGTCGGGCGATTTCCTACGACGTGATGAGGCCGGGCCTCAATTACCGCATCGACGAGATGCGTGCCGCGATTGGGCTGGCCCAACTGGAAAAGCTGCCCGATGCTCATCGTTGCCGGAAGAGCATCGTCGAGCGTTATATCGCGGCATTCAAAGGCATCGAGGGGCTGGTGATACCTTTCATTGATCAGGCCGACACCGAGCCGGTTTATCACATCTTCCCGACGATGCTGCCGGAAGGCATGGACCGCATGCAGGTGATCGAGATCCTCAAGCGTGAAGGCGTTCAGTCGAGCATTCACTACCCGATGATGCAGGACTTCTCCGCCTTCAAGGGCTATCAGCTCGACGAGACACCCTTGGCGCGCCGCATCTCCGCCCGCGAGCTGACGCTCCCACTTTATCCGACCATGACCGACGAGGAAGTCGATATCGTGATCGCCGCCTTCCGTCTGGCCCTTGAGGAGGCCCGTAAATGAATCTGCTCCAATTGATCGGCCGCAGCGAGGCTCTGTTCGAGCATGACATCGCCCGCCACGAGAAGGCGCTTTCCGAAATGGTGTCGTCTTCCCGCTTTCTGGTGATCGGCGGCGCTGGGTCGATCGGCCAAGCCGTTACGCGGGAGATCTTCAAGCGTAAGCCCAAGGTTCTCCATGTTGTCGATATCAGCGAAAACAACATGGTTGAGCTGGTTCGGGACGTGCGCAGCACGCTCGGCTATATCGACGGTGATTTCAGCACTTTTGCCATCGACTGCGGTGCGCCGCATTTTGATGCGCTGATGAAGTGGTCCGGGGGCTACGACTACGTGCTCAACCTTTCGGCCCTCAAGCACGTGCGTAGCGAGAAGGACCCCTTCACGCTGATGCGGATGGTCGATGTTAATGTGCTCAACACCAACAAAACCATTGATCTGGCCAAGGAGTACGGCGCCCGCAAGTATTTCTGCGTGTCCACCGACAAGGCCGCCAACCCGGTGAACATGATGGGTGCCAGCAAGCGCATCATGGAAATGTTCCTGATGCGGGCGAGCGAATCGCTGCCGATTTCCACCGCGCGTTTCGCCAACGTGGCATTTTCCGATGGCAGCCTGCTACACGGTTTCAACCAGCGCTTTGCCAAGCGTCAGCCAATCTCGGCTCCCCGGGATGTGAGGCGCTATTTCGTGACGCCCCAGGAGTCTGGCGAACTGTGCCTCAGCTCGTGTCTGTTGGGTGAAAACCGGGACATCTTCTTCCCGAAGCTCAGCGAGAAGCTTCACCTGATCACCTTTTCAGATATCGCAGTGCGTTATCTGGAGGCGTTGGGTTACGAAGCCTACGAATGTGCATCTGAAGATGAAGCGCGGGACCGTGCTGCCGAACTCATCGCCCAGCGCAAGTGGCCCTGCTATTTCTTCAACAGCGACACAACGGGCGAGAAGGATTTTGAGGAGTTCTTTACGGATAAGGAGGTGCTCGACATGGAGCGCTTCGAGAGCATCGGCGTGATCAAGAACAATCCTGCCTACGATTCGACCGTGCTCGATGGCTTCCTTGCGTCAATCGATGCAATGAAGGAACGTGGATTGTGGAACAAGCTGGAACTCGTTGATCTGTTCAACAAGATGATTCCTGATTTCAATCACAAGGAAACCGGGAAGTATCTCGACGGGAGAATGTGAGATGCAGCGTTTCTTCGATATCCTCTTTTCGGGTCTTGCACTGCTGGTCCTTGCACCGCTCCTCCTTCCAATCGCGCTACTGCTGCGGCTGACGGGGGAAGGGGAGGTGTTTTATATCCAGCAGCGGGTCGGCACTGACGGACGCATGTTCGGGCTGCTCAAGTTTGCGACGATGCTCAAGAACAGCACCAATATTGGAACCGGTACGGTTACGGTAAAGAACGATCCGCGCGTGCTGCCCATGGGCAAGTTTCTCCGGAAGACCAAGATCAACGAATTGCCTCAGCTGATCAACATTCTGATTGGCGACATGAGCGTGGTCGGCCCCCGCCCCCAGGCGCAGCGTTGTTTTGATGCGTTCCCGAAAGATGTCCAGCGGGAGATCATCAAGGTGAAGCCAGGCTTGTCGGGTGTGGGTTCGATCTTCTTCCGTGATGAAGAGGATCTGCTGCACGAGGTCGCCAATCCGACGGAGTTCTACGACCAGATCATTGCCCCGTATAAGGGTGAGCTTGAAAAGTGGTATGTCAAAAATGCCACCCTGCGGAACTATTTTATGGTCATTTTCGTGACGGCCTGGGTGGTGATCTTTCCGAAGAGCCGGATTGCGTGGAGTGTATTTTCGGATCTTCCCGCTCCGCCCCCTGAGCTCCAAAGTCTTGCTGCAGCTTAATTTTTTCAGATACGGATATCAGTAATGACCACCATCGCTGTTATCGGCCTCGGCTACGTAGGCCTGCCCCTCGCCGTTGAATTCGGCAAGAAGATGAAGACGGTCGGTTTCGACCTTCACGCCGACAAGGTGGCCGCCTATGGCCGCCATGTAGACCCGACCGGCGAAGTCAGCACCGAAGACCTGCAGGCCGCGGTGCATCTCACCTGCAGCACCGACCCGAAGATCATCGGCGAAGCCGACTTCATCATCGTGGCCGTGCCGACCCCGGTGGACGAAGCCCACCAGCCGGATTTCACCCCGCTGATCAAGTCTTCCGAGAGCGTCGGCAAGCACCTCAAGAAGGGCGCCATCGTGGTGTACGAATCCACGGTGTATCCGGGCGCCACCGAAGAAGTGTGCATCCCCATCCTCGAGAAGTTCTCCGGCCTCAAGTGGAAGGTGGACTTCAACGTCGGTTATTCGCCCGAGCGGATCAACCCGGGTGACAAGGAACGCACCGTCACCAAGATCATGAAGGTGGTTTCCGGCGATACCCCGGAAACCCTCAAGAAAGTGGCCGAAGTCTACGGTGAAGTGATTGTTGCCGGCGTCTACCCGGCCAGCTCGATCAAGGTTGCCGAAGCCGCCAAGGTCATCGAAAACACCCAGCGCGACCTCAACATCGCCCTGATGAACGAACTGTCGGTGATCTTCCACAAGATCGGCATCGATACCGTCGAAGTGCTGAAGGCTGCCGGCACCAAGTGGAACTTCCTGCCCTTCCGTCCGGGCCTGGTGGGCGGCCACTGCATCGGCGTCGATCCCTACTACCTGACCCACAAGGCCGACATGCTGGGCTACCACCCGCAGGTGATCTTGGCTGGCCGTCGCATCAACGACAGCATGGGCAAGTACATCGCCGAGCAGACCGTCAAGCAGATGATCCAGGCGGGCCACAACATCAAGGGCGCCGATGTCATCGTCCTCGGCCTGACCTTCAAGGAGAACTGCCCCGATCTGCGCAACAGCAAGGTCATTGACGTGATCCGCGAGCTGAAGAGCTTTGGCTGCACCGTGCATGTGCACGACCCGGTGGCCGAACAAGCTGCCGCGCGCCGCCGCCATCGTGGCTGCCGTGGCGCACAAGGAGTACGCCGAGATGGGTGTGCCCCAGCTGGCCCAGAAGCTGCAGCCGAAGGGTGTGTTTGCCGACGTGAAGAGCTTCTACGAGCCGGCGGAACTCGAGGCTGCGGGCGCTACCGTTTGGCGTCTTTGATTGGTTGCGGCGTTTGCCTCTTCTCGTGATGCGGCGAGAGGCGGACGTCGAGTTGATAACAGTAGTTTTGAAGACGATGCCAAATACGACAACCCCTGCATGGCGAGCTCTTGCCGAGCATCGTGACGCTGTAGCCCAGTCCCATCTGCGCGACTGGTTCGCCGCCGACCCTTCGCGCTTTTCCCGCCTTTCGCTCGAGTTCGAAGGCATGCTCGTCGACTTCTCCAAGCAGCGTGTTGATCAACGCGCGCTTGAGCTCTTGCTCGACCTGACCAAGGACGCAGATCTGGAAGGCTGGCGTGATCGCCTTTTCTCCGGCGAAAAGATCAACTTCAGCGAGAGCCGCGCGGTGCTGCATCCGGCGCTGCGCTACCTGAAGACCGGGCCTTTTCCCACTGCCGAAACCGATGTGATGCCGCAAGTGCGCGAGGTGCGGGCGCACATGCGCCAGTTCTCCGAGCGCGTCCGGGCCGGCTTGTGGCGGGGCTTCTCGGGTGAGGCGATCCGCGATGTGGTCAATATCGGGATCGGGGGGTCGGATCTGGGGCCGAAGATGGTGGTGCGGGCGCTGTCGGCCTACCAGCATCCGGGCCTGCATATGCATTTTGTGTCCAACATCGACAGTGCCCATCTGGCTACGCTGATCGAGCGGCTGGACCCGCGTTCCACGCTGTTTGTGGTGGCGAGCAAGACATTCACGACACAGGAGACCATGATCAACGCCCACACCGCCCGGGAATGGCTGTGTGCGGCGGCGGGTGAGGATGCTGAGCGGGCCTTGCCCCTGCATTTTGTGGCGGTCACCGCCAATGAGGAACAGGCGCGGGCTTTCGGGCTGCCGGCAGCGAATGTCTTCCGCTTGTGGGACTGGGTGGGGGGGCGCTATTCGCTGTGGTCGGCGGTGGGTTTGCCGATTGCGCTGGCCATCGGGATGAACGGTTTCGAGCGTCTGCTCTCGGGGGCGCAGGCGATGGACACCCATTTTCGCGACGCGCCGCTGGAGAAGAACCTGCCGGTGCTGATGGCGCTGATCGGGGTCTGGAACACCAACTTTCTGGGGGCCGGGACGAGTGCGGTGCTGCCGTATCACGAATCCCTGCGCTTTTTGCCGTCCTTCCTGCAGCAACTGGAGATGGAGTCCAATGGCAAAACGGTGGGCCGCGATGGCAAGCCCCTGTCCTGTCAGGCCAACCCCATCGTGTGGGGCGAGATCGGCTCCAACGGGCAGCATGCCTTCTTCCAGTTGCTCCACCAGGGCGGCTGGCTGGTGCCCAGCGACTTTATCGCCAGTGCCCAGAGCGATCACCCGCTACCGGGCCACCAGGCCCCGCTGCTGGCCAACTTCCTGGCGCAAAGCGCCGCGCTGGCCTTCGGCAAGACCGAGCACGACGCACGGGCCGAACTGGACGCCGCCGGCGTGCCGGCCGAGCAGATCGCATCGCTGCTGCCCCACAAGGTGTTCGCCGGCAACCAGCCGTCCACCACCATCATCCTGCCGCGCATCGATGCCTATCACCTGGGGCTCTTGTTGGCCATGTACGAGCACAAGGTGTTTGTGCAAGGCGTGATCTGGGGGATCAACTCCTTCGATCAATGGGGCGTGGAACTCGGCAAGCAACTCGCCGGCCGCCTGCTGCCGGCGCTGAAGGGCGAGACGGGGACGGAAGGGCTCGATCAGTCGACGAGCGCGCTGATTGGCTGGTGCAGGGAATACGGGGATTTTTGAGGGATCAATGTAGGGGCGTAACAAGGGGCGACTTCAGTCGCCCGCCTCCACGTTGATCCGGCACCAATTGGCGGCTGAGGTCGCCCCTGCATCACCCCCTCCACCGGAAGCAGCGTTTTATCCGGCACGAGAACCGGCCCACCTGATCCAGCAATGTGATTGACGGCGGAGTGGATTGCCGCAGTGTCATTTGTCGTTCCGTCTCTACAAGCGCCTTTGCCTCTGGCGCTGATGGCATATCAGACGTTAGTGTTTTTGCGCACTAGTCGACCGCACCGGAGCTTTCCGCGTAGGCCCACAAGACGCATGCAATTACAGAAAATTGGGAGGGGAACATGTCTCCATATTTATTAAGTGAGATAGGCGACTATATCCTCAAATTTCTATAGCGCAATGAGGCTTGTAGGAATACTTCTCTCACGATTGCTCAGCAGTCGCCCCTTAGAAACCCGTGATCTATAACCATCGAGGCATTAAAGCATGCCTGGCCTTGCCAGAAATCCCGTTTTCCGCTTCAATAGTCTTTAGTTTATAGATGATTTGGAGGGCCATTTAGTGATGAGTACCCCGGATTTCGTTCGAGCCCGGCTGGAGGTCTGCGCCACACGCTTGCAGCGCTCTCGACCCGCCTGCCCGGCGCTCAGGCTATGACTTTCGCGGCGCCAGGCAGGCGGTCGAGCCATCAACTATTTGAAGGTTACCTGCGGCTTGCGACGAAACTGGCTGAAGGGATCAAAAAGGCGATGTGCGGTATCTGGTGCTGTCCGCCGCTGGTTACAATCTGCGCTGGTTGATGCGGGCAATCGCCCACCCCGGGTGGAAGGCCGTTCTTGTGCTCTGGATTCTGCTCGGGATGCTTGAGAAACGGGTCAGCCAAGGTAGTGTTTGGCTACCATTTTGGCATTTGGTTGAGGCTGACTGAGTATTTCAGGGCGACGCCGTACCACGTTCCGACCCATTGAGTAGCTGAAACTCATTGAAATTATGCTTCTATATTGCATTGTTCATAAATGTAAATTTATGTTTGATATAATCCCCTAACATGTTTAAGGCTACGGACTAACTGCTTCCTTGCCCGGTAGGTATGGGGAGGCTGTAGACCAAATACGATCGATGACCTCTACTTTTCAAGATAGACCCGCGTCAAAATCATTCAGGTATGACATCAATGGGCTTCGAGCCTGGGCGGTTGTATCTGTAATTCTCTATCACTTTGGAGTACCTGGATTCCAAGGGGGATTTGTCGGCGTAGATGTGTTTTTTGTGATCTCCGGCTTTCTAATGACCGGGATCATTGTTGAGGGGCTCGACCGGGGACGCGATGGGCTTTTCATCCAACTGATGCGGTTTTACTGGGCGCGGGCACGACGGATCATTCCTGCGCTGGCTGCACTGTGCGCGTCGCTGCTGTTCGTTGCTTGGTTCGTATTGCCCCCGCTGGATTACAAGACGCTCGCGACGCATTCCCTCGCGGCACTAGCCTTCCTGTCTAACATTAAGTTCTGGCTTGAGGCGGGCTACTTCGACGCAGCATCCCACGATAAGTGGTTGCTACACACTTGGTCTTTGGCCGTGGAGTGGCAGTTTTACATTCTGCTTCCACTGCTCATGATGCTCGGATGGAAGTGCAAGCCGAGCCGCAAAGTTACGGCTGGCCTGCTCGCCGTTGGGCTCATTGCGTCTTTGACGGCATCGGTGATCCTGACGCCAAAATACCCGAACGCATCTTTCTATCTTCTTCATACGCGGGCGTGGGAGATGTTCTCCGGTGGTTTGGTGTACCTGCTGGCTATGCGGGCAATCATCAATGCGAGGCTAAAAGCGATTCTTGAATTGGTTGGCTTGGGCGCGATAGCGGTTTCGGTGGTCTTCTTTGACGCTAACACGACGTGGCCAGGAGCTTGGGCGATGTTGCCGGTGATCGGGACTGCCATGGTCTTGACGGCCGCACGTACGCACTCGATCTGGACCGGAACCAAAGCCGCACAGTGGATCGGGGAAATTTCGTACTCACTGTATCTGTGGCATTGGCCGGTTGTTGTTGCAATCGCCTACGCAGAAATGAGGCATGACCCGGCTGCGATCACTTTAGGTCTAGTGATGACAGTGATCCTTGCTTGGGGCGCCTATCGACTGGTCGAAAGGCCCGCGCGAAACGGCCTTTCCTACGCAGGCTGGAAACCTGCTGTGATCGGCTTGACTGCCGCAATGCTTGTCGTCGCCGTCCCCGCCGGAGTTGTGCGTCTGCAGGGTGGGGTAAAGGGGCGTATTGCCCAAAATATTGAAGCGGTGTTCGCCGAAGCGGAAAACGTGAATCCGCGGCACATTGAGTGCCACCGCGATGCCCCCGCGGATGTGCCGGGCTGCACTTATGGGGGAGAAAAGTTAGGGGCCATTGTGATCGGCGACAGTCACGCTGGTGCCGTTATTCGGAGCATTGAAAAGGCCATGGGGAATCCTGATCAACACGTTCTGGACTGGACTTATGCAAGCTGTCCCACGCTCGCTGGGGTGCATAAAATAGACCCGAAGTATGGGGATTATTGTGGTGCATTCGTCAATAAAGCCTTGGTCAAGCAAAAAAGCCTAGGCAAGGCGCCGATCATTATTGTGAATCGTACCTCTGTCGCAGTTTACGGGCCGAATGAAATTGGGCTTGAAACGTACTTTGGAAAGCCTGCAGTCTATTTTGACAAGCTATACAACACCGCAACTCCTGAGTTTTTGGCCGAGTTTCGAAGGAACCTGATCGATACTGCTTGTCAGTTTGCGCAGAGCAGGCCGACGTATCTACTGCGCCCTATTCCAGAAATGAAGCTTAATGTGCCAAAAACTATGGGACGGGCTCTCTTTTTCGGTAAAGAACGTAAAGTTTCTATCAGTCTTGAGGAATACAAGCAGCGTCATGCATTTGTATGGGAGGCACAGGATGCAGCGCATGCCAAGTGTGGCGTACAGATTCTTGACCCATTACCCTATCTTTGCAGTCATGGACGATGCGAAGGTGCTAAGGATGGGATACCTATTTATTCAGACGACGACCACCTCAGTGAGCGAGGTGCCGAGTTGTTGATTCCACTATTTTCTAAGGCATTTGGAACTATGTAGGGATTTGCACTTCAGTCTAGAGCGCGCCGGGCTATTAAAGTGCATTTTTACAGTGGTGTAGAGCGTCAGAGTTGAGGAGGTGATCCCATCGACGGCAAGACGAGTCGGCGCACGACGACAAGGCAGCAGCAGCGTCGCTTCTCTCGTTGGCCCTGGCCGGTGTCGGTGGGCGTTGTAGGTCGTCTTGAGTTGGTAGAGCCATAGTCAGGGGCGTGAACTAGGCAAGCAACTCGCCGGGCGCCTGCTGCCGGCGCTGAAGGGCGAGACAGGGACGGAAGGGCTGGACCAGTCGACGAGCGCGCTGATTGGCTGGTGCAGGGAATACGGGGATTTTTGAGGGATCGGATTGGGGCGAACTGTGGGGCGACTTCAGTCGCCCATCCCGTGGTTGATCAACGAAGAAGCGGGCGATTTCAATCGCCCCTACAGCTTGCGCTGCGGGGGCTTCTTCTTAGAACAGGCTGCCGCCACTTGCGGTTTTAATGGCCAGGTTTGAAATGCTGCATTTTTCATCCCCTTGAAACACCACGTTTCTTGAATA
>APMI01012975.1_pt1 | contig 20086 bp, 23 predicted proteins | sample 667938 | NCBI WGS metagenome assembly APMI01 (sample SAMN01084076, study PRJNA167559) | wastewater metagenome | biome: Wastewater | place: Denmark: Ejby Moelle, Odense | collected 2011-11-28 | reverse complement strand
TCAGAGAGATGTGCCCGACTGTTCTTTTGAAGCCTCACAAGATTAACCCATAATCAAATACCTTTGTGCAGCAAAAGTGAAATAGATTAAGATTACTTTTTGATATTTATTTTTTTCTGTTCATAATAAATTCATTTAATAATTTATAATTTTTATTTATTTATTAAATCTTATATTTTATACACATTCATTTATTATAATTCGTATTCAACATTGGCAATAAATAAAGTAATTTATAAAATCAAGCTAGAAATTTAGTTAATTTGGAGTTATATATCAATTTCCTGACAACATGAGGTTTACTAAGCTGTTTTTATGGTTTTTTCATATTTTTGGACTGTATTCTTAGATCTTTCAAATACTAAAGTAACAAATGTTAATTTCCATCAATATTTCTAGTCTTACTTCTCTCCAAACTCTCCACTAACCGACATTTAAGAACATCAATGCCAAACCGATTCTTCGTACTACAGGCAATAACCCGGTCATTAATATTAGGTAACGATAACCTGCGTACGGCTTAATTTATAGATTTGAGTTGCGGTAAAAAGAGACGTTCAGGTACTCGGTCTACTTTGTTCAAAACTAACTGGATATTTATGTTGTACTTTGATATATGGGTTAGTATGTGCGTATCGGCCGGTTTCAAACCGTGTTGGAAGTTCAATATTAGGAATATCTGGCATACTCTTGACGATATTTTTAAGTATTAATCCACTAACCCTGCCCACATTTATCTCTTTGATTTGTTTATCTTTGCATAACCGTATCCAGGCACATCTGCGATCATTAATTTAGATCCTCCTAATGCAGCCTAATGTATATGCATAAATTTAGTCGTCCCCTGCACTCTCGATACTCTTGCTATAGACTTATCTCCAAAAATCGCATTAATGAGTGAAGATTTGCCACAATTAGATCTGCCTACAAAAATAACTTCTTTTTATTTAATAAAATTTTTCATATCAGTTTTGATTTGTTAGGTTAGAAATTTCGGCAGTGTGGATTAAAGAACTTGCTGTGAATTGGGTTTGATCATCTTTAATTTTTTCGCTTAGTTGTACTGTAATATATTGATATATATGTACGTAATATGGTGAGTAAGTTAGTTGTTCGTAGTTGGGCGATAGGTAACATGGATGGAGGGCGTAGCCTCGGGTCGATGATGATGTTAAGGAAAAAGAAGAAGAAGAAGTGAATTAGTATATAATATTGAAAGACAATCGGAAACCGGTCAGTATTGTTTTCCTATATGTTGTTGCTAAGAGCATTTTTTGCTTTGATGAATTTTATATATTTGTTTGTATTTGTATTTGTAGGACTATACTGTCTTATTATAATTGTGTTATATTAGCTAATATAACAATACAAATAAAAATCATCAACTTTTATTATTTTTCTTAAACAAGTAATCCATTAAATCTTACTGACTCGCAGGCGGTGATCTCGAAGGCGGAGTCATATTACTATTATTCGATACACGACCGCCTCGTGAATTGCCATTATTTTAATTCTCAGTACTGATTCTTTTCTTTCGTTATTGTTATGGGAACATTTAGGTAAAACTTTATTTCTTTTGTTTGCCTGCTTGCTGACGAGTCTATACTGCATTAGATCGTGTCTGTTAAGGATCATTGAATCTGAATCGATACTAGAAATTCTAAGATTTGAATGAGCTGGAGGGTAAAAATTAGAATTTGGGCAATTTAAAACTTATTTCCTCTGATTTTTAATTCGCACTAGTCCTCTCCTTGCCTTAATTCTTAGTTTTGACTGCATTATTATGAGTTTAAGCATTAACTTTAAGCTGTGTGATAAGATTGCCAACCATGAACTCGATATCTTGCATGATGCATCCAAGTCCCGCATAAATATGGTTCGCATGGATTAGAATAAATTCGAGAGTGCTGTTTTGTTGGATTGCGTTCTTGTAAGCTTATATGTATATGTTCCTGAACATTTTATATATGGAGAGGAGTGTTATTATGGGTTTGAGTAAGAGGATTATTTTGGTTTCTAATTATTAATTATTGTTATTGCTATTAGATAATTTAATGTAATAGCTGGTAGCGATAATTTAAAGCATAGGAGTGAAGCAATTGTGTAATCGAAAATCCTGCATTTAATTAATAATATTAAATTATCATTTATTTTTGATATTAACTAAAAGCCAATTCAATTAATAATAACATAGCGATCCAATATAACTTTTCCTTTGTGAAATAATATTTATGCCTTTGTATTTGATATAGTATTAATAAATATTATCAATAATTAATGTCATATAGCTCAGCATTGAACCAACTCCCCACCCGTAAATCCCTCTACGATATGCAAAATCGCAATGAAAGACTTGCAGTCGATTGCGAGTATAAGGCAACTACAAAAAATAGGGACCGGTTTGCAAGTGCTTCAACAGTGAACAACATGGACAGATAAACTTATATAAAACATCTGTAGTAAGCAAATAAGAACTTGCACAGATAATTGGACTAACTGAAACACAGGTCATAGAAATAAATTAATCAACTTAAATAAAAAGTTAAAGCAAAGGATGGGTTGTTATCAGACTGTTAGAAATAGATCGGTAAGATCAAGAAACAGTATCTCATTATTGATCAGCTTGTGGGGCAGAAATGTACTAAATAAGACTATAGAGGTGCGGAGACTAATAGAAGGGAGAGGGAAGAGTATGGCTATAGGAGAAGTTAGCATGGGCTACTAAGGGATAAAAAATATAGGGCTTGATGCTGTATATGTTAATAATTTATATCATAATAATAATAATAAAAACTCCGACAAGCTGGAATTGAACCAGCGACCGAAGGATAACCGCGAAACTCTACAGTCCCTCGCTCTACCAACTGAGCTATTGTCGGAATCTGTATATCGCTGCGCAAATCAATATATATTAAAAATAACCTTCCTTTTTCTTATTGTTTTGTATATTATTATTTTTAATATTAAGCGTATCTTCAAAATTCTATCAAATTATTATTTGATTTACAATGTAAAAAATATGCCTTAAAAAATCAGTTTTTTAGTATGCTGATGACAATCCATGATCAATTTGAAATAATTGTCGTCGTTGAACATATTTTTAAATGTTTATTTGTTATTTGTACGATTTGCTTAATTACCCGTTTTAAGTTTCGTTTAAGATATTTTACATGTGAAAAATTCTAATTTTGTAATTGAAAGTCATATATTTTTACTTATAATGGTCTAAGATTTGTATTGAATAAATTAATGTTTTTTTCACGATGATAATATTCTTGTAAAAATGTGATAAAAATTCGGTGTTTTATTGATGATTTATTCTTCAATGAATTGAATTGACTTCGTAATCATCTTATATTGCATTTTAATCATTGTCATCCATGATAACTTTTGAGTATTTACAAAATTCTGAGACATATCTTATAACTAAAAATACAAAAATGAGTCAAGAAGGCCAAAACAATACCCACCATGAGGTAAACGTTCCACACAAGGACCCAATGCCTAAACAGTGCAAGGTGAAGATCCCTGAGCAGCCTAAGACTGACTAGAAAGTTCAAGAACCTGAAAAAGTGGAGCAACACTATATTGAGTATAAGGTTGAAACTAAGCATGTTATGAAGGATATTGGTGTCTTTGACTATCATGTCAACAGTCCTTGCCAGGAATTACTCACTCAGCAAATCCATGCTGAAAAGGAACAAATTCAAGGGCTTGTCGATCAACTCCATGGGGATCAGTCAGCTGAGTTCTCAACTGTCAATTTGGATGTAGAAAAGGAAGCCAACACTTTAATTGAATATGCTGATAAAATATACAATCAGGAAAAGGCATGCCTGAGGAAGAATTGGATGATTTAAAGATAAATCTTACACGACAGGAGCTTATTGACTTAATCGGATTACCATTGTGTGAAAGACTTGAAACTATCTTCAACGCTAAGCCCACTGAAATTATCATCAGAAGAGGCCAGTCTCATGGAAAGATGATTAATTTCCACACCGATGTTTCTCTCAAAACTCTACAACTTTCCCTCAACAGTGATGAAAGCTATGAAGGAGGCAGGCTTGTCTATGCATCCAAAGAAGCCCTCGCTCAACCAAAACGCACACAAGGCACAGTGACAGTTCATGACAACAGAATCGTCCACGGAGTTACCAAATTCAGTTCAGGAATCAGATATGGTCTGTTCTTCTTATGCAAATGATCGTCTATCAGCTCAACATTCTAAAATATTCTTTCACATTATTATAATCTACTTGATAAAATATAATCTACTTGATCATATATAAAAATCATACAATTTATAAACAATTCAAAATCATTTAAGTAACATAGTAACAGTTCCAACACAAAGCGTTGATTTTTTCTCCCGGATTATAACTCTGCCGAATATTTTAGAATTTGAAAATTTCTCAATACATACTTTTTGATCACTTTATACTTAAATTTAAACACATTAGTTCGATCGAATACATTTCAGGTTCTTTTTTATGATGCTTCCATTTTTAGGATCGTATTTGCAGATAATTTTTGTAATTCTTGCACTTGCTTTGTTTGAGCCAATGTAAATCATTACAGAAGTTCCACTTACTATTGGATTTTATAGTTCGAGGAACATAGCTTACATTACAAATTTTGTAACGACAGGGATTGAGTAAGAAAGAGAAGAAAGAACATTACCGAATTTTATTGTCTAGAAGTAAGTTTAATCGATAAGCTTGATCTGCACTTCAACGTTATCGCCTACGACTGCTTCCTTGACTTTTTCATTTCCAACTAGAATATCTTTAACAATGCACTGACAATCTTGGGGCAATATGACATATTTTTCGTCTTTCTTCAAATATCCACCCTAAATTTTGCCTGAAATGCAATGACCTTTCAGTTTACCAGTCGTAGTATCATAGAAATTTGTTATATTAACTCGCAATGGCTTATTTATTGGCCTTGTGGGTAATGGAAGCTATTCAAGTACTTGGATCAATGATTTTTTATAGCTAATTTAATTTGAAACAAACTATTGGACCTTACTTCTGTCAATATTAATACCATAGTAGGCACTAATTGGTACATAGATAATATTTTCAGCCAAGAACCCAATACTCAACAAATAGAAATTAAGTTTATTCTTGATAGTCTCAAAATTTTCAGAATTCCAATTAATAACGTCCATTTTATTCATTGCTACGATGATAGTTTGTACACCGAGAGATTTAACAATGTAAGCGTGTTCTTTTGTTTGTCCTCCGCTGATGAAGGTCGAGTCAAAATGTGTGGCATCGATGACTAGAATTGCATAATCTGCTTGAGCAGCACCTGTGATCATATTGGGAATGAAATCGCGATGACCAGGTGAATCTAAAAATACAACATGACGATCTTTTAATTAAATCTTTTTAACACCGATGTCAATAGTGACTCCTCTAGCTCTTTCTTATTCAGTTTGATCAGTAACCCAGGCAAATTTAAATGACTATTTCCCCATTTCCTTTGCTTACTTTTAATTTTTATGTATCTGCTTATTAGATACTTAATTAATCAAGTGCATAAGTTTGCCAACAAGAGTGGATTTTCCTGAATCAACATGCCCAACTACGACAATATTAAGCGTTTTTGAAGGTTATATTTTTTGCTTCATTTCTAGATCAGGATAATCGGCGTTATAGTGATCAGTGAAATATTATTCAACAATTAGGGAGCTTTTTCTAGTTGCGAGAGGCAATTACTAGACTGAAGTCTTGCGGACTGGTACTGGTGGGTTCTCTGATTTACGCTTACTTAAATTGGATATAGTAGTCTAGTCTAGTTTGCTCGATTTCTATTATTTAATTTATTTTGTTTATTTGACTTCTTTAGTTTATTTTTTCTAATTTTTCTTCTTCTCTTTATCAAGTTTTTTATAGATATAGTTTACAGCCTTGTCTTGGTCAAAATCAAACTTTTATAATGCAATTGCTGCTTCCATATTATTAACATTAGTCTCTTCAGCAATTGAGCATATTATATCCCAGTCCTCTACAAATCACATAAAAACATACCTTCATTATAATCTTACAGATCGATATCATTTTCAATCACATCGTCTTAGTGATCTAATTGTTGTTGACCTCTTTTAGCTTAGGCCGCAGTACCTCCTCTACGATTACTCATTTTTATTATGTTTGTTAAGTCTGTTAAGTTTTTTTTGGTTTTGTGTTGATACTTTTTGTAATATTATATATGCGACCAAGAGCCAATTTTTAGTAATCAAAGAATTTATATTGTAAAGTAGGAATGAAAATAATGAAACGTGATGATGCTTTTTATCTTAAATTTATAAGATTAAACAATTAGGTTGATATAAATAAAATAAAATCATTGTGAAAATTGTACTTAATACATGCAAATTCGCACTTCAAAGTTTTGAGCTTATACTGCAGGAACAGCCCAAGTCTAAATCAGTTCGATCTCATCGACAATATTCTTGAAATCTTCAGCTCCAATTCTATTTCTGTTGTCAGTGTGAATAATGATCAACTTTGCTTTCTTAGTCATCAACTTTTTCATGCTTTTCAAAACTTTCACAATAGTTTTATCTTTGAGGGCCAGCCCATCGAAAATTCCTATACTGCACCCATTTATTTTCTTGGGATCAGGATTTTCAGGATTCATTTGGTAAAGAACTACTTTTTCCTTCTCAATGTTCAGATTGTCAATTGACACCTCAATATCTTTGTACTTAAGTGAATTCTTCTAGTAGAGTCGAGTTGCCATTTGGAAGAAACGAGCTGAATAATCAGTTCCATATGACAATTTGAAGTATTTTGACATTTCTAGAACAATTCTACCTACAGAGCATCCAACAGTCAGGCATTTTTCGTTTGAATTTTCACAATGTTTCTTAACAATTTCACAAATTTTGTCTGTGTATGATTTTGGAGTCAAATAGTGAATTTTCAAAAATTGCTCGATGATACTGTCACTCTCATCAAGCAATTCTTGACTCCAAACTGAATTCTAGGACTAGACATACCTAAATCCTGCAAATTGATAGAAGTGTCTTCTAAAAGCATATCGAGCATGTTTGAGTGCCTAATTTCCAGTACTGATGAAGCTACCACCTTTTATCATATAGTGTCGACCATCGAAAGTTGGGGTTGAGAAGTCTTAGTAAATTGGATGAATTTTGAAGTCTTCGAATGGATAGATCGGAGTCGAACAGTGTTGCCAAACATTTCCCACAATATCATAGAAGTCACCTGTTTTGAAAAAGTTAACAGGGTTTGGAGAGAACCAGTATTCCATATTGATATTTCCAGCCTCTCCATGAAGCCATTAATGTTCATCTTTTCTGAATAGTTACCGAAGAGCGAAGTATTAATCTTCAGTTGGTAATCTAATATTCTTTCCTGTTTTCATGCTTTTCCAGTTGCAAAAAGCAGTTGATTCTAAATTATTAACTTCAGCAGGCCAGTCCATCGGTAAAGTCATGATCTTTCTCATTGTTCTCAAAGTGTAACCGTTTTCATCTTTGCCCCAGAAGAGCGGAATCTTCGGTTTCATTGATTTAAGCCAAGCTTGTCCTTCTTAATCCCAGAGTTAAGGTCGATTATATCCATTGTCTTCAACAAACTCGAGAAATTCTCCATTAGACACTAGCATAGTGCTAGCCTTGAAAGCTTTGACATTGATTAATTTTTTACCAAATTAGTTGTCCCAACCATAATTTTGTGTATTTTCTATTTGTCGATCCCATTCATGCTTAAAACCAGGTACTAACTTCATCTTGTTCTGAGGAGTCTCCTCCCGGTTTACTGTAAAATTCGGACAGTCTAGGAATTATTCATGAGGATTGATCTCATCGATGGGTAACCTTCGAATAATAACAGAGGAAGTTTCCATATGAATTCGTTCGTGCTCAATGCCCATCATGATAACCCAGGCATCGGAGTCCCACTTGATCTCAGGACTAGATTTTTCAATCACATCCAAGATAATATCCTTGACAATTTTCCTATAGGCGGTAACCTCGCGGACAGTGGGCCAGTCATAGTGAGCATCATTAAGGTCATCCCAGTCCATTTAATCAACGCCGACTGCGAAGATTGATTAAAATTTTGGGTTTACCCGCTCGGGAATTAAACCTTTGTCAAATAACTTGTTGATGTAGACTGTCGAAGTGTGCCCGTAGTAGAAAATAAGCGGATGTCTCAGTGGCTCGGCCTTGACGTAGTAAGATTTATCATGCTTAATAAAACTAAACAATTTTTCGTAAAGGGAGTAAGTTTGTAGAAAATATTCTTTTATTTCTTCCCTTGTGCACCCATTTCTGAGAGTCTTGGCACTCAGTTCTCGATTCTGAACTGCAAATTGGTTTTGAATTTTGGAATGCATAACTTAATGTATATGCTGTTCGAGGTCAACAGTAAATTATATAAAGATTTATTTTCTGACAATTGTGTAAACAACAGAAAAATTTATTGTATATGTAAGTTACAATAAAACCCGATATTGAATAATAATTGAAGAGCTAAATTGTTTCGTATACGGGATTTCTATTTATGTGATGATGCGCGTCTCGCGTCTAGATATAAAGTTAGCTAGAAATTGATTGTTTTTTGTAAAAATAATAAAAAAATGTTTAGATTGCTTTATTGTAGCATTTTCTACATTTCAGATTAATAATTTATGCATAGGTTTCATTCTCGAATTTTTTTAATGTTTATAATAATATTACTGAAACATTATAAATCCTTTTAACTCTTACATATGACAATTTTCTATTTAAATTTTAAAAAGTCGACAAATATATATGCTTTCTAAGAGTAAAATAATTCAGTAAACATGTTTAAAATAATTGTAACTACAAACTATCTAATAAAAAAATGCGATAATGAAAATATTTTCATATTATTCAATATCCTATTAATTTTTTTATATTTATGAATGTAAGTGATTATTTTTTACATGTTTAACTATGTTTATATTTATTTGCTAGTTACGGATCTTGTGTTAGAAAATATTTTGCAATTTATTATTATTGAAAATAATTAAAATTCATATATCATATGGGACTGAATAATTATTAATTAATTCAAAATCAAAAACATGAGATAATTAAGTTTGTTCAATATAGTAACTGTGCATTAAACATGGATATTATTAATCGTGAATATAAAAAAGACAGGGATAAACATCAAGCAATTGGAAAGCCTACACTTTTCGCAATTTTCGAGTAATTTCCAATTTTATTCCCGCAGTTCTTAAGACAAGTTTTCTATTGCTCGTTGTATGATGTCTGTGTCGTGATCTGGGATTGACTCAAACATAGATCTAAACAGTGCTCATGGAAACTATTAAATAAGAGAGGGCATACGTTTTACTGAGGACTTCGAGATGGCGCTGACGCAAGGCTACTACTCCGCTCATTTTTTGTGCTTGATTTAGATTTTTATTGAAATTGCCAGATTTATTTATAATGTCACGTATATCAAATTTAATAAAGTAATATTGCATATCTAATATTAATCACTAATTAGATTCAAAGTATCGACACATTCAACTACTTCCTATTCTCTCGATACATTCCCTTATACTGCCATACCGCCAAATATGACCTATTCTCAGTGATGAACCCATTACATTTTAAACTAGCATAAAAATAAGTTAAGAATATACTATAAAAAATATAAAAATCGAAACCCTGAAACCCAAACAAATCATCAATAATGTAAGATATAATCGCAATGGAAAATATCCAACAGCAATAGAAAATAAACAATAATTAACAGCCTATTGTCAGTATTTAAAGTATCAGGGAAAGTGTAGATCCTATTGTACTATCCACTGTCATCAATGAAAGATAAGGACATTAGTCGAGGAGAGCAAGAACGTGTTGGAATAGACTATGTCGATGGAAAGTTAGTATGATTAAGGAAATTATTACAGCTGGTGTGTATATACTTGTGGCATTCGGCATATTCTTCGCATTCTAGAAAAGCACAAGCATTTCCCTCCACGAATAGACATACTTCAGCTCATAACAAGTAGTATACCCATCCTAAATCCGCGGTCTATTTCCTCCAATATAGGGCTCATCATCAAAACTGTATAATAAATGGGGTGTCCTTTTCACGAACTCCTTGACCTAAAAATCAACATAAATATACAGTAATTTCACACTATAATTTAAAACTAACTCAAATTTAAGAATAAAAAGAAGAGGGTGCTCTGGAGATCTGTTCATGAATTGGAATATTTTCCAATATAATATGTTTATATCCGATTACAATTATACTATGGATTCTACTGTCGATAAGGAAATGATCATATAACCCGATTAAGAAGATCTTGCTTGTATTAAAAATAATACTAATTTTGTCGAAAATTTGAAATCTGTCAGTGTTTGGACCATTTCTGAGGAAAATTTGTACGTGCTTATTTAAAAATGGGACTAAAAGCAAGGTAATATGCAATCTATTTTACTTCTTGAGCCGAAATCTGGCTTATGATCTAATAATTATTTATATTTTTATGTAAGAACATATATAGAAATTAATCGGATCAATTTTTTCATACAAACGATTATTCAATTTTTATTATCTCTTCAAATATTGACATTTGTCTGCTTTCATAGATTTCTGCACATGAATTTGCTGACAATATAACATTAATATTTTTATTAATCGAACTGCATGTCATAGCCAAAGAACACAACAAATAACCGTTCATTTTTGGATAAATTCTAAGGCAGAACTAACAAAGTTGGTAAACTGGGAGTACAAGCCGTACTTACAAATTAACAACCGATCAATAATGTTAATGGTGTGGCATCAGGGAGAAATAAAGATCGGAATAAAAGTAATGGCGATATTGTTGTTGATCATTAAGATCAGTTTAGGAAGGTCGATTTGGATGCATTGATTCCTTCCAATCCGTAGAAAAATAGTATAGGCATGAAAGCACTAAATTCAGATAACATAGTAAAACGCAGATAAAGCCTAGGCAAACAAACCCTAAAATCAGCATAGAAGCAAGACTACATTCCTTCAGCTTACACTCCTCAGACAACTTCAAAATAATACACGCCAGGCATGAACCATCCGCCTTCAAGATCACTGTCAAACAGTACGGGTAGTTCACGGGGAAAATATATATTTGGGAAGTATTTGAAACTTGATAAAGATGCGTTGAGTCATATTGATTTTTTGCAGGCGATTTAGGAGAAGTCTTTTTTTAAGAAGCATCGAGGCGAGTCTTTGAATATGAATTGATAATATATGAACACATTTTTCATTATTTTGCGAGGAAAATTTACAGAAATATTATATTGTACGTAATTTGATACATTGAAACAAATATTTGCAAAGGAACTAAAGCAGATACAATCATAAAAGATTATTAAATCCATACAAATACATATATTTACATCACAACCCAACAAAATATATTTTTGGCATATAATATAAAAATAACCTAAAAATAAATCGCATAGACTCAGATATGACAACAACACCCGCACAATCTTCCCTAATCCATTCAACTGCATGCGTTTCCACATTCATGGAACGCCAACAAGAGAAATTCCCGTTGAACACTTTCTTCAGTTTACAAACATTCAGATTGTACCATGGAACTGTTGATTTTATTGGTGGTGTGCTCGAATGGCCACTCTCTCTACTGCAACTGTAAAATATATGTTAATTATAGGCCATTCGGTGGAGTCTTGCCTTGCGGTTAGAGTTAAATCCAAACTGCGATTAATACTTCAAGATATAGAAGTGTCAACACCGATGTTATTTGAAAAATGATCAATAGATAAATACCTAATACATATATTTATGTAATCTAAGAGATATTAAAGTATGAGTATAAGCGATAATAAATATGCATTTACAGCTTTTAATTTATATGAATATTATACGATATGAGCCAAATTAAAAGTCTGCCTAATGAGAAAGTTAAATTAGAGCAAATTTTTAAGAGAATTTCAAGACAAATTAGAATTAGATTTAATGCTGAATATTTTAAATAATTATAATAAAATAAAGAGAGCCATACAATGCCACCAAAAGTCGATCCCAACGAAGTCAGATTCAGTACATCATCTATTAATTGCAGTCAACATTAAAGTTTTCGGAGGTGAACCCGGCCCTGCTGCCACTCTCGCACCCAAGTTAGGTCCCCTTGGTCTCAATGCCAAGAAGGTCGGCTAAGATATTGTCAAGGAAGGAGGCAAGTGGAAAGGTATTCGAGTTATGGTTCAACTTAAATGCCAGAACAGAGCTGCTGAAATTATTGTCAATCCTACCTCATCTGCCTTGATCATCAAGGAACTCGGAGGATATGAACGTGATAGAAAGAAAACTAAAAATGTGACTCATAAAGGAAATCTTACTCTTGAACAAGTCAAGAAGATCGCAAGAGCAATCGAAGAGAAATCTTTGGCTAAGAATCTTACAGGCACTGTTAAGTCTGTATTGGGAAGCTGCCTTTCAGTAGGATGTACTGTCGATAAGCTCAACCCTAAGCAGGTGATCGCTAAAATCAACAACGGCGACATCAAGATCTGATTATTTAAACAATTATTCATACAATTTGAGTACAATTTAATACATGATAAGGAAAGTCTAGTTGTGCTTTTAGATTTGTTGATTTGATTGAAATAAGTTTTATTAATACATAATGTTATAGTAAAAATGAGTAATAAAAATAAATCGGGAATCGAAAGTTTTCTGAAAACATAAAAATTATTCAATAAAGGTTCGCATAGATTTTCATAAGCACAAAACCGAATGTACAGCACAAACAGTAACAGTAATGGAAGGCCTACAGCAAGTAAAGGCTATCACCATTATAACTTATTGAATTTTAAAAGTGGAGAAGCAGAAGGAGAGCCTATTCGGATTGGAGAAAATCAAGAGATGAAGATTGTTTAGGATGTTAATAAGAATAATTTTAGTGGAGAGAAAATTAGGAGAGATTAAACTATTATTGGAGATAATAAAAATAATCCTGAGTCTAAATTACAAAATGATCAACAGTCAGTGATAAAACCAACAAGCTCAATTAAAAGACAGAACAATCAATAGTCTCAACAGCAATCTTCAAAATAGAAGTAGAAGGATATTATTTATGAGACAGTCTACACTCAAAACCAAAGTATAAATTCTGTACCTCAAAACAAGCCAATTACGCAAATGCCACCCATAATAAGCTCAACATCATTATAAAAACGTCGTGCTCTATCCCGCCAACCTTCCCCAATAATCCCCCCATCTTCATCTCCTATATAGCCAATACTGCCAATATAATAATAACAACAATCCCAAATCCCCCTATCCTGGTAATCCTTAGTAACAAAATCAAGCCTGCGTTATTTCCAATCATGCCGCAGTTAAGCCCTGTAATACACGCATAAACTAAAATCAACATTATTCAACGATCGCACTCATCTACACAACTCATTTAATACAATCCAATCACAAATATAACAAATGCATGTACTGATGTTTTAAGGTGTCAAATAGAATTTGTATCAGATTGTTGATGCTGCTATTGATAAATGGAGGAAATAGTCTATGGAACAGTTTAATAAGAAATAACTTAATTATTTAGCAGAATTGTATTAATTGAACACGCAAGTTTAAGAAAGAATTAAACAAATACAGAAAATATAAGTATAATTGGATAATTAAAGATAATGGAAAATTAGAGCCAGTGATCTATTAACTGCTAATTATTAAGCGGATCTATTGGAGTTAAGTAGAATGGTTAGAAGAAGTACCATCAGTGCAGAAGAGAATGTTCAGCTGTATTGGGATCGGGTTGATAGGGATTTGAAAGGAAAATTTGGAAATAGGGATTATTGTAAATAATTATCAAATCAGGTGTATAAAGTGATCAGCGAAGGGTACCCAGATTATCAAAATCCAACCAATACAGTAAGTATAACATCTCCTGTGTTATAAACTCCGAACAAAGCCTCAATAAAATCAAACAAATAGCCGCCAACAACATCAACCCAACAGAAAACACCTCAACCCATGGCCATTACTTCAAACACTAACAATAATAATAATACAAGCGTAAACATGAAAAATAATATTAACAGTAACATAAACAGTACTAACAGTACTAATACAAATAATTACTCATTTTTCAACCAGCAGCCATCGTACATGATGAACAACAACACAACATCAACAGTATTAAACAGCAGCAACAAAGGTAATAATATCAATAACAATATCAATAATACTAATACTAATGTTAACAATATTAATGAAAAATAGGACACTATTACACGCAAAATATATACCTTTAATTAATAACACGATAAAGATAAAGATAAATAAATTAATCATGAAAGTTATAGCTATAGCAAAGAAACAGTCGATAATAAACAAAATACATCGAGAACTCGGGATCATTATGATGGCAGCAGCGATAAAGTGTGACTGTGATTATAAATAGATGGGTGAATGCATCACTTGATTTTCATTTTCATCATAAATATATCAAATATATTATCGTTTCTATTTATTAATTTATTGACTTTGTTCGTCACATAGCAATAAATTATTTATAATCTAACTGATTAATATTAAAAAGGCAGAAAAACTAAAGATGCGAAATACATTAAGTTCACAAGATTTACCTCGACGCCCGCCTTTTATGTACTAATAATCAAGTGGAACTCGTTACAAATATACTCAAGATATCGATTCCAAAGTACGAACTAAAACAACTCCAATCACAATACCGTATAACAATACCATTAACAATAACAGTAATGTTAATGGTCGATCTCCGCCTGCAAAATAGAAATAGAATATGCTACGTAATACTAATATTACGAGATACTCACCATATTTGCAGTAGTATCCTTCAATAAGTTCGCACTATAATAATAATAACTTACCGTCTCAGTACCCATCATCAACATCATACGGCATTCCGCACCCAACCCACACTAATACAAATAATTACACTCACACATATAGCCCAAGTCAGCCAAAAACCCATAACCATACTCATACTCACCCTCAGTTAAACATACATAATCATAATAAATCAACGTCATCAACATATCAGGCAACCCACAACCCAACCCGTAGTACATAGAACCTACACATACTACAACTATAATCCCTGATCCTCTAACTGCAAGCCCAGGTAGACAGCCAACAATATTAAATGTAAACACTTTCATCATAATGCTCGCATTTCATGTCACTATGCTAGTAAAACAAATAACAACTAATCTCCATAAACATATAAGGAATCCGCATATAATACTAACAACAAATCCAATAATTACTAACATAACGGAGTAAAATATAGGAAATTATTATGCAACTGCAGTAGGACTATGCGGAAGTTTATGCTAAGTAACAGGTGGAAATTTAAAATATGAGGAAAAATAATTAATGTATTGCCGAGAATATATAGCAAGAATTATAGAGGAAGAGAAGTATATTAGCTATTGTGACGCAGAGGGATAGGGAGTTACTCTAATTAGAAGTTGATTATCGATAAGCTGAGGATCGCATTGATTAACTTAGGAATATCTAAAGGAAATTTACTATTGCATTGAGATAATTAGAAATGTTAAATACCAAAAAGGCTAATAAAAATAATAGTAATACTTCAATTCTTCCGGTTAGTCATCGGACGAGCACACCACACAGATTATAAAAACAGCCTTTAGCATCTATCTAATAAAGACATGAGCATGACTTAAGAAAATAATACAAATATTAACCTTCACCTTCAAAGATGTCACCCTCGAAAAGATCATTGGTTTCTCCATCGCACAGAAGTCAATCTCGAAATAAACAATTATAATAATACAAATAATAAGTGTAAAAATAGTTTTTGAGGTCGATTGAGAAAGGTAAAAATTCAGCAAGATCTATGTAAAATCAGAGATAAAGATACCTAACAAGCTAATATTAACGTTGAAAGTATTCTAATAATACTAACAGATTTGTTCCTTCTATTTATTTTTTATTCTTTACTTTGTTGAATTAAAAATTATAATAAATTGAAGAAAAAGCAAAAAATTTCATATATGATTATATAATAGTTTGCAAAGATGAGATTAATAGACGATCAATTGTTGATCTATTCAATGTTTTTCAGTGTGAGTGGTGTCTCCGCTTTTCTTTCTTTCTTTTCCTTTGTCATCGTGGCATTCAGCTTTCTTGTCACACTCCTTTTTCTAACATTCTTTATGGCATTCTTTCTTTTCTCCGTGGCACTCAGTTTTATGGCACTCTGTCTTCTTTTCTCCATGGCTCTAGGTCTTGTGTTCATCATGACATTTTTGTGTTTGGCAGACTTTGTCGTGGCATTTATCAGTCTTACATTTTTCCTATTCGCACTTTTCTTTGTCGCATTTTCCTTTGTGAGTTTCATCTTTATGGCAAGGTTGACCTTCTTTGTGTTAAGTTTTGTCATGGCATTTTTATTGCTGACATTTTTTATCATGGCAATTTTCAGTTTTGCATTTTTATTATTCGCATTTTTCCTTTTCACATTTTCCCTTGTGAACTTCTTCCTTGTGGCAAGGTTTTGACTCAACTTTGTGCTCAGTTTTATGTTCAGCATGGTGTTCTGTTTTTTGGCATACCTTATTGCAGCATTTGCCATCGACACAACATTTACAGTCCTTGTTGGAGCACTTTCCATCGACACAGCATTTTCCATCGGGGCAGCATGCACATTTTTTATCATGGCATTCAGTTTTATGTTCAGTCTTATGTTAAGCATGGTGTTCTTTTTTTTGGCAAGCCTTGTTGCAACATTTTCCATCGACACAACATTTACAGTCCTTGTTAGTACATTTGCCGTCAACGCAACATTTTCCATCAGGGCAACACACACATTTTTTTTCTTTATCATGATGACATTCAGTTTTGTGTTCAGCATGATGTTAGACTTTGTGCTCTGTTTTATGGGCTCCTTCTTGATGACATGTTTTGTTGCAGCACTTTCCATCTACACAACATTTACAGTCCTTGTTTGTGCATTTACCATCAACGCAGCATTTGTTCTCTGCGGTGCAGCATTTGCACTTTTTCTCGTGGCATTCGGTCTTGTGTTCACCGTGGTGCTCAGTCTTATGTTCAGACTTGTGTTAAGCATGATGTTCAGTCTTGTGGGCATCACTTTTAGTGCAAGCCTTATCACAACATTTTCCATCGACACAACACTTGCAGTCCTTGTTGGTGCACTTGCCATCAACGCAGCAACCTTTGGCATCGGTGCAGCATTTGCACTTGTGAGCAGCCTTGTCTTCATGGTGCTCGGTTTTTTTCTCATCGTGCTTAACGTCCTTTGGGTCCATTTTTCTACTCTATTGGATATTATGAATTATTACAACTGGTGAAAAAGGTTACATTTATAGGTCACCTATTGTTGAAGTGAGACTATTGTATTTTACTGGTAATTTTTATGCGAATCACTCAAATGGGAAGGCAATAATGTTGTAAAGGTCAATCTTCAAAAAAGTAGAACAAAAAATTTCTAAAAATATTCAATACAACAAAATAAAAGTTCAGCGAAACAATAATAAAAAGACTTGAATTCGTATGATAAGTCAATTTACGAGTGTAACAGCAATAAAATCATTGATGATGTTCTGCTTTTTTCTCTGATTACTTGTTAGAATGTTCTCGAACGGCAATCGCATCAATTTAAACTAAACTGCCTTTGGGGAGCGCTTGAACTGCATAGCACATTCTAGCTGGGTACTGATCTTTCTCGAAGTAAGACCCGTAGACTTCGTTCACTTTCGGGAACACTGACATATCCTAAACATTAATTTATATTTACAGTCAAGAGCACAGTAGTTTTTGTGACTGAGCTTAAGCTGCAGCCTGCTCCTTGTAGTGCTTTAGACAGATTTTTCATAACCTGGTGAGTCTGGCCTTCGATATCCTTGGCATCAATCTAATTTGTTTCAGGGTTTATTGGGATTTGTCCAGAAACGAATACCATATGTCCAACAGTGGTCACAGGCGAATAAGGACCAATTGCTTTAGGAATTCCTTCAGGAAATACTCTGGTGATTGACATGTTTTAAAATATCTTAAGTTCTGCTAATAAACCGATAGCATTAAATTAAAAAGTGTAAAATTATCTCAATTAGACACAAATCAAAATATCAAGACTAATTGAAAATTTATTTCTATTGATAGAATATAACAACAGTACGATAACAATATAGGCAGTTTGTAAATTAGGTTTGCTAAGTTCGACATATTAAAAATTATCATAATTTGATTAATACTCATAGACTCCAATTGAACCAATATAAAAATTATTAATATTTTTGATAATTTGTACTATTTAAAACTCTTATAATTTATATAGTTTGATAGTAAGTAATGAGAGGTGGAGATGATCTTTACATGTACGGCCAGAACAGGTTCATCAGTGGCAATCCTTTACAAAACAGAGCACAGTATGGATTCGAGATGGTGACTTCAGCCCATTATAAGCAATTTCATGAGATGAAGTCAGAAATGCCTAGTGATGTGCTTGAATTGTTCAAGGCTAATTAAATTGGGTTCTTGAAAGCACCTATCAAGAAGAAATGTAGGCCACTCGATCCTGTGACCACTGTAGGAATGAACTTAGCTGAAATGTTCGCTATCCCTAACTTGGAAATGGTCGAATAAGAAAAAAGATAAACGAGAGCCGAAAGAGCAGACAGGATTGCTCACGAAAAGGCCTCGAAAAATGAAGCGAACATCGAAAACAAAATGAAAGAGTGGGATCCATTTACTGACGAGAGAATAGTTAGCGACCCCGAGAAGACTTTATTCGTAGGACGACTTAACTATAAGACTACGTAGAAATAAATAAAGCATGAATTTGAGGTAAGTATTTTTTCATTCAAAGAGGTATGGTATAATAAAAAGTGTTCATCTTGCTCGCGACCTGCAGGGGAACTCCCGAGGATACGCATTCGTTGAGTTTGAAAATAAGTAAGACTTCAACCATGCCTACAAAAATGCCAATCAAAGAAAGCTTTCCGGAAGAAGAATGCTCGTCGATTTTTAAAGAGGTACTCATTTTTTATTTAATATAGGTCGCACTTTGTTAAAATGGAAGCCAAGAAGATTTGGTGGTGGACTTGGCGATATGCGATTGACAAAGTAATAAGCAAAAAAGCAGGAAGAGAGAAATAGGACCAAGAGATAAGCCAAGAATGAAAAGACATCCAGATCTCGAGAAAGAAGCAGAGAAAAGAAAAGAACTCAAGATGATAGGGATAGAGAGAATAAAAATAATAAAAAGGATAAGCGAGACAAAAAGGATAAGAAAGATAGAAGGGATAGAAGAGACCATAGTTGAATGATTGAAACTTCGCATTGATTAGAATATTTTATTATCGATATCAATATTTGACATACATTAAATTTAATCTTTTGTCTTCGTCAAATTTTATAATAAGTATCCTATTTTCTTGGAAAATGTACTTGCACAGCAATTTTTTTATTAATTTTAATTTCTACATTTTTCAGCTGTCTTTCTATAAGTTCGTTAAATAACTTTAGCAGAAAATCACCAAAAATTATCAAAAAATGTAGCTTTTTATTTATTCTGCTTCGCCTTGCAAAATTATCCAAAACAAACAAATAAATGTCAATATTTTTCATATCTTAAATCTATTAATTATTTGAAAGAATTAGCTTTACAAAAATAAAAGAACATGAAGAAACAAATAGAATTTTAGAATTGATAAGTTTGTATATTTTGCTGCAGGATATAAACAACCTTGAAAAGTATTATATGGAATGTCGGTATCGGTTTATAAAGTAGTAATGGTAAATGCGTATATAGAATATTTCCATGTCATAAACGAACGGTACAATTAGAATTGGTTCATTTACTGTGGATTTTAGCCAAGTTATTGGCAAAGGTGCCACTGGTTTTGTCTACAAAGGTTAGTTTTAGCTTATTCAGGTTTCAAAGTTGACACCCATGAGCCTGTCGCAGTTAAGGCCATCAAGATGAGCCAAGTCAATAACGAAGTCACTCAATATTTGCTAGATGGCTAGAAAAAAGCAATGAGTACCATCAAGAGTCC
>APMI01036673.1_pt1 | contig 20089 bp, 13 predicted proteins | sample 667938 | NCBI WGS metagenome assembly APMI01 (sample SAMN01084076, study PRJNA167559) | wastewater metagenome | biome: Wastewater | place: Denmark: Ejby Moelle, Odense | collected 2011-11-28 | reverse complement strand
TTGAGAGATCGAGAACCTCTCAAACGCGAGGAGTCAGGTCGTTTGCGGCCTGGAAATTTACTTTTCTATGTCGAGTTCTGCCAGGCTTGCGAAGCCTTCACCGGACCAGTCGCTAAGCACTCTAATCTGAATGAAGTGGGCTTTGATGTTTGAATTTAGTCGGACTGATTGGCGACTTCCCGAGTTTCTCAACGTGCCTTTCGCGATGGGTTGCCCCCAGTCCTTGCCGTCCTCCGATGCATAGATTTCATACTCTTTGATACGGCCATTACCGTTGCCGTCTTGCCGTGGCAACAGCGAAACACCTCTGAATTCCTGATCCTTCTTTAAATTAATCGTCAGAGAATGAGGCGGTTCAGCCTTGTTTGAACTCCATCGTGAGTGCCAGATGGTGCTGCTGTCATTATCTAGAACGTGTTCAGGCTCGCCTTCACCGCGTTCATAACTGTTGGCGGTCGCAGTCCAAGTTGATTTGGCTGGTACTGCTTCGAGTTCTAACTTTCCAACAAAACTACCACTGCGGACCCAGATCGCATGCGGTTCGGTAGCGGGAATCCCAGCCTGCGGAGTGCCCCATGCCTGGCCGTCATCCGAAATTTCGATGCTGGGGTCTCCAAGCAGTTGGACGGTGCCGTTTGACTTAGCTGTAGCCAACGGCAATGAACCTGATCGATCTGGTGCCGAAACATCGGCGCCAACCTTGGGGTCTTCGGTTGCACTGAGAACGTAAGAGAATCGAGTTGGAGTGCAATCCACCCGGTATTGCGGTTGCGGTCTTGGGCCACAAGCCGCAGAGCCGACACCGAGCGTTTTTGCAGACACGATAAGAACCGTTGCATTTCGCTTGGGAAGATCGACTCGATAGGCTACATCCTCCATATCCTCATCACGGTAAGGCAACGCTGAGAACTGAAGTGGGGTGGCTTCTGCGCTGACACGCAAAGTGGGCATTCCAGTTCCGCCCAAAACGATCCAACGCATATCCTCATGGTTTCCGCCTTCTTGAGGTTTCTCATAAGGCGTGAGTTGAGCTGTTACTGTGCTTGAGTAATAGCCAATATCGGAACCGCGCTTGCGGTCAGAATAGTTCTCCATTGGGCCACGAGCGAAATAACTCAGGTTCTCAAGGGAAGGCTTGAGCAGCATTCGAACCCCGACTCGTGCGAGGGCGATGTTGGGACCATTTGGTGAAACAGCGTTGTCGACAGCGATACGGCCATCGGCATAAACCGTGTAACGCGCGAGGTGATGAACGCTGAATCCGGCATACCCGATGTACTTGGTGCTGATCGATACTTGGGCAGTTGAAGAGCCTACTTTGCTTGCGTTGATCGAGAGCACTCTGGTGGAGAGCTTATCGAGACCAGCATTGTGCCAGCCCCCGGCAGCCCAACCATCATCGTTCCTGTGTTGTGCGCGCCACAAATGGAGTTTCGGACCACCGTCAGTAAGAAGGACTTCCTTTCCGTTTGCAGCAAGTGAGTTGATCGTTCCGGATTCGTGCCCGAAAACGACCGAGAATGTAGCGCCTTTGACGCTGATATCTCCGTTTGATAGTGTATTAACGGTTAGGTTGCCAGTGGGTGGTTCGGCTTTTACGGGAGTTCCGGACGAGATACCAAACTGTGCGTTTGCAATCTCGGTACCGACCTTTGCCCACTTTTCTGGTTTTCGAAGTGTGACAGCCCAGTTCAGGTATTTCACTGGGTCAGCTTTGCCGTTAATTGCTTGCACCAACTCTGATGGAGCTTCAATGGTGAGTTCAGCTCCTGGTAGCACCGAAGGAAGATGGCTTGATCCCGAACCCACGACTCCACGCTCTGAGACGACGGTCCATTTGAGATCAAACTGGTTCAGGTTGAGGAATGCGTACCGATTCTTTAGCCGGACTTTGCCATCTGAGAGGTCCGTGAACGAAACCCACTGATAGGCACGTTTCATCTCTGGGTAGTGAGGTTTTGGAGTTCGATCTGAGAAGACAACCCCTTTGTGAATGAAGTAGCCGTCGTTAGGTTTTTCTCCAAATCCGCCGCCGTAGGCAAGAAGCACATGCTTAGGATCGCGTCGATTCCAAAGCCCCTGGTCTTGCCATTCCCAAACGGCTCCTCCCATGAGGGCGGGGTATTTATCAAATAGGTCGTTATAGTCGCCGATGGACCCCATCGAGTTGTTCATCGCATGGGCATATTCGCAAAGATAGAAAGGCTTTGTAAATCGGTTGCTTGTTGCGATCCGCTCGACCGAAGGCACGTCCGTGTACATTTCGCTGTCAACACTGGCCGGATTGTTACTCCCGGCCCCGAATGACTGATAGTGAGTCGGACGAGTGGGGTCTAACTTCTCGACCGTTTTGAGCGCGGATCGAAAGTTTGTGCCGTCTCCGTTCTCGTTCCCCAGCGACCAGATCAGAACCGATGGATGGTTCTTCATATTCTCAACGTTTGCTACATTTCGATCGACGACCATCTGCTCGAAACGGGCATCGTTAGAGAGGATGTTATAGGCTCCGTGAGATTCGGCATTGGCCTCGCCGACAAGATAGATTCCCCACTCATCGCATAGTTCGTACCACCTTGGATCATTGGTGTAGTGGCTCGTTCGAACGTGGTTGCAGTTCGCGCCTTTCAATAGTTGCAGATCGCGAATCATCTGCGCTTCGGTGACCGTGTGTCCGGTGTTGGGGTCCATCTCGTGTCGATTGGCGCCTTTCAACTTGACGGGAACGCCGTTAACCATGAACACTCGACCTTTGATTTCGACCTTGCGGAACCCGACTTTATGTGAGATGAATTCTTTGTCTTCGCCCAGACGAATCACGGCGGTGTATAGATTCGGTGTCTCCGCAGTCCATTTCGCGGGTTCGTGTACCTTCAAGTTGAGGATGACGATGCGCTCGCCACTCGCAGAAGTTGCTCCAATGGCAGTTTCGGTAGTGCCAACGAGCGCGCCTTTCGAGTTTAAGAGATCAACCGTGAGTTTGGTGGGACTCGATAACTTCGTGTCGTAGTTGTGGATTTTTGCCCGAAGGTTGAGCGTAGCATTCCTGTATTGCGAGTCGAGATCCGTAGTGATAAACGTATCTTGAACATGCAACTTAGGGGCTGACCAAAGCACGACATCGCGGAAAATTCCCGAGAGGCGGAACATATCCTGATCTTCGAAGTAGCTTCCGACCGTAAATCGGTAAACCTCCACTGCAACGCGGTTTTGCCCCGGGTGGATGAATTTTGAAATATCAAACTCGGCAGCATTTCGCGAGTTTTGCGAGTAGCCGACTTTCTTGCCATTTATCCAGAGGAAGAAGCCAGCATCAACTCCGTAAAAGGTTAGGAAAGTTTGCCTCTTCTGCCAAGTTGAAGGGACAGTGAAAGTTCGCCGATAGGAACTTACGGGATTTCGCTCGTCATAAGCTGTGTAGTCCTTTGGTGGTTCCGACATGACTCGCGGCCAGTCTGGTTTGAAAACGAATCCGTTGTTCTTGTAGTAAGGCGTTCCATAGCCGAGCACTTCTACATTGGAAGGAACGCTAATCGTTGTCCATTTGCGGTCGTCGAAGCCAGTTGTAAAGAAATCTGCCTGGCGGAGTTCTGGCCGTTTCACCCAATTGAACCGCCAAGGGCCGTTCAGCGACAGGGCAAACGATGACTTCTTACGATCTGCCGCCACAGCTTCCTTGTAGCTGCCGTAGGGCATCAGAATGCTGTGATAGGGGATTTTGTTGATCCCCAGAATCTTTGGATTCTCGATTTCTGGTGGTATCAAAGCCGACGGGGTTTGGGTTACGGAAAAACAAAAAAATAGAAGAGGAGTCATAGAGGACCTGACTGTTTGAACTGCCCGACCGATTGCGGCAGTCTCCACGGACTACCCGTATATTATCCAGTCTCGATCTTTGTTGGAAGAGGTTGCCCGTAGAAGTCGAGAATGCTGTACGAATTGGCAGGTTAGCCCATAGCTTTTAGCTGCAATCCGTTGATTTTCGCTTGATTTCGGTCATAGGCAAAATTGCAGATCGGCGATCTAGCGAGGGGTTCTCGATGCGTTCCAGCATCCATTCCCAAGCCTGATCGATGAGATCGTCCGTTGGAACTTGGACGCTCGTGAGCGGCACACGAAAGTCGGCAGCCTCAGGAGTATCGCCAAACCCGATCACCCAGACGTCCTCAGGGATTCTTTTTCCAGCGGTGAGTATGGCCCGAGCCGCACCGATCGCAATGTTATCAAGAAAGCCAAAGACGGCTTCAACATTCGAGTTTTCGCTTAAATATTCAGCCATAGCAATCTCCGCGGCATCGCTGGACTCTTTGGTAACCGGAATGATAACGGGATTCAACCCTGCTTCTTCCATCGCCTCGGTGTATCCTCGGCGTCGTTGTTCGCGAGGATATTCGTCAACAACCCATCGGGGCGAGAGATGAACAATATGTTTTTTCCCAGCCCTAATCGCGTTGCTAATCGCGGATTTTGCGGCGGCAAGAACGTCCCACGCTACGTTATCTGAGTTGTTGTATTCCTCCAAAGCGAGGACCACGACTGGCGTGTCATCGTTGCTCGGATCGTTTCGGAAGTGTCGAATCGCCTTTCCTGCATCAACTGCAAAGATGCCATCGACGGGCCAATATGCCGGAGTGGTGCCTTCCCCTTTGTAAGCCATATTCCGGTCGATCCCGATGATCATCATGCTGATGCCGCACTCTTTCCCTTTGTTCGTCAGCCTTTCGAGCATTCGAAAATAGGTGTGGGTAGGACGGTCAAGCGGCAGCCAAATGGCCATCACATTAGTTCGGCCCGTTTTCATCGCTTGTGCCAGTCGGTTGGGCACGTATCCAATTTGGCGGGCGATTTCTTTTACGCGAGCTCTCGTTGATTCCGGGATTCGAACGGTCTCATTTCCGCTCATGATGTGCGAAACAGCTTGAACGGAAATGTTGGCCTCTCGAGCGACATCGACTAATCGTATACGCTTCGGTTTTGGGGCTGCTGGACTCATTTGTTCGTTTCCGGGATTTGTAATATTGTAACCTAGTGAGTGCGGAGAGTGACACTACGAGGTTACAATGATTTTCCGAGTTAGTTTCTACGCTTTCGGCGCAGTAATACGAACAGTCCTGTTCCTAAAGCGGCTAAAGAAGCGGGCTCTGGAACAGGGTTGAGCTTCAAGTAGAAGGATTGGGTGAATCCGTTATTTGCACCCATACCTACGAACGTTTGACCGTCACCAGACATCCCGAGCGGTACAGACATATACAGTCCGTTCAAATTGAAGCCGTTCGCCGTTGCGATATCGTTCAAAAAAAGTGATCGTGCCTAGTGTTGTATCCCAGACAAAGATGTGGGCATCGATGTATGGGTTGAAGCCGGCACGTAGATATCGACCAAACACATATCTGCCATCGTTCGACACCGAAGACACCGTTGCGATTTCGGAGTTTGATGCATATGGATTCGGAGCAAATTTATAGGTGTTTGTGATTCGGTCATACAAATATGCGCTACCTTGCGTAGAGCTGTTTCCATCACCGACAACGTACCTGCCGTTAGAACTAATTCCTTCAACGGCGGCGAGGTTCACCGAGTTGCCGTTGTAGACGGTCGACATCGCCTGAAGATTTCCATTCACCCAAATCACTCCTGGATTTGTGCCTCGATCATATCCACCGAGAACTGTTCCGTCTGTGCTTGATGCTTGGACGCGACCATTATTGACCGTATTAGGGTCAAGGTTCGTGAGAGGACCGTCAACGGTCGTACCGACTGATGGGTTGACACGAGCCGCAGTGCTACCTGCAGCCGTTGTGTTGTAATAGGACTGCCCTAAAACCTTGGTGCCGTCGCCAGAAATATCCCAACCGGAACTAGCGGTAACTCCTGAGTGGTATCCAAGATTTCCATAAGCCGACCAACTGCTCGTTGATCGATCATAGATTCCCATTTCTGTCCAACCTGTTGTCGTATATGCGTTTGGCTTACCAGTCACGCTCCCACCGATCTTTTTACCATCGTCAGAGACACTAGCACGACCTGTTGTGACGCCACCGATGTTCACGATTCCGGTTGAGGCAGTCCAGTAAAACCAGCCGCCCGAGGTTTGCACCACCATTGTTGACCCGTCTCGACTAACGTCTGAAGGAACGTACGAGTTGGTGAAGACATTGAGTTGGCTGTGCGCCGAAGCCACCAAACTGGTAAGGCCAATTGCGATCTGTAGTGTTCGTCTAGAAATCTGATGCATGTATGAATCCCCCCTGCTTAACAAGCCCGCAGCCTGAGCCTTGGACCACGTGTTACTTGCTATAACGTAATTGCAAACGAAGTCAGTATAGCTATAACGTAATTGCATGCCAACTTTACGTTGAATAACAAGTAAAAATACTAGCCATGGTAGGTGGCGACATGATGATTCGCGCGGATGGCTAGATAGCAGACGCTCGATAAGCGTCAAAGATGAAGGGGGGAATGGCAGGGGCGACAGGGATCGAACCCGCGACCTACGGTTTTGGAGACCGCCGCTCTACCAACTGAGCTACACCCCTGCTCGGGTGAAAAACCATTATACCTTTTGCGTCACGGAGTTGTTACTCGGCATCCTCACGAGGAACGTATTCATTATGAGAGAACCAAAATCCAGAGAATGCAAGGCAGGCAACGGAAAGAACGATAAGAACAGTCCAGGCAGTCGTCATGCTTATCGTGTTTGATCCAAACATGCCGGAGAGTAAATCCAAGAGCCCTTTCTGACCGCTTGTTTCCGGACGGTGGGCAATGCTCGTCAGGTAGCTGTTTACCGAGAGCCAGTACATATCACCAGGCATGTTGGGGATGCTTGTTTCCCACGCGAAGGCGAACAAAAGGCAAACAATCATAGCCCGGTTGATTAGGATGCTCACGGTGACAAAAAGCGCTGTGTAGGCAAGCGATCCAATTGCTAAAGCCAGCAAGTCACGCCCGAGCACCGGATCAAACGGCTTTCCAAATGCGGCCAGAGCGACCATGATTGCCGAGACGATGGAGATCAGAAATACGACAATGGCAGCCGCCAGAGTTCGGTAGGTGATGAGTTTCCATCGTGAAATTGGCCGAGTCAGAAGATAAACAATCGTCTTCTGTTCAACTTCTTGGGCGACGACAGCCATGCTGAATATCGCTGCGACCAGCGGCAGGAGTCTGAAGACAAGGGCGCCAGAAAGGGTGGAGTAATGTTCGGTCGGCGATTGATCTGGATTGAGGCCCAGCACAACCTTACCGATGAGAAACATGGACAGAGCGACAATAATCCACGCCGCCGTTCTTTTCGGGCGGATGAATTCCCGAAAGGCACTACTCAGTAAATAGGTGTCCATGATTCGAATATTGATGCTATCCGAAGACTGAACGCAGTGTTCAGCCTTCGGACCTACCAATTACTGTTTTTGTGCTTCTCGAGGGAGAAGATCGGGCAGATTGGCAAGCGTATAGGAGACGACAGCGTGGTTAGTCGCCGACTGAATCAAGTAGTTCGGACGAGCTTGTTCAAGGTTGTCGAACTGGGTGTGGTGAACAAAGTTGTAGTCTGCATCACCCGACTCAATTGTGAAGAATCCAGGTACGCCAATTCGGTTGAAAGGTGCGTGATCGCTCCCGCCGCCTTGGGGCATTTTTTCGTGAACACGATTCTTCATCGGAAGATCAGGAAAAGCCTTGGCTACCGGAGCGATGGCTGCATCAAGGATGGGCAACTGACTGGCGATACAATCGTATCCCCCTTGGTAACCGGTGCCACCGTCGTCAACAAGAACAGCTGAAATCTTCGGGAGTAATTCTGGGTGAAGCTTCACATAATTGCTGGAGCCATAGATGCCCTGCTCCTCTCCCGACCAAAGAATGAATCGAATGGTTCGCTTCGGTTTAGCGCCTGATTTCATCAAGATTCGAGCGGCTTCAATTGCTGTCGAGGAACCGGTTCCGTTGTCGCAAGTGCCTTCACTACCTGGGCCATTCCATGAGTCATAGTGGCCACTAACAATCACAAATTCGTCTGGCTTTTCTGTTCCCGGAATGTCGGCAACCACGTTGTACTGAGGAATTGGGCCCTTGTACCAGGTGCCTTCGGAGCCGATGGCGACGACGACATGACGGCCAAAATCGATGTTTCGAGCGAGTCGGTCGTAATCTGATTTTCGAACCGTAATTCGCGTCACACCCGGGTGGGCTTCATACGTTTTGCCCGTCCACGAACCGCTTGTGATCACCAACTCGTTTCGGCTACCGTAGATTCTTCCTGCAATCCCAGAAGCGTCAATCGCGTCAGATACCTCGGCGGGAATGCTTGAAAAACCTCCGCGACCGCCAGCACTTCCAGGGAAAAGAATCCACTTGCCCTTTAGGTTAGCTTTCACTTTCTCTAGTTGCTCTGCAGTTTCAGGCGCTTTGACCACCTCGGCTTTGACAATGCCTTTGGTCCCGTTGCTCCACGCGCTCATGGTGAAAACCATATCGGACTCGAAGGGCTCGACCATCTTGGCTACCTGCAGACCGGCTCGGTCCCAACCGACAGGCACTTCGCCCCATTTCTCAAGATGAACGTTCTTCAGTCCTAACTGTTTGAACTTATTAACAGCCCACTGTTGAGCTTTATATAGGCGCGGAGAGCCGGTGAGTCTGGGGCCGATGTTTTTGGAAATGTAGGTGAGGTGGTTCATCACCTGACTGTGGTATTTTCCCTCATTGATGATTTGGTCGATCTTCGGATCGGTTTGAGCTTGTGCAGAGCTCATTGTAACTAGCGTTACGAGCAGCACAGAACGAGACAAGAACGTCATGACGCCTTTTAACCTACACCACATTCCCCGCAAATCTAAGAGGACGATCAACAAAAGCTAGATTTCGGGGTTTTGACTGTGAAGATGTGTCATCATTCTTTCGCTATGATTTTCCGCTCTAAATCACCTATTTAGTCTGGCCGTCTCTTCGACGGTTTTTTCGACGCCTGTGTCCACTGCGTCGACTCTACGGCTATTTAGGAAACGGGAAATGATATTTAAAGATCAAGCTCATCAGTTGGTTGCGCGTTGGGAGTGCCTACGCGACGAAGACGAAATTGAAACTATCGCCGCTCAGACGGCTATCTCACTTTCAGCAAGCGAAGACGTACCTGATTCGGTGTTACGTGCTTTGGACGATTTGATGGACCTCGAATACGAAAAGAGAGGGCGGAGACTTTACGAAGTTGTGCGCTATCTGAGATCGCTAACGGTCGACATTCATCGAATCGAAGACAAGAAAGGATGCTAATTGAAGCTCCGTTTGAAAAAAAAGGTGGCTGCCCTCAGCGAGGACAGCCACCTGTTGAGTTTCTGGCGTTAGACGACTAGTGTCCGCCAGCGAGAGCCTTGACGATTTCACCGACGAATCCCTTCGCATCTCCGAAGAGCATCAAGTTCTTGTCGAGATAGAACAGAGGATTGTCGATACCGGCGAATCCACTGCTCATCGAGCGCTTGATGACCATTGTCGTACGAGCTTTATCAACGTTGATGATCGGCATTCCGTAGATTGGACTCGTTTCATCATCTCGCGCGGCTGGGTTGACAACGTCGTTTGCACCGATGATGAGACAGACATCAACTTGAGGCATCTCATCGTTGATGTCTTCCATTTCGATGAGTTTCTCGTAGGGGATGTCTGCCTCAGCGAGGAGAACGTTCATGTGACCTGGCATTCGTCCTGCAACAGGGTGAATCGCAAACTTGACGTCTACGCCTTTCTTTGTGAGGGCATCGTACAACTCTCGGACCTTGTGTTGCGCTTGCGCAACAGCCATTCCATATCCGGGAACGATAACCACGGTTTCTGCGGCTTCCATAATCGCAGCGGCTTCTTCGGCACCTGCGCTTCGGTAGGTTCGCTCTTCGATGGCACCCTTTGATTCTTGAACTTGCCCAAATGCCCCGAATAAAACGTTCGTAAACGAACGGTTCATCGCTTTACACATGATGATCGAGAGGATCAGACCGCTCGATCCGTCGAGTGCACCCGCAATGATCAGCATGGGGTTGACGAGGACAAATCCCATGGCGCTGGCCGAAAGGCCTGCGTAGGAGTTGAGGAGGGAGATGACCGTCGGCATGTCCGCTCCACCAATCGGAATGACCAGCAAAACGCCAAAGACTGCCGAAAGGAAGGCAAACAGCAGATACGCCCAAGATGCGGTCGGATCGTACATGACGTATCCAGCGGCACCTAAAGCAACTACCAGTAGCGTGAAGTTGACCGCATTCTGACCTTTATAGGTGATGGGGCGGCCATCCATCTTCTCGGCAAGTTTCAGGAACGCAATAAACGATCCTGTGAACGTAATGAAGCCGAGCAGAACCTCAAGTGAAAGGACGACGATCTTGAATGTTGTGAGCGCATGCTCGGGTTCAACATTCGCTCCTGCACCTAGGAAGTATTCTGCGGTGCCGACCATACCGACCGCCAAGCCACCGAAACAGTGGGAAAAGGCAGTTCTCTGAGGGACAGCTGTCATCGCCACGCGCGAAATCGGGATACCGGCGACGGTACCTACGGCGAGGGAGACGATAATCGCAATCCAACCTGGCGAGCCATGGAAAACACTCGACTCGGGAATCTTCTCGCTGACCAGAGAGATGATCGAACCCACGATAGCGAGTGCCATTGCGGCTTCTCCTGCCAGAACCGATTTCTTGGCAGTCGTTGGATGGTTCATCCACCGAAGCGACATGATGAAGAGCGCACTGGCAACCAGGTAAGCAAGGTTCGTGATGAGCTGAACGTTGCCCGTCGCCACACTCTGCTCAACGGCAGCGATGACGAAGACCGGGAAAATCCAGACATGTGCTGACGAACTTCCGCCACCGCCTTTGCTCTTGAACATTTTGAGCATTCGGTCCGTGATAAGGAAGCCAGAAACCACGTTGGTGGTCGAAGCGATGACGGCGATTCCACCCAAGATCATGCTGGTCATCGTTTCAGCTCGACCAAGAATGGTGAGAGAACCGACAAGGCTGATCGCGGAGATTGCGTTAGTCAGCGACATTAAGGGCGTGTGAAGTAGCGGAGAAACTCGCTTAATGACTTCTAAGCCAAGGAAGGTCGCAAGAAGGAAGACAAATAAGTTACCAATCAGGGCGTCGTTCATTTGGCTGCCTCCAGAAGTTGCTTCACGCGGTCGTTTGTGATAACGCCGTCTTTGCAGATAAGCGACTCGGCGACAATTGGATCGTCCATTTTCATGGTCAGGTTGCCTTCCTTGTCAATCATGTTCAGAAGGAAGGTTGCGATGTTCTTGCCGTAGAGTGAGCTTGCGTCTGCCGGAATTGTGGACGGCAGGTTGACTGGCCCAACTATGGTGACCCCATATTTGATCACGCTCTTGCCAGCTTCTGTGAGTTCACAGTTGCCGCCTCTTTCCGCTGCAATGTCCACGATAACCGAGCCAGGACGCATCTTCTTCACCATCGCTTCGGTGACAATGATCGGAGCTTTCCGACCGGGAACAGCGGCTGTAGTCACGACTAAGTCATGCTCTGCAACGACCTCACCCATCAGCTCCTGCTGCTTCGCAATGAATTCGGCTGATTGCTCTTTCGCATAACCGCCTGCACCTTGTTCAGCTTGCAGATCAAGTTCCACAAATCGAGCCCCGAGGCTTTCAATCTGCTGCTTAACTTCAGGTCGAACGTCGTAACCAGCGACCTTCGCGCCTAAGCGTTTCGCGGTTGCGATCGCTTGCAAGCCAGCCACGCCGGCGCCGACAATCAAAACTCTAGCCGGAGCGATCGTGCCAGCAGCGGTCGTCATCATCGGCAAGATCTTCGGCATTTCAATCGATCCAAGCAGAACGGCTTTATATCCGGCGAGGTTTGCCTGAGAGGACAATACGTCCATTGTGTGGGCTCTTGTTGTTCGCGGCACCAACTCAAGAGAGAAGGAAGTGATGCCTTGGGCAGCTGCTTTCGCAACTGCGGCAGGAAGGGTGAGGGGGTCAGACATCCCGATAAGGATTTGCCCCGACTTTAACTTGGTGAGATCCTCATCGAAACCATCTGCTGCGCCAAGACAGCGGACGGTGAGCACGATATCCGCAGAGAGGGCGGCATCGCGATCAACGATCTTCGCTCCGTGCTCTTCGTAGGAGGCGTCTGAAAATCCTGCGGATTCGCCGGCCCCCTTCTCTACGACAATGTCTAGTTTGGCCTTCTTAAAAGAAGCGAGGGTTGTCGGAACCAGCGCCACCCGGCTCTCGCCCTGAGATCGCTCCTTTGGTATCCCAATAGTCATAGGCTGTTGCCGGCACTCCTACCGGCTTACCTTCTACTGTGAGACTTTCAATAGACTTTCCGCAACGTCAGAACAAGCGGCTTATTGCGCAAAACCGACCGTAACCATTTATTCGAATTTGCCATGTTCAGAGGTGTATAAATCTCTTAAAGTAAAGGGCGGGCATCCAACTGCATTAGCGAGTTCAACTATCTCACGTATAGTAGTTAGTCTTGGATCAAGCTTAGCCAATACTTGGGGTCTGACAACAACGGTAACACCCTTGTTTCGACTTGCGTGTTCGCGAATGACTGACTTTACGTTGTCTGCCCAGTTCCTTGCGGATTGTCCCGCTCTGGTAGCTTCCCTTAGCGCCTTTGTTGCCACTACATACTGTTGTACATTTTTGGGTACAGGGCCAGTCGGTGCACTAATAAACTTGATTGTAGCGGCACTATCAGGAATGTTCTCGTCGTTCGGCCAAGGTGCTTTGGTGGCTAATCCACGCGCCGTATGCCCCATCGCTTCAAACAAAGTCAGTGCCTCTTCCCAACGCTCTCCGAATTCTTCCGGGTGCTTGCAGAGCCAATCGAGGTCGTGCCCATCATTGAGGACTGCATCAGCTGAAGCGGGAAATGCTCGCATCGCCCGGTTGGATATGAAGAAGTGAAATTTGTATCCCGTCGTGCGTGCGAAATCTAAGATCCGCAACAAGGTTGCCGGTTCGCCGTGGCCAAATTCCGTTGCGTCGGGAGTATCCCAAGGAACGTAGTCGAGGTCGATGCGTAGGCAAAGATACATCCTTATCCTATGGTGGCACGACTTCGACCTAGTCTAGTTTAAGAAGGTTTGCTAACCACTCCAAATTCGGATCGTTCGTTGATAGATAAAACTGCTTCACGCCTTCGCGATCTGCGACGGAGCGGTTCTGACTGTTCTTAAGTTTAGCTTCGAGCCTATCGACCTTCATCTCAAAAGCCACCAATCCGGGCATGATGTGCCGGATCATTTCTTCGTTTAAACTTTCAGGAAAGTCGGTTGGAAGTTCTGGATCGTTAAACCGAACCGTTTGTAACAAGTGAGCTAGAACCGCATCAGGGTCATCAACCAATGTGATGGTTCCGTACGCGTGCACGCTTGCGTAGTTCCACGTTCCAATTCGCTCCCCGTCTTGATAGTGACGCGGTGAAATATAGGCATGTGGGCCGTTGAAGAGGAACATAGACGAACTCGACGAAAGCGTTCGACTTTGTGGATTCGCACGGGCGATGTGTGCGTAGATGGTTAACGGTTCAGAGGGCGACAACAAGGTCGGAATTTGAGTTGCAACCGGTTCGCCGTTGATGACCGAAACCAACGTGGCGAAGTTGAATTGGGTCATCAATTCGCGAATAACTGCTTGGTCTTCGATAGAATAGTGTCGAGGTGTGTACATTACGGCCGTTTGGGATGTTTGACCGAAGTTCGCACAGAAATCAGTCTTTCTCGATGATCATTGAACATACAGATGCACCGAAGCCCGTATATTTGAGAGGCTTCTACTGCTTGGCTATACCTTTGGGGGTTTAATTTCCCATCCTTGCAGCGGTTATGCTCGGTATCGTAACGATGACAGTCTCGACAGTCCATGTGTAGGTGATAGTGGTGATTTTAGCGACAATTGGAACTCTGTGTCTGGTTTCTACTCAAAAAACAGTAGACAAATTTACCCTCGACCTTTTTCAGGACTCCTTCGTAGTTCGAACGAAGTTGACGGTCGACCGTACTCCCCTTCGTCAGCCGGTCATTAAGCCAACTCCGGCGGTCGTTTTCAGAAAAGATAATGTTTATGCGGTCTGGGATGATCGAGGACTAACAGTGAGAGATGGGGCTCGTGTTATGTCTTCAAAGCTTGAAGAGATCGCCGTATCTCCTAAGGTGAATAAGCGCGAGGAAATACGTGAAACGCTAACCTTGATAGGTAAAGGTGAACGGACTAAAACGGTCAGTGCACTTTCTGGTTCGAAGCGTGTCGGAACGGAAGCTTTCTTCCTTGCTCGTTGGGATACTAAAGCCGGAAAACCTTGGCTGGAAGTGCTGGTTAAAGTGGATCTTGCCGCAAAGAAGCCTCGGTGGCAAGTGGTCGGTAAGTTTGACGGAGTGTCGACAGCAAGGAAACTGATTGACGATCAACTTTTTCTTTCAAAGGGACAACTTGCGGTGGTCGTTCGTCGAAACGATGATTGGGGAGTCGCTAGCTATATCCCAAACACCAACAACTTCGACTTTCAACAGGTTGGTGAGTCTCTTTCTGCATGGTCGAATAAAGGGTTCTTCGTCGATAAATCGTCGTATGGAATGACGGTCGGTGGCACGCTTGATCTCACGGGGCCAACTCGAAAAATCCTCTTTGAATCTCACGGCCCAGCTTACTTTGTTGATGCGGAATCGCCGTTGTTGGCGGTCATCAAGACTAGTTCAGGTCTTGTCTTGATGAACGTCAATTCAGGCGCTCAAATCCCAATTCAGAGTTCATCAGAAATTCGACGCGTTGGCAAGAATGTGCTCGTATGGAATCCTCACGATGCGCCTAAGTTAGCTCGCTTGTATGATCCAGTTCGGTGGCAAGAGTTAGCCCGTTGGCAGGCGCAAAAATAACAAAGCGACAAACAAAAGCTAGCAATTCTGGGTGCGTTGTGAGAATCTAAGTGCAACGTCATGATTATTTCCCTCTTTGTAGCTTTTGCAATGTCGCAATCTGCGTCAGAGGTGACGGTTCAATCGCTTTTGCCGCAGATGACCAATCTATCTTGGGTTACGCGCAGGCCAAATCCGAGCTTCAAGATGGCTCAGGCCAGTAGCTACGACCGCCGAAGTAACCCTGGTCCAGATCAAGATTGGTTCGCAAATGGAGACGCGGGCCAGTTCATTCGAGACGAAGTAAACGAAGGCCGAACTGAGCATGTGATGATGGATGCCGACGGCCCGGGGGCATTAGTTCGGTTTTGGAGCGCAAACCCCCAAGGAACGGTGAGGTTCTACTTTGATGGGGCATCCTCACCAACACTTTCGGCAAATATGCAGGATCTTCTTAGCGGGAAGATCGAGCCGTTTTTCGACCTAATCGCCTACACAGTATCTCACGGGTTCGATCTCTATTTTCCGTTCCCTTATGCGAAGCACCTGAAGGTCACAGTGGAGGGTTCCCGTGGACTTTACTATCACCTGGGATATCGAACCTATGATGAATCTGCTGTGGTTAAAACCTACGACCCTAGTGAATCTTCGAAGTGGTTGCCGACGCTGAAATCGATCAGTGCAAAATTACTAAGTGGCCCCCAAGACGGCTCTCGCAAACTCCTGAAATCCATTTCGCTGAAGCTTGGCCCAGACTCCACGAAGACCTTTGAAGTCAGCGGGGGAGGAGCACATCAGCTGTCTCTCCTTCAAGCAAGGCTTTTAGGTAGCCGACTGTTTGATCCTAAGAAATCGGGTTCATGGACCGATCGTAAGCAGACTCACAACATTCTGAGACACATTTTGTTGGACGTCTATTCAGACGGCAAACTCACGATTCGAACGCCTCTCAGTGACTTTTTTGTTTCGCCTGCCGGTCTGCACAGCTACGGGACTTTGCCGATGTCGGTTTTCACCGATGGCACCATGACATCGCGTCTCGTCATGCCTTATCAACGCGGATTACAGTTCAAAGTGACCAATCTCAACACGTTTCCGGTGGACCTAGACTGGAAGTACAAGTCGGATGCGATCACTTGGTCAAGCGACACATATGCTCTTCACGCGGAATGGAACATGGATTTTGGACCGACGCGACCGATGCGAGACATGCACCTGCTAAATCCTGTTGGTGAGGGCAATTACGTCGGAACGGCTCTTCATATTACGAATCCGACGCCTGCATGGTGGGGCGAGGGTGATGAAAAAGTTTATGTAGACGGAGAGTCTTTCCCAAGCACGTTTGGCACTGGAACAGAGGATTTCTTCGGCTACGCTTGGTCTTCGGCCGAACTATTCCAGCATCCTTATCACGCTCAAAGTTGGTGTGATGGTCCAGGAACAATGGGACACGATGTGGTGATGAGATTCCAGACCTTCGACCCGATTCCGTTCAAAACAGGTCTGAAATTTGACCTTGAAATGTGGCACTGGGAAAATGTTCAAGCCGACTTCGATCACGTCGTCTTTTGGTATGCCAAGCCTGGTTCACACCAATTCAAGCCTATCCAGAAAGATAGTCTGACTCTTCGAGAGATAGCTCCGCCGGCTCCGGTCAAAGGTGCGATTGAGGGCGAGGGAATGAAGATCGTGAAGTGCACGGGAGGCCAAACGGAAAACCAGGAAGGTTTCTGGCAAATCAGTGCAGGAAAGCAGCTTTGGTGGCAGGATGGCAAAGTTGGGGATGTTCTGGAAATGCAGTTCAAGAACAAGACTGCGGGCAATTATGAGATCGTTGCCAACATGTGCCACGCAATGGATTACGGCATCCATAAAATCAGCATCAACGGAAAAGAAGCCAAGGTGATTGACTTTTATGGTGACCTGACTTGGGAGAAAGCATCGCTCGGATCGTTCAAATTACCTGCAGGCGATAATACGATTACCGTTGAATGCGTTGGTACCAACGTCAAGGCGAAACCTGCAAGAATGTTTGGCCTTGACTATATCCTGCTTGTGAAGAAATAGATGATTGCTTTGGTTCTGGCTTTGTCTGTGGTCGGTTCTGCGACGATACATGCTTCGGACGCTCAACCCGCGGTGGACCTTCAACGACCTGTTTCAGAAGTTCGCCGAGACGGCTTTACCGTTCAATATTGGACTTCGCAACCTTGTGCCACCAAGGTGGAACTCCGTCAAAGCGATCTGCCGCGAAACACTCTTGGGCATGTTGCTGAAGGAAATGTTAGCGAGGTCGTACTAGACGCAAAGTCGACCCAGTGGCATATCGCAAAGCTGACCAAATTACAACCTGGAAAGCGGTATTACTACCGCGTCTTTGATCCCGGGGCAGTTCCGACAAGCGAAGAAGCCCGTTGGGGTGCTAGTAACGGTTGGCGAAGAGAGTTTGCTTGCTCTACGTTAGCGACTTCCCGCAAAAAGACGATCATTCACCTTCCAGTGAAGGTTCTGCTGATGCCGAATGTTGTCAACCTCGAATCTGGGATGGCTGACTTCGATGGTCCAGCACCGTTGCCACCGCTTATGACGGATGCTGAATTAGCAAAGATCAAAAGCGAATATGCGGTTTCTTCTCGCCTTCTTTGGGTTGCGAGTGGGATGCGACTGTGGGTCGATTATCAGATCGTGGTCGATCCCCGACGCCAAGTGTGGGGACCTGAACCCGAAGGCGCGTCAAAGGAATATAAAGGTTTGCCGGTTTGCAGGATGTACAACGGTAAAGATTTCGATCCGCCTGGCGGTGGAACTTGGACCTTTGTGGACGCGAAGAACCCCGAAGTCGTTCATAAAGACCCATTCACCGAAGCTGAACCCTATTGCGGGCAGATCGAACAGGCGTTCCCTCGACGATGGAACCTTAGGACAAAGAAGTGGGATTTCTATACGTCAGGGGGAGGCACTTTCGGGATTGACGATTGGGCAAAAGGCGTTCCCACGCGGTCGAATTTCTTGGGTGGAGGAGACACGGCTTGGCTAGCAACCCATGAGTTCCATCATGGAATGGAGTCGTTCGGACATTTGTCTCTCAGCAATCGCGAAGATGACCGCATCGTATACGATCACCCGTCACCTCGATATCGAAAAAACAAAGGGGACGGTTCTTTCGACGAGAACACGTGGTCCACTTCGGGCTTGCATGGCGAGCATTGGGATGTCATCGCTTGGTGGGATCGCCAAATCACTGACCCGCAATGGTTGCGATTGATGTTCGGAAGAACCGAGGTTGTTACGGATGCTGATGAAGATGGATTCCCAGACAACGATCCTCGTTTGCCTCTTGATGAGAAAAGATTTGGTTCATCGCCATCGAAGAAAATGACGGACGGCGAAATAAGCGATCTTAATAAGGTCATGCTCTCGACCTGGGCACCCGGACCGCTGCAACCTACTTGGGTGAAAACTGGCAACACCGGGGTCCATCCAAACCCGAAGAGCGCGGATAGCGATGGCGATGGAATCCTCGACAGGTACGATCCGTATCCGCTATCACCCAACACACCCCTAATTCCATTTACCCGGCCCAAGATGGATGGTTCTGGCGAAGGTTGGACCGGTGTTCCTATTGCTGGACAGGTTAACCTTCCGAAGCTTAAGGTCACTTTCAAGCAAGCTCATGACGAGGCGGCTTACTACGGTCAGCTGTTGATAGAAGGGGATTGGCAATCCATTGACACGAGCTTTGATGGCGAAGGCAAAGGGATGTTCTCAAACGAAGGTGTTCTCGGCTTTTCACTCGTGAACCGAAAACCGAAACCTGGCGACGCTCAGCCGACTGGTTCGCAAGTCGACATTAAGCCAAGATGGTCCGGGGCACCAGGACTAAAACTAGTTACAAAGTCGATCAAAGGTGGAACGGTGATCGAGTTCAGCTTGCCCAACCGTGGAGCATCACCTTGGTACTGGAAAGGTGGCGGGCACCAAATCGGAACTTCCATCAACATCTTTGATGCATCGGGCGCCGGTTACAGCTTGTGGGAGCCGTACGTGCCGTTTTATGCGACGATGTTAGAAGAGCATGGCAAGACTCCGATTCCCACGAATTCTCCAGCAGTTCTCCGCGATGGTGAAGGCATTGTTTTGCGTCCTGGCGATCCCAAGCTAAAGCTTGATGCTGGTTGGAAGCTTGTCAATGGAGCCTATCGGTACAGCGGAGATGATGAGGCCGCTGTCTATCTCGACGGATTAGTAGCGAAAGACTATGACGTTGTGGCGGTGGTCGAAGCGAAGGCGGATGCCATTATCGGGGCGTATACCAAAGCAACTAAGAAGCTAAATGCTGGTGAGGGCTATGTCGGGTTCGTTGGCGGTTACGCAAACACTGTCACCAAATTGCGGATTTTTGGAACTGAGGTTGGAGACGAGCCCCTTGTGATGACCCCTGGAAAGCACACACTACAGCTTTCGAGACGAGGTGGGGAAGTATGGTTTATCGTTGATGGTAAACCAACGATCTATAGTGTTGACCCATCTCCAAACGCAATCGTCGACCGAATAGGAGTTTTGGGCGGTTACGGTGGAGCCCAGACAATATACGAGATTCGCTACCGGTTAGGAGGCCCCTAACCGATGGATAGTGCTGGATAATTAAAAGACTCGGTTTAGGGCATAAAGATTGCAGGAATCATTCCTGGCTCTTCAGAACATTGTTCGAACAGCCAGGAATATCAAATGAAATCTTTAGTAATTGTTTCCCTCTTGGCTGTTTGTGGAGCGGCATCGGCGGATCTCACCTTTAACGGAATGGGTTCCTACTACGGAACGGTTTCACTGTCTGGTTTAGTCAACGGTACCTACCATGCTGGTCAGTTAAAGCTCACCGATACTGCGACAAGTTCGACTTTCATGGGCGTTTGCGCTGACCTCGCCGACTCAATCTCGGCGGGCAATACTTGGCACAACACAACCAGCTTAACAGACTCAACTTTTGTGAACCCCGGCTACGGCAACGTCAAGGCTGCCGCAAATATCGTTGCGAAGAACTTCAGCCATGTTGATAGCAACACGAAAGGCCTGGCCCTTCAGCTCGCGGTTTGGAAGGCGATTTACGATACTGACTTCGACTGGTCCGCTGGGCAAGTGAAGTCAACCGACATGCTAAACACAAGTTCTTCGCTGTACTTGCAAGCCAAGTCGTATTGGGATGATCGAACGG
>APMI01008576.1_pt1 | contig 20100 bp, 16 predicted proteins | sample 667938 | NCBI WGS metagenome assembly APMI01 (sample SAMN01084076, study PRJNA167559) | wastewater metagenome | biome: Wastewater | place: Denmark: Ejby Moelle, Odense | collected 2011-11-28 | reverse complement strand
GATAGACGTTACACTCATCAGGCTTGTGAGCGCCCCTTGCAGCTCGCCCTGCTCATTGGCAGGCACGGAGTTGGACATAATACCTTGTAATGCCGGCCCGCAGATACCACCCAGGCAATATGGCACAAGGAACAAAAACATCATCCAGCCCTCGGTCGCAAATGCGAAAAGAGTGAAACCCAGCGCATACAATAGCAGCCCCACATAAACTGAGTTCTTCTGTCCCAGAGCAGGTATGATCTTACGTATAAGGCCGCCCTGTACGACGGCTATTAATACTCCCACCACACCCAAAGAATAACCAACCATCTTTTCGGTCCACTGAAACTTCTGGATGGTATAGAACGTCCAGTTTGACTGGACCGCATAAGCGGCGATATAGATAAGCACGATGGAAATAATAAGCCCGGATATAGCGGGGTACTTCCGCAAATGCATCAGCGAGCCTACCGGGTTAGCACGTTTCCATTCGAAGGGGCGGCGGTTCTCCTTTAAAAGCGATTCGGGCAATACGATCAGGCCATATACAAAATTGAGCAAGGACAAAACGGCGGCAACAATAAAAGGAGCACGCAAACCAAGGTCGCTGAACAGCCCGCCGATAACCGGGCCCAAAATAAAACCCACACCAAAAGCGGCACCTATCATTCCAAAGTTCTGCGCTCTCTTTTCGGGTGTGCTTACGTCGGCTATATAAGCAGAACCTGTGGTGAAACTGGCGCCGCATACCCCCGCAATGATACGGCCAAGGAAAAGCCATGCAAGCGTTGGTGCCCATGCCAGGAACAGGTAGTCTATACCCAAACCTAGTAAGGATATGAGCAAAACCGGCCGCCTGCCGTAACGGTCGCTAAGGCCGCCTAGCACGGGTGCAAAAAGGAACTGCATAATAGCATAGGCGAACATGAGCCAACCACCATATTTAGCAGCAGTGCTTATGTCGCTGCGCGAGAGCGTTTGCAGCAGCTTAGGCATTATTGGAATGATGATGCCCAGCCCGATACTATCTACCAGGAGCGTAACAAATATGAAACCGAGTGCTGCTTCGCGCTTTACTGTCATTTGTCGTAATTAAACGCTGCAAGATACTATAAGATATTATTGACGGTTTTCTGCCCGCCAAAAACATATCCACATTTTTTGGCTACAGGTTTTGTTAAAAATTACAAGCGGTTATATATAAGTCAAATTACCTTATCTATATTTATGTTCCACACACAAAACATCCTTAGTATATGAACATCCTTAAGATCCGGGCCTTTTGCCTGGCAGCAGGTATCACGCTGTTGCAGGCATTTACAATTGAGGCCAAAACCACATCCGTACCAGTACCGGCAGGAATTACCAAACTCACCAGTGTTGAAGGCATCACCGAATACCGCCTCTCCAATGGCCTGCATGTACTTATCTTCCCCGACCCCTCGAAACCTACCATCACCGTGAACATGACCTACCAGGTAGGCTCTCGCATGGAAGGCTACGGAGAGACCGGTATGGCGCACCTGCTGGAGCATATGCTTTTCAAAGGCTCCACGCACCACAAAAATGTACCACAGGAGCTTACCAACCACGGGGCTTCGCCAAACGGCAGCACATCCTACGACCGTACCAATTATTTCGAGACTTTCTCTGCAACAGATGAGAACCTTAACTGGGCATTGAGCCTTGAGGCCGACCGTATGGTTAACTCCTTTATTGCCGAGAAAGACTTGAAAAGCGAATTCAGCGTAGTGCGCAATGAATTTGAATCAGGCGAGAACAGCCCCTCGAACATATTGATGGAGCGCGTAGTTTCTACAGCTTACCTCTGGCACAACTATGGAAAGTCCACTATTGGCTCAAAGGAAGATATCGAGAAGGTGTCCATAAAAAGCCTGCAGGCCTTTTATAAAAAATATTACCAGCCCGACAATGCCGTGCTGGTTGTAGCAGGTAAAATAGACGAAGCAAAAACACTGGCACTCGTAAAAAAATATTATGGTGGCATACCCAAACCAAGCCGTGTAATAGAGCCCACTTATACAATGGAGCCTCCACAGGACGGCGAACGCAATGTAGAGCTGAAAAGAGTAGGCGACGTACAGTCCATCTCCTGCCTCTACCACATACCTGCAGGCTCCGATCCTACATACCCGGTATTTGATGTGATAAGCGAAGTACTGACCAATGAGCCAAACGGCCGCCTGTACCAAAACCTTGTAAAGACAGGCAAGGCCTCGGTGGTATGGAGCTATGCACAAGGCCTGAAAGATCCCGGCCACATTTACATTAACGCCGATGTATTAAAGGAAAAATCATTAGATGAGGCGAAGGCCGCTTTCTACGAAACACTGGCAGAGCTGAAAGACAAGCCCGTAACACAGGACGAGGTAGATAAAGCAAAAGGCGAGCTGATGAAAAACTTTGAACAGGCTTACCGCAGCAGCGAGAACATAGGCCTGGCAATGAGCGAATTCATCGCTACCGGCGACTGGCGTTTGGCCTTCATATACCGCGACAACCTTGCAAAAGTTACTGCCGGCGATGTGAACAAAGCCATAAACACTTACTTCATCAAATCAAACCGCACTACGGGCGTATTCATCCCTACTGCCAATCCTAAGCGCGTTACAGTGCCACCTGCACCAAATGTGGCCGACATAGTAAAAGACTATAAAGGCAAGGAAGCATTAACACAGGCTGAGGCATTTGACGCATCGCCCGACAATATTGAAAAACGCACCGAAAGAGGTAAGATCTCCGGCGGGGCAAAGTATGCCTTGCTTACAAAAACAACACGTGGCAGTACTGTGAATGGCATCATAACCCTGCGCATAGGCTCTGAACAAGCCCTGGAAAACAAAGCGAAAGTAGCTTCGCTCACCGCATCAATGCTGAAAAGAGGCACTACAACAAAAAACATGTCGCAGATAAATGAAACCTTGAACAAGCTTTCAAGCTCTGTAGACGTTTGGGGCAATGGGCAGGATGTGACCTTTAATATACAGTCTACCAAACAAAACCTCCCTGCCGTACTGGACCTTATAAATGACATACTCCACAACCCCGCCTTTAGTGCGGATGAATTTAAAACGCTGAAAGAGGAAAACATCAGCAACCTGCAGCAGGAGCTTTCCGAGCCGCAAAGCATTGCCTTCAGGGTATACAGCAACATGACAAGCCCCTACCCCAAGAGCCACATCAACTACACCATGACGGCACAGGAGGAGATAGATGCTGTTAATGCTGCCACATTGAACGATGTGAAAGACCTTTATAGAAAATATTACGGCGCAGGCAATGCCACCATGGCTTTCGTTGGCGATTTTGAAGCTGATGCAGTAAAGAAAAAACTGGAAGCGACATTTAAAGACTGGGAAGCTGCCGAACCATACGTACGCGTAAAAGACAAGTATGAAGAGGTAACACCGGCAAACAAGGAAATAAAAACCCCCGACAAAAAGAACGCTATGTTCGTTGCAGGCATGAACTTCAAATTCCGTGATGACAATCCTGATTTCCCCGCATTGGTGATGGGCGACTTTATCTTTGGTGGTGGCTTCCTCAACTCGCGCCTCGCTACACGCATTCGCCAGAAAGAGGGTTTAAGCTACGGCGTGGGCTCTTTCCTTCAGGCCGATAGCCACGACGAAAAAACAGCCTTCATGTCTTATGCTATCTATAACCCTGACAATAAGCAAAAACTGGAAGCAGCCTGGAACGACGAACTGTCAAAAATGCTGAAAACAGGTTTTACTGCCGAAGAGCTGAAACAAGCAAAAAGCGGTATGATACAGTACAGGCAAACAAGCAGGACAGATGACGGCCAACTGGCCAACAAACTAGCCAACTACCTGGAACTGGATCGCACAATGGCAAGAGACAAAGGTATAGATGAAAAAATGCAGAACCTGTCGTTGAACGAGCTGAATGAAGTAATGAAGAAGTACCTGTCGAGCGACAAGATAAGCTACGTAAAAGCAGGCGATTTTAAATAATCGAACATATTATCATCAGTAGCCCGGGCTTTAGGCCCGGGCTACTGTATTTTTGTGCATTCAAAGGCGCGAATATTGATTTTTCGGTATCAACAACAGCTATTCTATGGAAAAAAGTGAAATATTTAGTACTTTGGATAAGATTTTGTATAAACTTAATATGCAGCCGCGATATTTTCTCTCCGTTTTGGTTATATGCCTTTTTGCATATTTCAATACCAGTGCACAATGTGTCACTATTCTCAATCTTCCTGATACGATAGTTACCTGCAGGAACAGCCAGGTGCAACTTAACCCCACGCTGGATATTGCCAATGTGGACCGCACTATTGACACTACCTGGACACCTGCAGCAGGCCTGTCCGATCCCAACATCATCAACCCGGTAGCCACGGTAACAACCAACTCCATAATGTATACATTGACGGTGTTGGGCGTTTTACCTGCCAACTTTGTTGCCAATGGCGATTTCAGCTTAGGTAACACAAGCTTCAGCAGCAGCTATACTTATGTAGCACCTACCCCTAATGCCTTAACGCCCGAAGGGCTGTATACAGTAACCACAAACCCCAATCTTGTACATAGTGGCTTCGCATCCTTTGGCGACCACACTACCGGCACTGGCAACATGATGGTCATCAACGGCGCATCATCACCCATCAATGTATGGTGCCAGACAATAAATGTAACGCCGAATACCAACTATGATTTTTCTGCATGGGCAGCCAATTGCTCATCCGCGGGCAACCCTGCACAGTTGCAGTTCGAGATAAATAACGTGCTCCTTGGCTCTCCGCTGCAAATACCAAATGCCACCGGCCAGTGGGTGGAGTTCTTCATTACCTGGAATAGCGGCGCCAATACCACGGCCAATATTTGCATCTATGATGCCCAAACGGCCTTAAGTGGTAATGATTTTGTGATCGACGATATTAAATTCCAGGAATATTGTACCAGCAAAGACTCTGTGTATCTGAAGGTAATAAACATGCAACCCTCCATCACCAATACTATCTCGGTTTCCTGCGGCAGTAATACCGTAAGCTTCAACGGCAACTATGCCGGCGATGTGCCTACCTCATATGCATGGGATTTTGGTGACCTCGGTACATCTACACTACAGAATCCCACTCACGTATATACTACACAGGGCACCTACACAGTCCGTTTGATAACAACAAAGAACGGCTGTAACGATACGGCGACCACGCAGGTAAACATTGCATTCAATCCCGCATTGAATTATACTATTGCCGATGCGCCTATTAATTGCCTCTCAACAACACTGACAGCTACTTATGTAAGCGGCGACAATGCCAACAATTTTTTGTGGCTGTTCGATGATAACACAAGCGGCGCGGGCAATCCGGCAACACATACTTTCCCGCAAACAGGCATTCATAACGTGCGCCTTGTATTGACCAGTGCACTGGGCTGCAGGGACACCATCGACTACCAACTGACGCTGAGTGTAAATATGAATTATACCATCAGCGACTCTGCCATCAGCTGCGTTTCCGATAAGCTGACTGCAAATTATTCCAGCGGCGACGCGGCAAACCAGTTCCGGTGGATATTTGACGACACAAGCGGAACAGGCAGCCCCATTACGCATACTTTTACGCAGTCGGGCGCCCACGATGTTACATTGATCGTATCAACTGTTCCGGGTTGCGCTGACACATTCACACATACGGTGAACCTGAGCATTAACATTGATTACGCCATCACCGATTCTGTCCTTGATTGTAAATCTGCCAAATTCACCGCAACGCGCGTTGCGGGTGATACCGCGGCGCATTACCGCTGGACATTTGATAATAATATTCACGACACCGTTAATCCCGTAATACACACGTTTATACATAGTGGCGACAACCAGGCCATGCTGGTGATCACAAATGACGCAGGCTGTATGGACACCTTCATGCATTACTTTACCATCAACTATTCACTTGTCCCGGACTTTACATACTTCCCTTTAAGCCCTGAAATTGATAAACCTACTAATTTCATTAATCTCTCACCACCTGTTGCTGTTACTTATGCATGGGATTTTGGGGATGGCACTACCAGTACGCTCCGTAACCCAAGCAAATTATGGAACGCCAGCGGCACTTATAAGGTATGCCTTACGGCCAGCGATACAAATGAATGCAGCGGCATAGTATGCAAAATGGTGGACGCGATAAGAACGAAAAAAGTAGATGTGCCGAATGCGTTCAGCCCCGATGGCGATGGTGTCAATGATATCTTATATGTACGTGGCGCGGGAATAGCAAAAGTATCGCTTAAGATATATAACCGCTGGGGACAGGTAGTATTTGAAACGGACGACATGGAAAAAGGCTGGAACGGCACGTTTAAGAGCGATCCGCAAGCTGCCGATGTTTATGCCTATGTACTCCAGGCTACTTACGTGGATGGCACAAGCGAACAGAAACAGGGAAATATCACAATGATCAGGTAGTGCTTACCTTTTACGGATGCCCATGATGGCTGTTGCAGGCTTTTTAAGTATCTCGCGCTCTGTTTTTTTCAGGTCTACATACCTTGTTTGTAGGGTGCTAATGCGTACCGGGTCTTTTTCTTCCTGTATCATTTTGGCCAGTTCAGCTTCCAGTTGTACTATCTTTTTCAGCTCAAAGTAGGTCAAAGTGCTATCCGCCTCGTTTACATAATTCAGCTCAGGCGGCAATATTTCTATAGCGTAGTTCTCTTTCCACTTGGGGCTATAGTCATGTTTGTTGTGCAGCAGCCCTACTATTTTTTGCTGCAGCTCCGGCTCTGTGGTATTAATGAACTGCTCAAATGCCGGTGCCTGCCCGCTCTCATGCAGTTGTGCAAAATACGTTTCGAACACTTTTTTTACCATCGCATTTTCCAGCAGGTCGGGGTCCACGCGCTGGAATACAAGAGCCGCCACACTGTCATACCCTTCGTAGGGCCTGGGACCGTATTCCAGCAGTAACCTGATCAATTGCCATTCCTGCTGCTCATCTATACTGGATTGCTGCGAGGGCTCATCTTCTTTGGCCTCTATGTGCTCCGGCAGCGGCAGCACTTCTTCCCTGCGCTGGTGCTTGCTTTCTTTTTCTACCTTATCACGTATGAACTTATTGACAAGATTCACCAGACCGGCCTCATCTACATTCAGCTTTCTAGATGCTTCCCTTATGTAGTAGTCCTGCAGGGAGAAGTCCTCGGCCTTGTTGATGCGCGATATGCTTTCGGCGATCTCCTGCGTCAGTTTCGATCGCTTTACAGGGTCTGTACCTGCATCCAGCAAACCTACCTCCAGCCTGAAGCCAATTACATCCTGTTTATGCTCTTTTACATATTCATGAAAGCGGCTCGATCCCGATTTCTGGATAAAGCTATCCGGATCATCACCTTCGGGCAACAATACTAGCTGCACATTAAAGCTTTGTGAAAGCGCCATGTCGAGCCCGCGCAAGGCAGCCTTTACGCCTGCGGCATCACCATCATAGAGTATCGTCAGGTTTTTTGTTAGTTGCCCTATCAAACGCAACTGGCCCTCGGTAAGCGAGGTGCCGCTGCTGGCCACTACATTCTCTACACCGCCCTGGTGCAGCGAGATTACGTCGGTATATCCCTCCACCAGGAAGCACTCGTCCTGCTTACTCACTGCCTGCCGCGATTCGTACATGCCGTACAACACATTGCTCTTTACGTAGAGCTCATTTTCAGGTGTATTAATGTACTTGGGTGCCTTATCGTTCTTCTTCAGGATACGCGCACCGAAACCAAGCACACGCCCCGTCATACTGCGGATGGGAAATATGACACGCCCACGGTACACATCATAGTGTATGCCGTTCCGGTTCTTTATCAGGCCTGCTTTCTCCAGCAGTTCCCAGCCATAACCCTTTTGTGTAGCGGCGCGAAAAAAGGCTTCACCGTTCTCAGGGTTATAGCCCAGCCGGAAGCGCTCTATAATGTCTTTCCTGAAGCCTCGCTCTTTGAAATAAGACAAACCTATATCCTGTCCCTCTTCGGAGTTTAGCAGCGTATCATTGAAGTACTGGGCTGCGTACTCATTGAGTATGCGTAGGCTCTCCTCTGCTAATTGCTGTTGCTGTTGCTCGGGTGTCTTCTCGCTTTCTTCGAGCGTTATCTTGTAGTAGTCTGCCAGCCAGCGAATGGCTTCGGGGTAAGATAATTTTTCATGGTCTTGTATAAAGGTCACTACATTGCCTGCCTTGCCGCAACCGAAACATTTGTAAATGCCCTTTGCCGCCGATACCGAGAAGGACGGTGTCTTTTCGTTATGGAAAGGGCAATTGGCAATGTAATTGGCTCCACGCTTCTTCAATCGCACAAACTGCCCTACAATATCTACTATATCAGCGCGGTTAAGCACTTCCTGTATAGACGAGGGAGCTATCATTTTGCTAAGTTACAGGATTGCCTCTTAATTCACTATTCTCCGTAACCCGGATTAGGTACTTCATTTACCCTATGGCTCACCTGTACTACAGGCAATTCCATAAAGTGCCGCTGCTCAATAGTATCAATAGATGCCTTGCAGCGCAAGTGCTGTCCCACAAGGGTTTTCAGGTTCTTTCCTGCTACATCCAGTATCTTGTTCTTCCGCCTGATACTTGATATATTAATACCAACGATAAGAAACAATAAGGCGATCAGTGCGATCAAACCATAAAAAGCGAAATTAAAATAAAGTACATTTTGCACACCGGCTTCGATTACAAAGCCCGGGTGGTTGCTCATTTGCTTCAGCACATTGAAGGGGGGTATCCGGTTGAGCACAAAAGCAAAAGCACCCACACCCAGGAACAGCGCATAACAGACTATCTCAAGGATAATAAGCGTGCCCTGCCCCAACAAATGCACAGCAGCAGGCCTGCTCAATGACTCGGCTATGGGCTCAAATATCTTTATCTGCTCTGTGATCAGTTCCTTTTGCTGCTTAAAATTTTGCAGCAGATCGTCGTTTAGTCGGTTAGTTGCCATTGTTTGTCTCTCTTGGGTAAACAAATATAACATAGTGACCTTATATATTGCAAGTACCGCTAAATTAGTATTCCGCATTTGGTAATAAATTATGGATAAACCCTCCATTTTTCCGACCTTTGCACCTCTTTAAAAGCCCCTTCAGGGGTTTGGGGATTATATGTACGAAAAAGAAATAAGCAGGCGCAGGACCTTCGCCATCATATCGCACCCGGATGCGGGTAAAACAACACTTACTGAAAAGTTGCTGTTGTTTGGTGGTGCCATACAGGTAGCCGGTGCGGTTAAGAGCAATAAGATAAAGAAACATGCCACTTCCGATTTTATGGAGATAGAGCGCCAGCGTGGTATCTCTGTCGCCACATCGGTGATGAGCTTTAAGTATAAAGATACCCTTATCAACCTGCTGGATACCCCCGGTCACAAGGACTTTGCGGAAGATACGTACCGTACGCTTACCGCCGTGGACAGCGTAATACTGGTGATAGACGGTGTAAATGGTGTTGAAGACCAAACCCGCAAGCTGGTGGAAGTCTGCCGTATGCGCGATACCCCCATGATCGTTTTCGTGAACAAGCTGGACCGTGATGGTAAATACCCCTTCGACCTGGTAGATGAAATTGAAAAAGAACTGAAGATATCACTGCATCCTTTGTCCTGGCCCATAAATATGGGTAAGGAGTTCAAAGGTGTTTATAACCTGCATAACAGCAGCCTGAACCTCTTCACAGCTAACCAAAAGGCAACCGAGGACAACACCGTACCGATACCCGACATCGCCGATAAGTCGCTGGATGAGAAAATAGGCGAACGCGATGCCAACCAGCTTCGTGAAGATGTGGAACTGCTGCAGGGCGTTTATGGCGAACTTGATACAGACGCATACCTGAAAGGGAAGATAGCTCCTGTGTTCTTTGGTAGTGCCGTAAACAACTTCGGGGTAAAGGAGCTGCTGGATACGTTTATTTCTATTGCACCTGTACCACAGGGCCGTAATACCGATACACGTTACGTAGCACCTACCGAAGAGAAATTCACAGGTTTCATCTTTAAGATACATGCCAACCTCGACCCACGCCACCGCGATCGTATCGCCTTCTTACGTGTGTGCTCAGGCAGGTTCTCACGGAATACTTACTTTAAGCATACCCGCCTCGATAAAGATGTCCGTTTCAGCAACCCCTATTCATTTATGGCACGTGACAAGGACATTATCGAAGAAGCATTCCCGGGCGATGTGGTGGGCTTGTTTGATACAGGTAATTTCAAAATAGGCGATACCCTTACCGAGGGCGAAATAATGCAATTCACGGGCATACCCACCTTCTCACCCGAAATATTTAAAGAGCTGGTGAATAAGGACCCGATGAAGACCAAGCAAATGGAAAAGGGCATAAGCCAGCTTACAGACGAAGGTGTGGCCCAGCTCTTTACCCAGCATGGTGGCAACCGCAAGATCATTGGTTGCGTAGGCGAGCTTCAGTTTGAGGTGATACAGTACCGCTTGCTGCAGGAATATGGTGCATCATGCTCTTTCGTGCCGCTATCTTTCTACAAAGCCTGCTGGATAACCGGCGACAAGAAAGCTATAGAAGACTTTGTACGCTTCAAGCAGAGCAACATAATGACGGATAAAGATGGCAACCTTGTTTACCTCGCTCAAAGCGAATGGTTCCTAAACACAGAGCGCCAGAACAACCCTGCTATCGAGTTCCATACAACATCGGAATTTAAGACGGCAATGGCTAAGTAGTTTTTTTAAGCATAAGCGCCGGTGATCCTGGCCATTGCCAGCGCACCAACTTCCTTCTTAATAGCTGCCAGCCAGTCTTTGAACAGGGCTGATTCTACATTGCGTATATCAGATGCCAGCTTCTGCCATTCGGGGTGAAAGGTCTCCAGCATTTTAGTCATCTCGGCAAGGTGCCCCTCCTCCTCCACTATGATCGACTTTACATTTACTTTCGATTTTTGAGCGGTAAGCACTTCCTGGTATACACCATACAGTTCATCGGCACGTACTTCTATGGCGTATGTTACCAACAGGTATGCCCCATGGTCTACCGCCCTGCCTGTAAGGCCCAGTTTTTCTTTAAGATACCTGCAGGCAGCGGCATCCAGCTTGCGCAGGTATTGGTAGCTCTGCATAGGCGCCAGCAAATATTTAAAGCTGTAGTCAGGACATTTTATATTGAGCTTCTCTATTTGCTTTTTCAGGTAGTAGGCATGGCGTGCTTCTTCGGCCGCATGCTTCAGCACTATGATATCAGTATGTACGGGATCTTCATAGCGCGATATTTTTCTTGCGCCCGTATTCTCCATCATCGAGAGGCTGTTCAGCCATTTGGCGTGCAGCTCAGGATCAGAAACAATGATCTCCATTTGTTCCTTAAAATAATATTTCATGTCATGCATGGGATCGGTCCTTTATATGCGCTCCATCAATTCCTTAATGGTACTGTAAAGATACGCCAGCTCTTCATTCGTAATGCAATAAGGCGGTATTAAATATATTATGTTGCCGAGTGGCCTTATGAGCATATTTTTATTAATAAAAAATTTATAAATAAAGTCTCTTTGTGAATTGTTATACGAAGTGGGTGTACCTGTGTTTAGCTCTATTGCCAGTATGGTTCCTTTGCAACGCACATCCAGTATCTTTTCATTGCCCTTTATAGCTTCGGCAAACTTTCTGTGCATGCTCCCGATACGATTACGGGCTACAGTACAAGCATCATCCAGCAGCAGGTCAAGGCTGGCGAGGGCAGCAGTGCAGGCTATGGGATTGGCCGTATAGGAGTGCCCGTGATACAGGGTCTTCAGGATGTCGTCATCATAAAATGCATCAAAGACTTGCCCGGTTGTGGCCGTGATGCCCATGGGCATTGTACCACCGGTCAGTCCCTTGGATAGGCAGATAATATCCGGCGCAGTGCTAACTGTGTCGCAGGCAAATAGAGTACCTGTACGTCCAAAGCCGGTCATTACCTCATCGGCAATTATAAGGGCGTTATATTTTTTGCAGAGGTCGAAATATTTTCCCAGTATTTCAGCATCATACATGCGCATACCTGCGGTGCCCTGCACAAGCGGCTCAACAATAAATGCCGCTGTATCCTCAGCCTGCAATAATGCTTCCAGTGCTGCCATACTCTCTGCTTCGCTACCCGCGTGTGGATAGGGGATGAATGCAACATCAAAAAGCTTTTCGTTAAATGGCTCGGTAAAGATACTGCGCTCACTTACCGACATAGCGCCAAATGTATCGCCATGGTAAGCGCCTTCAAGGGCTATGAGCTTCTTTTTATTTTCGCCTTTATTACCCCAATACTGCAGGGCCATTTTCATAGCTACTTCTACCGCTGTCGATCCATTATCGGAGTAAAATATTTTCTTCATCTCACCCGGCAGTATCGGCAGTAACCGCTCCGCCAGGCTCACCGCAGGCTCGTGCGTAAAGCCTGCGAATATGCAATGCTCCAGCGTAAGCAACTGCTCGCTGATCCTTTGCGCTATGTACGGGTGTGAATGCCCGTGCAGGTTCACCCACCAGGACGATATGGCATCTATGTACCTGTTGCCCTGTTCGTCTTCAAGATATACGCCATCGCCCTTTACGATGCCTATTGCATCCGGCCGCAACTTCATAGGCGTATATGGGTGCCATATCACTTCTTTGTCCCGTTCACTTAGCTTGCTCATATTGCAGGTGTTGAAGTAGTCCTTCTTTTATATTTATTGCGCAATCCCTGATAGCGTCACCGGTGAGTTGTTCAAAAAAGGGGATACTTGCTGCGATTGGAATACCGCTATAATTTTCAATATAGTCTTCAGAGGCCTTATTAGTATTTCCGCACATTATCAATGCTACGATCTGAATGTCCCTTCGCTTCATCACTTCAATGGTAAGCAGCGTATGGTTGATGCTGCCAAGGTAGTTGCTGCTTACCAAAATTGCGGGCAACTTATTAAACGAAATAAAATCCGCCATTGTCATATTGCCATACAATGGAGAAAGGAGTCCGCCTGCTGTCTCAATAAGCAAGGTCTTGTCTGTATCAGGGAACTGAAGGGTCTTATAGTCTATCACTACCCCATCAGCCTCGGCCGCTGCATGTGGTGACATAGGCTGTGTGAGCCTGAATGCTTCGGGGTGAACCCTTTCAGTGCCATTACTTATTAGTGAGCTTACAATTTTCGTGTCGCTGTTGTCCAGTTCACCTGCTTGAATAGGTTTCCAATAGTCGGCGGCAAGGGCCTCTGCAAGCACCGCAGATGCGATGGTCTTACCGATGCCTGTATGTATGCCTGCTATTGCGATCTGCTTATACATTCAATTCTTCTAGTGTTGCGAATATTTTGTCTATTTCTTCTTTTGTATTAAACGCATGCAGGCATATTCTTAAACGCTCCTCGCCCATAGGCACGGTTGGGTGCAGTATGGGATTTATCTGCAGGCCTGCATTTTGCAATGCCGTTGCAGCAGCTTTAGTTTTTTCATTGTCGCCAACTACCAAAGCCTGTATGGTACTGCAACTCTCTTTCCAGCCTTTCATCCCACTCTCCTTCACCTGCTGCTGAAAATATGCTACAAGCTCGTACAAGCCTTTATTTGAAAATCCTGGTTGCGATAAATACTTATATGCTGCGCTAATGCTGCTAATAGTGTGCGGCGGCAGGGCTGTGGTAAATATGAATGGCCTTGCAAAGTTGATCAAGAAACTCCGTAATTGTTTAGAGCCCACAACTACTGCACCATGGCAACCCAGCGCCTTACCAAAAGTGTGCACACGGGCAAAGATCTTTGTTTCAAGGTCCATACTACACACCAGCCCTTCACCTTTATTACCAAACACCCCTGTAGCATGTGCTTCGTCCACTATCAGTGCTGCACTATATTTTTCGGCCAGCTCTGCTATTTCTTTAAGTGGTGCTGTATCACCATCCATGGAGAATACAGACTCGGTAACTATCAATTGAGGCCCCTTGTTCTTACTATGCTCCAGTTTTTTCCGCAGGTCGGCTACATTGTTGTGGGCGAACTTGTGGCTGCCTGCGCGGCTGAGCATAATGCCATCTATCAGGCTTGCATGACAGAGCTCATCGTATATGATTGTAGTGTGCCTGTTGGTGAGCGCGGTTATCAAGCCCATATTGACATCATAGCCCGAGTTGAATATGAGCGCTGCCTCAGCATTGTGAAAGTTGGCTATCGCTTCTTCGAGCGCCTCAGTTTCCTTAGAGTTCCCGGATAGTAGCCTTGAGCCGGTGGAACCTGTACCTGTATCACTGCCCTGCATGAATGGCACCAGCAAATTGTTGGTGGCAATGCCGAGATAGTCGTTGGAAAAAAAATCCGTTGCGGCCCTTTGGGTACGCAGTTGCCTGAGGTTACCTGCCTGCTCCCTTGCGTCGAGCTTTTGTTGTAAATATTGCTCTAGAGGAGTCATGGCTTTATGGTTTATTGCATCATTACCTTGTCTGCAAATGCAGCCTTGGGTGTAAGGCCCAGCACGCGGAACATTTCCATGTCTTCATTGAACTCCGGGTTAGGTGTTGTAAGCAGCTTGTCGCCCGCGAAGATGGAATTAGCACCGGCAAGGAAACAAAGCGCCTGCTCGGCCATAGAAAGCTCCAGCCTGCCCGCAGATAAGCGCACTGCCGACCTTGGCATTACGATGCGTGCAGTAGCTATCATACGTACCAGTTCATCAAATGGTACCCGCTTGTTATCCGCAAGCGGCGTACCTTTTACCGGCACCAGTACATTTATCGGCACTGATTCAGGGTGCTTGGGCAGGTTGCTGAGTGTAAGCAGCATGCCTATGCGGTCCTGGTCTGTTTCGCCAAGGCCTATGATGCCGCCGCTGCATACGGAGATGCCCGCATTGCGCACATGCTCAAGGGTATCCAGCCTGTCTTCGTATTTACGGGTCGTTATGATCTGTTCGTAATGTTCTGCTGATGTATCTATATTATGGTTGTAGGCATAGAGCCCGGCATCTGCCAGCTTCTTTGCCTGCGTTTCGCTAAGCATACCCAGTGTGCAGCATACTTCCATATCCATAGCAGTCACAGCCTTCACCATATCCAGCACCCTATCGAAATCGCGGTTGTCGCGCACCTCGCGCCATGCAGCACCCATACAAAAGCGTGATGCACCGCCGGCCTTGGCATTTTGTGCCGCCTCTACCACCTCATCGGTCTTCATAAGCGCCTGCACCTTTATGTCGGTATGGAAGCGGGCGGCTTGTGGACAATAGGAGCAATCCTCGCTGCAGCCACCTGTCTTTATAGAGAGCAGGCTGCTGATCTGTACCTCGCCGGCTTTATGATTGGCGGCATGTACGCCACCAGCTTCCATTACCAGTTGTAGCAGTGGCCTGTTATATATATGGCTTATTTCTTCAGGGGTCCAGTTATGACGAACTATTGACATATTTTCTTTCTTTCGTGCTGCTAAACTAAAACCAAACGAGGGGTTTAGCAAATGTTTTGTGTGGAGACCTCTCCCGGCCCCTCCAAAGAAGAGGGGGATTTCCGATTTCCGGTGGCTGAATTATTTCCTGTTTTGTATAGCTGTTTCGTTGGAAAGGCTTTCTGGTATTGACATATGATATTTTGGAGTTATTTCCCGTTATTTCCTGTTTGCCTGAACCGGGATTTAGGGATTAGGAAGATTTTCAGGATTGTAGTTACCAGCAATGACTATGGATTGACTATGGATTGACTATGCCTGAACCATGATTTGACGGATTTAGTGGGTTACCCTGTTTGGCTGTCTTTGACTATCCCTTGACTATAGATTGACTATGGGGTTTACAATAAATAAAGAACTTCGATTGGGCGTCACCAACATCCTCGAGGGAAGATTGCTTCGCCGCAGAAGCTCACAAGGCTGAACGCGGCTCGCAATGACGCGAAAATGCCCCCTTTACGCAAGATACGAAACGCGAGCAGGGGGTTCCAAATGAAGATATCCACATTTTTTGAGGCCTGGGAGTAATGAATCTGTGTCAGAAAAATGACAACACCATTCGTTCTAATCAATTAGTTTAGTAGTATATAACCTTACGTTAATTGTGAAATTATTTTATTCATTATTCCTTCTAATCTTATTAAGTCAAAGCTGTGTCGCGCAATTGTCGGATAACGGTGGGGTTAACTATATTACCAGAACAGAAGGAGGATACAAATCGTTTATCATCAGCAATAACAAAATATACGCAAATACACGAAGCGGCAATATAGTTACCTGGGATCTGAATACATTTGATAATAGTATCTTAAAAACAGGCGATACTGCCGATGGTTTTACTGCGCTTGGTAGAGACAGAAAAGGCCAAGTATATGGCGGAACCTTAAAGGGAAAAATTTATGAAATAGAAGCTTCCACCAATACTGCCTCATTATTTATGAAATGCAAGTATACAATTGCTGCTATTTGTTTCAATGCACGCAATGAAATAATTCTTGTCATTCCGGATGCTGTTTATGATCCCGTAAGCAAAAAACATTGGCATAAGTTTGAGAATCATTCAGGTGGAATCATTGTACGAAAAAGAATACTGAAGCTATTAAAGTACACAACAAAAAAATACCTACGACTGCCTGAACATACCTTTCTAGATAGCAAAAACAGATGGTGGTTATACCGAAATGATGGAGAATGGGGAGGTGAGGTACAAATATTTGACGTAAATAGGCGCCATGTCTACAACAATAAATTCGACAGTATCAATTTAAATGATCTGAATCCTACATCTATATTTGAAGATACTTACGGGAATATTTACATTACATCCGGCATACGAGGGGGTGAAATAATAAAAATCGACAGCTTAAGAAATGCGACCAGGATATACTATAGTGAAGACTATATAGTAAATGATTCAGCGAGGGACATATACAGCAGTAGTGACTACTTTGCTGTAAAAGCGGGGGCATATAATAAAGAGAACAATAGCATTTACTTTTCAACGAATAAAGGTCTTTTCAGAGCGAGGTTGCCTATAAAAGACATTATAACGGAGAAGATTGTCGTGCAGGATGATGCCCCAGATAAACGGACAAGAGAAGCGCTTATTATAGGATTGGGTAAGCCAATAAAACAAATGGAGTTTACAGATGATGACAAACTTGTGTTCCTTACCGAAAATGATGGGTTTGGAATATATGATAAGGGGAAACTCACTATGCTTAAGTAAAGCGTTCGGCCCAAATGAAGATATCCACATTTTTGAGGCGGGAGGTGAGGGTATGAGGGAGATATGATAATATTGGTGTCCCAATAAATATATCATGAAAAGAAAAGTGATCCTTTATATAGCTATGAGCCTGGACGGGTATATAGCTAAAGAGAACGACAACCTTGATTTTCTGAAGCTGGTGGAAAGCCCGGGCGAGGATTATGGCTACTATGATTTCATAAAGAACATAGATACCGTGATCATGGGAAGGAGAACTTACGATATGGTATTAGGCTTTGGCATACCCTTTCCGCATAAGGACAAGCAGTGCTATGTACTATCGCGCAGTAAAACGGGCAGCGATGAGAACGTGAGTTTTTACAATGGGCCGATAGACACCCTGATAAGACAACTGGTTAAAAAAGAAGGCAAGGACATCTTTATAGATGGCGGTGCGGAGACAGTACACGAATTGCTGCAGCATAAACTCATCGATCGCTTTGTAATTTCTGTTATCCCTGTGTTGCTGGGTAGTGGCATAGGCCTGTTCAAAAACGGCAGGCCTGAGCAGAACCTGAAGTTTTTACGGAGCGCAACCTTCCCCAACGGACTGGTGCAGTTATCGTACGAGAAGAAATAGGAGGCTTTGGGCACCAAAGGCTATAATCAGTTTTTTATTCGCACCTTTGCTATATGGCAAGGATACTGGCATTAGATTACGGAAAGAAGCGGACAGGTGTAGCGGTTACGGACCCCTTGCAGATCATTGCCACCGGGCTGGAAACTGTGGACACAAACGAACTGATAGGCTACCTGAAGAAATACATGATCAATGAGCCGGTGGAGAAGGTGCTGATAGGCTACCCGCTTAATATGGATGAGAGCCCGACGGATGCCACGCCGCTGGTTGACAAGTTCATACCGAAATTCCAGCATGTATTCCCTAACCTGCCTATTGAAAAGGCCGATGAAAGGCTGACCTCAAAGATGGCGTCGGCGGCTATAAGCGGCATGGGGCTTAAGAAAAAGGCCCGCGAGCGTAAGGACCTAATTGATACCGTAGCGGCGGTCATCATGTTGCAGGAATACCTCGAAAACAAGCATTAATCGGTATATTTGTAAGAGGCCGCAGGCTTATGACAGATAAGAATAAACAAAAGGAGGAAAACTTAAATGAACCGGAAGTTGGCTATGGTAAAACCAATTTGCGGATCTATCATTCTTTTGAAGAAGCCGAAACGGCTGAAATAGAGGCTATAATAAATGAGGACCCAGTAGAAAGAATCCGGCGAACAGTGCAACTAATACTGCGAGTATACGGCTACACTCAAGAAGAATTAGGAGCCAGGCCACGTAGCAACAAAATCACAATTATACGTTACGGCGACACTTTTTATTAAAAAACACAACATATAGCGTTCACAGCTTATCCTAAGCCGCCATTAATACCTATCTTTGCAAATTCCAAGAGCAAAAGGATGATATTACCAATAGTAGCATATGGCCACCCGGTATTGCGCAAAGTATGCGAGGATATTACACCGGAGTACCCTGAACTGAAGAAACTGATAGCCGATATGTGGGAGACCATGTACCACAGCAATGGCGTGGGCGTAGCCGCACCCCAAGTGAACCGACCCATACGCCTGTTCGTAATAGATACGGAGCAAATAACTGAGGGATTTGACGACGAGGACAGGAAATTATACCCCAATGAGCGACCTGTAAAGCAGGTTTTCATCAATGCCCATAAAATAGAGGAGACAGGTGACAACTGGGCCTATAACGAGGGCTGCCTGAGCATACCCAAGGTGCGCGAAGATATAAGCCGCGCGGCACGCGTGCGCCTGCGCTATATGGACGAAAACTTTAAAGAACACGAAGAAGAGTTTTACGGCATCACCGCCCGGGTGATACTGCATGAGTATGACCATATAGATGGCAAGCTTTTTATAGACTACTTACCGCCACTCAAAAAGCGCCTTATTAAAAAGAAGCTGGACGACATAAGCATGGGTAAGGTGAAAGTGGACTATAAGATGCTATTTCTGAAATAAACCTGTATTTTAGTACCGGATACTACATACTGGTGGCTGGATGCCAGATACCTGGTGGAGGGTTTGACCATAATAGACTGCGTAACATTTGTCAACTTTAAGCATATATAGCGAAGAAGAGCTGGTGCTGCTGCTGAAACAGCGGAGCGAGAGCGCCTTCAACTACCTGTACCAGAACTATGCAAACGTTCTGTACGGTGTGGTGAGGAAGGTGATATTCGACGAGCAGACAGCCCAGGATGTGCTGCAGGATGTATTTGTGAAGATCTGGAATAACATAGGCCAATACGATGCCGCTAAGGGCCGCATCTATACCTGGATGATCAATATAGCCCGTAATGCGGCGATAGACAAACTGAGATCGAAGGGCGAGGTGATGAAAGGCAAAATCCAAACGGGCGATGATGCCGTAAGTAATGTAGGAAAAGGCATGAGCACCGAGCAAAGCACCGATACCATAGGGCTGCGCAAGAATGTGGGGAACCTGAAGCCCGAATACCGGGCGATAGTGGAACTAGCCTATTTCAAAGGATATACACTCGACGAAATTTCCAAAACACTTGATATACCGCTGGGCACGGTTAAAACCCGTATGCGCCATGCGATACAATTGCTAAGGGAACATTATAAACAGTAAGTTGAACATACAGGAATACATAGAATCGGGCATTTTGGAAGCCTACGTACTTGGATCGCTCCCCGAGAGCGAACATGCGCGCGTAGCTGCCGATATAGCCCAATATCCTGAACTGGCAAGCGAAGTAGCAGCCATAGAAGATACTATGTGGATGGTGGCACAGGCGGGAGCTGAAGAACCACCTGCAGCCCTGAAAGATAAAATATGGGCCCAACTGAATAAAGAAGAGACAAAAGAAGAGGCCG
>APMI01007666.1_pt1 | contig 20111 bp, 11 predicted proteins | sample 667938 | NCBI WGS metagenome assembly APMI01 (sample SAMN01084076, study PRJNA167559) | wastewater metagenome | biome: Wastewater | place: Denmark: Ejby Moelle, Odense | collected 2011-11-28 | reverse complement strand
AAAACGAGGAGGAGCAACCATGAAAATACGTTTCGCAATTATTAGCCATGACCTTCTCGCACAAGTCCGGGCTGAAGTTGATGTCCTCCTGCATGCAGTAAATGTCGGAGATATGGATGGCGTGGATGCGTCCACCGCACGCCTCTTGGAGCTGACAGTTGATTGCAGATCGATTGAGTTGTCCGAGGAAGAGTGGCGCGCATTTCTAAGCGAAATCAGGGCCAAGAACCCTGAGTTCGAATCGAGCTACTTGTTGCCTGGGACTATTTGCGCGCCCCTGTTTCCAAACCTCTCGGTAGCTGACGACTATGTTCTCGAACTTCCAATCGATGGTGATATGGAAGAGGAGGAAGCTAATGTTTGATGAGGCCTTTGGAATGGCTGCGATGTGCGCTGGAAAATTTCGCGAGGGAGTGCGTGATACGTTCGGCGCGTCCATTGTTGCTGATGTACTTGATCCGATTCTCAAGGAAGTCGATTCACTCCGCATTTTCAATGCGGCTTACCAGCAGCAATCGCTCGCCATTGATCGAACTTTGAATGACGTTCGCGAGCTCCAGTTCAAAGACAGTGGGTGGAATCAATGAGTGAAAGCGCGAAGGATTTTCAGAGCGTAATTTTCAAGCTACACAAGGCAATTGCGGACTATCAAGAAGGTTGTGCGCGCATCGACCGCGAATTCAATGCCACTAAAAAAACATTGAACGAAGACCAGGAGCGCAATCGGAGCATAAGGAAGTCGAATTGGCAGGCAGGCTTTGTCAGAGAGTGGGAAAGTAATGCAACTGTTATAGCGAACGCAAGTGCACAGCTTAGACAACATCAGCCTGCCTTCGTGGATTTTTGTGTAGACAAGCCATTGATGGCATCGGAAATTCCAGCAGGTCTTGTGCTTGGCTCGGAGCAAGTCTCTTTTGAGAAGCTCTCTTGTCAATCCCCAAAAGTCATCTCTTTCCCCTTCTCCAGCGCTCTTGTTTTTCCGCAAGGCGATGCGGAGAAGAAAAGACTCGCGCATTGTCTCTTGTTGCGGTTGCTGTCGGCTTTGCCTGCAGGTCAAGTAGAGTTGACACTGATTGACCCCCTACAGCAGGGTCAATCGGTCGAGCCGTTCCTACCATTGCTGAAGGTTGAGCAATTGGTGCCGCAAGGTCATGTTCTTACTCGTGCGGACGAAATCGAAGCAGCGCTCGGACAACTGACGGACGAAATTGAGGAGCTGATCCAGCTGCGGTTCAATGAGAAGGCATCCAACTGGTTGAAATACAACGCAGTTCAACCCGATGCCCCGTTGCCTTACAAGGTAGTACTGCTCTTTGATGTGCCAGAGCAGATATCGGAAAAATCTCTTTGGCTCCTTGGACGCATCTGCGAAAACGGTCCACGCTGCGGCGTGCTGCCCATCATTGCAATTGATGAGCAGCGCATGGAAGACCGGCGATATGAAAAGCTCAACGCCACGCTGAAAAACTCAACCACGCAACTGAATGATCTCTTGCAACGCGCTGGGGCTGGTGGGCTGTCATTCACATATCAACCGGAGCAATGGCCGCGACAAGATATGCTGGATGGCTTTATCGCAAGGCTCGCTGAAGATTGTGCTGCTAAGACGCGCTTCAAGAAAACGATGCCTGATCTCTGGACGAGCTTCGGCAAGGGAGAGACGACTCTTGGTGGCTTTGATATTCCCATCGGCTGGACGACTGCAGGCGACTTCGCGACCCTGAGACTGGGCGCGACGGACTCCGAGCATCATGTGCTGCTTGCGGGGAAGACGGGCTCGGGAAAGTCCAATCTGCTCCATGTTTTGATTCACACGCTGTGCGAGAAATATCCGAGCGAAGAGCTTGATCTTTATCTACTGGATTACAAGGAGTCGACTGAGTTCAATGTTTACGCAACTCCGCCAATCCCGCAAGCCCGTCTTGTCGCTACGGAAAGTGATCCTGAGTATGGTGTCACTGTACTACGGCATCTTGTGGGCGAACTGGAAATTCGCGCACGCATATTCAAGTCGAAAAATGTTAACGACTTCGGCGAATACCGAAAATCAACCGGAGTACGGTTACCCCGCGTTCTATTAATCATAGACGAGTTCCAGGTTCTGTTTTCAGAAAGTCGCCAGGTAGCAGAAGCTGCTGAGCAGCTGCTCTCGAAGCTTTTGAAACAGGGGCGCTCGTTTGGCATTCACATCCTCTTGGCTACTCAGACTTTGAAAGGCATCAACGCGCAGTCAATCGGGAGCATCATCACCCAGTTGGGATGCCGTATTGCACTGGCTTGTGGGCAGGAAGATTCCGCAATGATCCTCGGGGGCGGGAACTGGGCAGCTGCGGAGCTGCGCAGCCCACCTGAAGGCATTATCAACAATGCTAACGGTGCCAAATCCGGCAATGTGAAGTTCATGATTCCATTCGCCGGAGAAAGTGAGCATCGACGTGATTTGCTGACGAATTTGATAGAGCGTACATCTCCTTCTGGGGGGGCTTCCAAAACAAAGGTTTTCAGCGGAGCATTCCTTCCTGAGATGCCGTCTCCCTTTGAATATCAAACAGCTTGCGCGCATGAAGAAACTTTTCTTTTGGGCGAAAACCTCGCATTCGATTCAAAACCGTTGACCGTGCCACTTACTCGTCGATCCGCGTTCAATGTTCTATTCAGCGGCTACAACGATCAGATTCACGACGGACTCCTGTCCGCTATGCTTTTCAGTCTGGCTTTCGTCGATGGCTTTGATGAAATCGTGTATTTCAACGCGCGCGGAGTCCCCCCTGGAGGAGGATTCTCAGCCGCAGTGCAATTGCTCGGTGTACGCCTCAAGATGTTCGACGATATAGCCGAACTACCACTTCAAGCGATATCAGACGATATTGGGAATCGCCGCGTCGCGTTGATTGTCGATGGCCTGGATTCCGAGAAAGCGCTCCAGCCAGCCCCAGCGTTTAGATCGCCCAAGCCGGGCGAACCACCAACCCCGTCTGACTTGCTAAAGCGTCTCGCCGAGGACGGCCCAAGAAAGGGGACGTTTGTATTTGCCTTTGTCGACCGTTGGCAGCGCTGTGCCAGTACCTGCAAAGACCTTTTCTCATTTTTCGAATTGCGCGTGGCGTATTGCATGAACGAAGACGATGCCGGATCGCTTGTGAGTGGCGGTATTGGTAAGTTCAAAGGCATTGAAAAACCGAACAGAGCTGTATTTGTAAACAAAATGACGAATGACATCACATGGTTCCGCCCATATGTTCAGGAAAGCACTCGATGAAGCGATTTCTGCTCACGTGGTATGGAATCACCGATTTTCGCGCGTCTCTTGGGTTTGAGAATACCGATGGCCCTATTGCGAGTGCCATTGCGGGTGCGTCCTATTCTGATATCGTCATCTTGGGCTACACCCGGATGGATAATGATGCCAGCGAATTAATCGAGGTGCAGAAGGCATTCGCACTCGAATTGGCGTCAATACGAAACATGGGACAAGAGAAGGATTGGAAGGCCACTAATCAGTTTGTCTCCAGGTTTGCCAATACGGCTGTCGCCCATGAACATTTTTCGACTTGGCTGGAAAAGAAGGCCGCCGCCTTGGGCTGCGACGCAAGCATCCGTTTAAAAAGCGAAAAGCTTTGCCAACTAAACGACACCGAAGGTATTTACGCAGGCGCGATGCGGGCGCTGAATGAGGTGGAACAGGAGTCAGGTGAAAAGCTTGTCACGCTCTATCTCAGCCCAGGAACTCCGGTTATGGCCTTTGTCTGGGCGCTCGCGGCGCTGAGCTATCCTGAACTCAAAAAAAGACTCATAGCGTCGTCCATCATTGGCAAAGCACCTGAAATCATAGCGTTGCCTGCCGAGTGGCTTGAGCGACACAGCGTAAAACAGGCTGCGATTCGAGACATCTCCAACGGGTTCGATGTGACATTTCATCTTTTTGGTGAGCAACGGATGCCTGCCTTGTTAAGCATCCGGCAATTTGAGTCGGCGCATCACATCTTTGTTAACTCAAAAGACTTCCCTGCTACATGTATGCGAGCCTTTATTGGCTCCCGGGACCTACACGAACTTACCGTTGACCCTTGGGATGATCGTGCTGTTCACGAAAGAATCACCGAGCTGGCAAAGCAATTTCCAGAAAAAACACGAGTTGGAATCAATTTAACCGGCGGCACAAAATTAATGTTTGCAGGCGCACTCTCTGCTGCGCGCGAACTGGGTGCCATTCCGTTTTATTTTGATAGCAAGAATCGTTGCGTTACTTTCATTGATAGTGTTCGGCGCGAAAAAATCAGGCAGATTGATTCAATTGAAACATTCTTGCGCCTTAATAGCGACGGCTTGATGATCGCCGGCAGTTCCCTTATGAATGATATGTCGCCGAATCGCCAACTTCTAACTGAGACTCTTTGGCTATATCGTGAAAAGGTGCGTAGGTTCTATAGAGAACTGACCGATTATAACAATGGATTCAGACCATTCGAAATTTGTCGTGATGGCTTCAAATTCAAGCTGGATGACATGGAGACAGTATCCGTCCAAGGCTACGGATTGGATATGGTATTTGAGAAATGGCCTGATTTCGCTAAATACCTATCTGGCGGCTGGTTCGAGGAGTTTGTTTATTTGCAATGCAAGCCCTACGAAGACGCTGGCGTCATTCAAGACTTGCGTATCAATGTCAAGCTGAACTTGAGTTTAGAAGAGTCGAAAGGCTATTCGAGCTTCGGCGTTGAATACAGCGAGTTGGATATCACATTCACCGATGGCTATTCACTTTATATCGTGGAATGCAAGGCAGGCAATGTAACGCAAGAGCAGCTTATGAAGCTGCAAAATCTTGTGCGCTTCTACGGGGGAATTGAAGGTCGCGGCATCATTGCCTGCTGTGTTCCGCCAAATACTGAGTCGGCCAAGAAAAAAATAAAGGATGCCAGGCTGACGCTTTGGAGTGGTGCATCACTTTCTGAGCAGATAAAGGCAATGATGAACAGCATCACTGAGCGGGCTGAAGCGAGTGAGGCAACGCCATGATGCTCCATTTGGTTTGCGACATCTCCGGCAGCATGAGTGAAGGAGGTAAGCCCTTCATCCTGCGAACCTTGGCCACGACCGTGGCGCAATGGGTGCGGCAGGGCTATGGACAGGCGGAAATCCACCTTTGTGCTTGGAGCAGTGAGGCACGCAACATCCCGAACTGGAGCGTCAAGGAGGATCTCCCGGTGGAAATGCTGGTTTGCCAAGGGGGTACCAATGGCGAGGCGCTGGTTCAACTGTTGGGTAGCGAGCCGGATGGAAAGGTTCTGATTCTCACGGATGGATTCTGGACAAGAGACGACGTGAAGACTCTGAGCCGCTGGCAGGAAGGCTTACCGCCGGACACACTGCGCGTCATCCAAATCGGCGCGGATGCTAACCCGCATCTGTCCAAGGGGCTCAAAGGCGCAAAGGTGTTTGTCGCAGAAGAAGTGCTCTCCGTGCTCGATAACTGGCTGCAAGCGGATGAGGAATGGGCATGACGCTTTGGAAAAGTTTTGGGGCAAGCGTTCGCGGCCCGCACCATATCGCCGAAGGTTTGCCAAATCAGGATGCGTGGGCGAAGTTCCACCATGTTTGGGGGGATGGCATCGTCGTGTCCGACGGGGTTGGCTCCAAGCCTTTCTCCAGCTTTGGCAGCGATGCCGCCTGTCTCGCTGTTGAGCTCGCGGTCCTGACTTGCTGCCCTGATGGTGAAATCGAACGCAACTCGCTGTTCAGCAGCATCCAAGCTAACTGGCTAAGGCTTGTCGCCCCGCTGGAACCTCGCGATTGTGCGGCCACCTGCCTCTTCGCGTTACGTCTGGATGGCGTGATCCACATAGGAATGCTCGGCGACGGACTTGCAGCCCTTGTCAAGTCCGATGGATCAGTCGTTTCGCTGTCGGAAAACAAGACGCAAGGCTTCTCCAATATCACCACTGCGCTTTCCGCCAATGTCTCCGCCAAAGACTGGCAATATTTGTCGCTGTCGGCGGAGCAGTGCATCGCAGTATTGCTCTGCACCGATGGCGTGGCTGACGATTTGGATAACGCTGACGGGTTTGTGAGCAGCTTCGTCGAAGCGCATCGAACCCTCGCTCCGGTAAGCGCCAACCGGCGCATCCACGAGATGCTCGAAAACTGGCCTACGCCCAAGCACAGCGACGATAAAACCCTCGCCTGCCTGTGCAGTGAGGAGGTGGCAGATGAGTGACTCCGAACTCCGGGCTCCTAAGCCACTTGTGGATGAATACGGTAATGTCCATCACATTGCCGATGAGCTTGCACGCGGTGGACAAGGCGTGGTCTATCGCACCAAGGATGCAGATTTGGCTGTCAAGCAACCGCTGGATGCATCCGGCCAGCCGGATAAAAACGCCAATCTGCGCGAGCGTTTCCAACGCATCCGCCTGCTGCCCATGCCGCAACGTATCCCCGTTTCCCTGCCACTCGCCATTCTGCGTGACAAGCCGGGCTATGTGATGCGTCTGTTGAACGACATGAAGCCGTTCGCCGTTTTCGAGTTGGATGGAAGAAGCAAAAAGAAGCTGGAAGATGAAAGGCAAGCCTTGCCGCAATGGCTGACGAAGATTCCTGACAAGGACCTGGCGCTTCGACTGCTGCATTACGCCAGCACGGGGTCTACACGTCGTCGTCTGCGAGCGCTGGCAAAGTGCGCCGCCATCCTCGCTCGCCTTCACAGCGCGGGACTGGTCTATGGCGACCTCTCCCCCAACAATGCGTTCCTTGGTGAAGGCGACACTCCCGATGTCTGGCTCATAGATGCCGACAACATGCGCCTGGAATTATCCAGCGGCGGCGTGTCCGTCTATACGCCTGGTTACGGTGCGCCGGAGGTGGTGCAGGGCCGCGATCAGTCCCGCCCGCGAACGGATTGTTGGGCTTTCGCGGTAATGACCTTCAAGCTGCTGGCTCTATGCCACCCTTTCATCGGCAACAAAGTGCTGCAAGCGGAGGACGAGGACGGGGGTTGGGATGCCGAGTCGCAGCTGAGCGGCGACGGTGCGCCCACCAATATGGAAGATCGGGCATACGCCGGCTATTTACCTTTCGTGGATGACGAAGATGACGACGCCAACCAAGGTGTTGGTGGCCTGCCTCGCGCGTTGGTTGCAACAGAAGGATTGCGGCGCCTATTTCAGGAAACTTTCGGTGCGGGACGGGAACTGCCGCACCGCCGACCTCCAATAGCGTTCTGGACACTGGAGCTTGCAAGGGCTGCGGATCTGTCGCTGGACTGCCCCGTATGTGGCATGAGTCATTTCGTCGATGAACACGCGCAATGCCCGTATTGCGGCGCGACGCATTCGGCCTTCATTCGCGTCAAAACGCCGCGTTGGGAAATCCTGATTCCCGGCAGCGCCACGGCGTTCCTGCTGCCGAAACGGCTGTTCTACCCGTTTTCATTCGAGTATCACGACGACACGGTATACGAAGCCGTGCTCAACTTCGCGGCAAAAACCGCAGTCCCTGTGCGAGGCACGCAGCCTTTCCCGGACAACCTCAGCTTTGAGTTCGTGGAGGGCGGCAAATGAAGTTTCAGGAGATTCCCACCAACATCCTGAGTGTCCGCATCAAGCGGTCTGACAACGGCGAAGCCCTGTCAGAGCAGCCTATCTTCTCGGTGGATGCCAGACCAGCCCGCGCGGATGAATTTGAAATTCGCTTGGAGAATGCGGTGGCCATCGTCCGCCCCGTCGTTGCAGCAGATATTCGTCGCCTCAACGCCGAACTGGCCAGCGGTCGTGCCCTGCTCGCCCAACTTGCAAACCCCGCCGCCGATGGCAGCGTCGAATTGCAAGTCGCTTTTTTCACTGGTGAATACCTGGAAATGGGCGACGTCGAAATCGGCGTGGATGAATATGTGGAAAAGGGACTGAAGAAGATGGGGCATGGCTTCAAGGGCCAGAGCCCCTACGAAAAGCTCGGCCAACTCTGCAGCTTTCAGCAAGGCGAAAACAATTTTTTCTTTCTGACCTCTGGCTCTGCCATTCAGGGAGAGCTGGAACTAGGCGGCGAGAATGCACCAAACGAAACAAGGACAGAGGCAAGCCAAAAGAATTCCTTCGGCATTACCGGCGACACTATCCGCTTCGTTGCTACTGAAAAGTCAATACCGGGCGGAAATTCCATCTTCATCGCCACCCGCCTGACCAAGCCAAAGAACGAACCTGACCGCGCCTTACGCCTCGCCAAAGGCAGGCTGCGTTTTGTGGACTGGACACAGGCGGGACAAGTGCAAATTCTTGCCAAAGCGCAAATGACAGCACTCACTCAGGACGATGGAAGCTATCTGAAAAAGTGGGACGAGTTTGGTGAGGTTGAAGGTGAACTGCTGCTCAACCAGGCACGTGCAGTCGGCACGTTGCAGTTCACGGATATGGAGCAGAGACGGGACGGGACTGTTACGGTTCGCATTGTCGAAGCCTCTGATTTAGCCATAACCACCTTGGCTGAAAATAAAGTACCAGAGCTCGAACTCGTAGATGAGCTGCCAGACTATTTGCTGAATGAGAGCTTGAGTTTCAAAGATTTTGAAAAAGGCATAAAAAGTGCTGCGGATCTCGATAAGAAGATTGGAGAAAAATTCATACAGAGCAAGGAGTGGGTTTCTTTTGCAGTAAAAAACTTTGACAAGGAAACCCGCTCACTTGCGCTCAAAACCGAAATTCTGCCATCGGTATCCGGCACGCTCATTCTCTCACTCAAAGGTGATGTTGCCCAAATCGAGCGCCGAATGGCCGCCCGTCAAGCAATCTTGGAGGGACGTAGCGCTAACCCTCAGTTGGGTTTATTGATTGAAGAGCATGGGAAAATTGCACAAATCCGTGAGCCGCAAAAGATTCCACCGCTTACAGCATTTGTTCGTAAGAAAATTTTCCGCAATGACCCAACCGTGATGCAGGAAAAAGCCGTTGAGGTCGCATTGAACACACCCGACATCGCGCTTATTCAAGGTCCGCCTGGTACTGGCAAGACAACCGTTATCGCTGCGATTTTAGAACGCTTGAACGAGATGGCAGACAAGCGCGGTGTGCGTGTCAAAGGTCAAATTCTATTGACGGGGTTTCAGCACGACGCGGTGGAGAACATGATCGAGCGGCTTTCGCTCAACAGCCTACCCGTGCCGAAATTCGGAAAACGATCTGGCGCAGCAGAAGATGATTACAGCGCTTTCGAACGCAATCTTGAAAACTGGTGCTCGAATTTAGCCGCTGATTTGCGCGACCGTAATCCGCAGCTTGCTGGGGTGGAGCAGGAAAGGGAGATAAAAAACCTATTCTTGCAATATGTCCAGGCACCGACTCGCCCATTGGCCGCCAGCCTTGTCAGGAAAATCATCGCGCTTGGCATTTCGGTGCTTGGCGAAGACGACGCGCGGCGGGCGGACAATCTGGCGAAGAACCTGATGCGTGAAGAGCGACTTAACGTCGATTCAGGCCAATGGCTTGTTGCCGTACGCCGTCTGCGTGTGCGCTTCGAAAGTTTCGCTGATGATGGTGCGGCAAGGGCGGCGGACGCTTTGGACGACCTGAGCGATGTTCTTGAAAAAAGCGAACGCAAGCTGCTAGACGAAGCCAGCCTTTGGCGCAGCGAAGATGGCACGCCGTCGTTTCTGACGGAATTGGAAGCCCTGAAAAGGAGACTTCTTGTTCGGTTGACCACCCCCCCGGTCTTTCGCGTGGAAAAACAAAACGACGAAGTGATTGGGCTGGCGGAACTTGCCATCCAGCGCATCAAGACCGTAGGGTACTCGGTTAAAGATAAAAAATCCGCTGCGCTGGTGGAGTTTTTGGCCGAACTCGAAAGTAATCCCTATGGAATGATGGATGCTGTTTCTGATTACAGCTTTGCTTTTGCTGCCACTTGCCAGCAAAGCGTAAATCGGGGGATGCAAATGCAAAAAGGCATCATCGGGCGTGATGTCAATGAGAACCTGAAAGGGATGGAGTACGAGTATGTGATCGTGGACGAGGCCGCTCGGGTATCGCCTCGTGACTTGATGGTGGCTATGGCGCAAGGCAAGCGCATTATTCTGGTGGGCGACCACCGGCAGTTGCCGCACATCATTGACGAAGAAGTAGCTCGCCAGATGGAGGAAGGCGAAACGGGTCAGGGAGAAAATGACTGGCTAAAAAAATCCATGTTCCAGTATCTGTTCAGTACCCGCCTGAAGACCCTGGAGGACGGCGACGGCATCACCCGCCGTGTCACGCTGGACAAGCAATACCGCATGCATCCGCTGCTGGGTGGCTTTATCAGCCGTAATTTCTACGAACGCTTTGATCACACGGAGAGGTTTGGCTCTGGGCGGCCAGAAAGCGATTTTGCCCACGCTCTGCCCGACACGAACGGCAAGCCTGCCGTTTGGCTGGATGTGCCAGCACAGAGAGGAAAACATCAAAAGGACGGGACCAGTTGGACGCGCCCCGCAGAAGTCACTGTCATCGCCCGCCAGTTACAGGCATGGATGAGTTCGGATGCAGGGAAAGATCTCTCCTTCGGTGTTATTTCGTTTTATAAGGCGCAGGCCGACAGCATCAGGGAAGAACTCAAAAGGCAGCTTGGCGGGATCGTGAGCGATGACAAGCAACTGCGTGTTGGAACCGTAGACTCCTTCCAAGGCATGGAGTTCGATGTCGTCTTCCTCTCAATGGTGCGAACCTTGCCGCAAAACTGGCGGCCAAAGGATGATGACTGCGAGAAACAAGCCAGAGGGCTGTTTGGCCATCTCTGTCTTTACAACCGTCTGAATGTCGCCATGAGCCGGCAAAAGAAATTGCTGGTAGTCGTGGGTGATACTGGTGCGTTGCAAAACAAGCTCGCGGCGGACTTTGTTCCGGGGTTGGTGGATTTTCTTCACCTTTGCCAGCGTGAAGGTGTGGTGCTGCCATGCTGAGGCTCCTGGACTACGGCAAGCCCAATCCCTTCAGCGGCATCATCGGCAAGTCGCGCAATCTCGCATGGCCGGTAAACGCGTATCGCGTGACCCTGCCCAAGAGCTCCAACGATCGTGATGGCTTGAACGCATTTGAGCGTGTCATCCTGAAAATACTTGATGCTGTCGGCGCGCTGGATGCCGATGATCTGGCGGCCGAAACTTGCATTCCGCTTGATTTAATCAATGGCATTCTTCTGCGCTTGCAGGACAAGGGATTTATTGACGAATACAACGCCATCCTTATGCAGGAGCACGATGATGGATTAGGCGGCCAAGATAACGCTCCGGTCTTCGTTACTGCGCTTTTGTTCCGTGAACTTGCCACCGGTAAAATCCTGCCTTTCCTGCACTGGTTGAACGACGCGAATCCATTGCAAAAAAAGGAAGGCGAGGAGAATGATTTTCGAACAATCCGTTGGGATGCTATTCACAAAAGAAACACGCCCACACAACGCGATGTTATCAACGCATTGCGGGGCATGAAGAAACGCGCGGCAGTTTTTGGCATGGAAGAAAAGATGCCTCCTGTTCAGCAAATCACGATAACTGCCGAACCAGAGCTGTATCACCTTGACTGCCCCATCGCCATTCAGAGAGTCGATAGCGAGTTCCGCGTTGCTGACCCGTTTGGTAACGGATTTTCGTTGATTCTTGAAAAAGCCTTTGAGCAGCTTCTTGAGCGAGAAGATAACCTGGCTGGATGGCTGCTCACTTGGAAAAAACTACTAAGTAGTTCTCGACCCGAGAAACCGGACGTCAGACCAAAAGAGCCGTTCGAGACAGATGCCAACTGGCAACGCTACCCGAAGCTCATTGCCAGTTTAAGACCTGCAAGCAATGCAGATTTTCGAACCTTAGCCAAAATCCATGCATCCATAGAATGGGCGCTGTTCTACGCCTGTTCTGTCCGTCCATTCAAAAATGTCATCACAACACTCAGACACACCGAACAGAGCCAACATGCTGCGCTCTTGGTGAAGGCAGCGCAAACGATAGGGTTTGAACTGCCATTGCAAGGTTTCAGACCGATTCGTGAGGGCAAGCTACGGGAGTTCGAGGTCGGGGGAGCCTATCAAGAGACGGTTCTTGCCATCGCTATGCTTCAGGCGCGCGATGACGTAGGGCATCCCTTGCGGCGGCTTGCCTCCGTGCATCCAGGTTTCATAAACCGTCTTCTTGCCGTCAGCGTCAAGCGCAACGAAAAAGCACATGGCAAGGGGCGCGCGGATGCTCCACAGCAGGAACTGGCTGATGACCCGTTTATGCGCGAAACAGTCTATGCGCTTGTGCCGGACATTGTTTTTGCCGACACACCTGCTATTGCGCTAGACAAGGACGTGCAAGGTGATGCACTGCTGGATGCCCGCGCCAGCATTCAGGTGGAGTTGGGCTTCAAGTTGTTCAATCGCCTGGGCACGAACCTGCAGGACCGACTGGTTCACGCGGAGCGTTTTTTCCTGTCTTGCCATGATGGGGATGATGCTTTGGCCTATGTTCTAGACCTCTGTGCCGCCGTACAAGCCTCATTCGAGGGAGTTTTGGTAGGCAAGTTGCCGCCTGACACCAATGACGCGCAGCTCAATAGCACGGCTGAAAGCAAGGCTATTGAGGCTGGTTTCTGTGCGGTCCTGCCAGAGAGTTTGCTAACCGTCAAGACATTGGCTGTGCGCCAAACCTTGCAGGGTGGCAGTCAATCACTAGGCGCTTGCGTCATCGCGTTTCTTCTGGTGTCTGACGAGGATGTACTTACCTCAATTTATGACGTACAGCCGTCCTTTGTAGATGATATGGCCAGCCTCATTATTCGGCGTGGGCACGGCAACGAGCCATTGCCCCTGCCCAAGGGCGACATCGGGCATCTTCGCAAATCAGCTCTTACAACTATCAGAACACTCATGGAATTTTGAAAATGAATGGCCCCACCCAACTCGAAACCGAAGCCCAGTGGCTTGCCGATTTGAACGCGCGTGAGAGCGGGATCAAAACCAAGGAAAGCGAAATCGCCAGCCGCGAAATCTCCGTGGCTGCACGTGAAAAGCAGGCGACTGCAGAGCGTCAAGCCATCGAGCAAGACAAGGCCAAATTGACGCAGCGCGAGCAGGCCGTCACGCAGGCCGAGCAAAAGCGCGATGCAGGTTTTGCCGCTGAACGAGCCGCGCTGAACGATGAGCTGCGTGAAAAGCGCGTCCAGGGCGAAAAGGAGATCACCCATACCCGAGAAAATAAACTGACTGCTCTGGAAGATGAAATTGCCAGACTGAAAGCGAAGCGCTTGGAGGCGGTTGCCCATGCCGAAGACGTCGAACGGGAGCGCATCAGAGCGGAAATCGCCAAGGAGCGCGATGCATGGGCAAAACAACAGGATGACGCTCGACATCGGTTGAACTCAGATCGCACGGAATTTGAAAAGCAAAAAGGCGCACTTTCCGCCTTGCAAAGCGAAGTCGAAGGTAGGCAGGCGGAGCTTGAGACTTCAGAGCGAACACTCGAACGCAAAGAACAGCGGTTGGAGCAGCAGAACCAGAGGCGCAGCGAGCAACTGGACGATGAGGTTGAGAGGCGTGTTGAGGATCGCCGCAAAACGCTAGAGGCTGCTCAGGAGTCTGCCAAAGAAGAAAACATTCGGCTGCGCGAGGCGCTTCACACTCAGGACCAACTTCTCGGCGCATTCGAGCAGTTAAAGCGGCAACTTGGTGGCAAAGACCCCGCTGAAATTCTGCGCGCGCTGAACAGCCAAGCCGATGAACTCAAGCGCTTGCGAGAGGAGCTTGCCACCCGTCCTACCGAGGAAATGCGTGAGCGGTATCAAGCCCTTGAATCGGAAGCCAAGAATCAGAAGGCACGGGCAGACCAGTTAGAGCGGCAACTTGCCACTAATGAGGCTGCGGTCGCTGAAATTGGCGAGCTGCGCCGTCAAGGCTCGGAGCTCAACGCCGAGAACAAATCTCTGGCGCAAAGGGCATCCATCTTCGAGGGAGCAGCCAACGAAGCACAAGCCGAACTCAACCGTCTGCGTGCGGCCTATGAGCGTCCCGCCGAAGTGGAAGCCCGTTATAAAGAAATCGAAATGCCGCACATCAGTGTGGATAAAGTTAAGCAGCCCATAAAATCTGAAATTGATGAGATGACTTGGCTTACGGGCATTGGCAATGCCTGCGACACATACGGACTGCACTTCAATCCGCGCATACTGAAGGCTTTTCACACAGCGCTCAAAACAGCTGAGTGGTCACCACTCACTGTATTGGCAGGTGTTTCCGGAACAGGAAAGTCCGAACTGCCGCGCCTCTACTCGCACTTTGGAGGTATCTACTTCGAGCCGCTTTCCGTTCAACCGAACTGGGATTCGCAGGAGTCCATGCTGGGCTTCTTCAACTCCATAGATAACAAGTTCGACGCCCAACCAGTACTTCGTTTTCTTGCACAAAGCCAGCAGCCGTGGAGCACTGACTATCCGGGATTGCAAGACGCAGTTTGTCTTGTTCTGCTTGATGAGATGAACCTTGCCCATCCGGAGCTTTATTTCGCCGAATTCCTCAGCAAACTCGAGCTGCGGCGTGGCAGGAAAGGCGATGATGTTCCGTTTATCCCTGTAAAAATCGGTGCAGGCATGAAGCCATATGAGCTTTCACTGGGTCGCAATGTGCTCTGGACAGGGACGATGAACCAAGATGAAACCACCAAGTCACTTTCAGACAAGGTGCTTGATCGATCCATCATCATCAACTTTCCGCGCCCGACGGAACTCAAGCGCCGCCTGAAGCTTGCTCCACTTGATGACAAAAATCGAGGCCCAGCGCTACACAAAACGTCGTGGCAGAGTTGGCTAGCGCAAGGCAGCAACTTCTCCGACGATCAGGTCAGCCCATTCAAGAAATTCATTGAAGGAATCAATGCCTCTCTCGCGGTCACAGGCCGTGCTCTCGGTCACCGCGTTTGGCAATCCATTGAATACTACATGGCCAATTACCCGGATGTCCGTGCTGCACCCGATAAAGATGCGCTTGCCAGGGCTATGCATGTCGCCTTCGAGGATCAACTCGTGCAGAAGGTCATGCCCAAGTTGCGGGGTATAGATACACGCGGCAAGAGCAAGACGGAGTGCCTGGACAGGATTCGTGGACAGCTCGTTACAGGAATCGGGAGTGACTCATTCAATCTGGCCGAGGATTTCGATCTCGCCTGCGATCTTGGATATGGTCAGTTTATCTGGCAATCAGCAAACTACCTAAACGCCGGCGATACTATCTCTGATAAAAAACCTACGGCTGCTCTGGCGCCGGACGGGAGCGAAGAGCCACATCCACTTTTTATGAAAGAATCAGATGCAGCCAAACGCCGTAAAATCTGGAACGCAAAGACACCTGAGCAACGAAAAGAGCTTAGTGAAAAGCTAGAAGCGAATGCCGGAAGGATTCCATATAACCCATGACAATCAATCTAAAAAAAATCTATGTGGGTTATCGCGCTAAGGAGAAAAGTTCTAGCGCCTTACTTGAGCAATTAGATTGGTTTTATCGGGCTGCAGATTTCGATCCGAAAACAGGTTTGGCGTTGCCGCAAGCATTGTCTTCTTTTTTGAAAAAAATTGCGCAGCCTGTAAATAACAGCATAATCCATGATCGGCTTTGGCGTATCACAGAGCACAGCCGTGCTGCACTCGAACATCTGATGCGATCACTCAACGAGAGCCCGCGTCGTGAGCAAGCGTTGATGCCCATTCATGCTGTGCGCGAGCTCGACGCTAACAGTTTTATAAAACTCAGCAATCGTCCAGGGCGTACCATTCGAGAAAAACTTGCTGGTAAGCCTCATATGCAGGCTGTGCGTCGTTTTCAATCTGTCGATCTGCCTGAAAATCGTCTATTGAAGGCATTTGTTCGCCATCTTGTTGAATTGCTTGAATTTCGCCTAGATTACCTCGGCCATGAAGACGAGATTCTGCCAAAAATACAATCTTGGCTGCACTCCGAAGAAGCCCAAGCGATTGGCAACTGGGACAATCTGCCACCCAATAATACGCTACTCTCGCACCGTGATTATCGACGCATTTGGGATGCATGGCGGTGGCTACAGACCTTGGATGATGATGTCGCTGGCGACTTTGTCCAGGTTGAGGCACGTGACAAAACGATGCGCTTATGGAGGCAATGCGCGCAAATGTGGTCTTCCGGAAAACATCTATTTTCTGAGATGCCGCTTATTTTTGACTACGAGAAGTTTGAGATACTTCCCTGGACTTCAAAACCGCCCTTGTTCAATACATCAAGGAAGAATATTTCGCGGCATAGCCTGCAATGTGAAATCACCGATCCAGCTTGTGTTGATTTCACGTCCTTACGCCCGAGTTACGACTGCGGCGACGGTGCATTCGCACAGTCTTTGCCTGATACGTTTCTGTGGCAGCAATGGAGGCGCGATGATGAGAGCATCGACATCGAACTCTTCCACTCCGATGCAGTTTGGCTTCATCCGCAATCGATAACCATATCCGGGCCAGACCTCTTATTTGCCAAAGGCAACACATCAGAGAACTGCGACCGTGCCGCTCGCGCATTCACTATTCGGCTGCACGAGATTTTCAGGAATGACACACTCTACTGGCTGGTTCCGGATTTTCTCAACGACTTTGAGCTTGAGCTTATCCGTCGCAATCTCAATGCCCGTTTCTCCAACGCTGAACCGTTACCGCGCAGCGTGGCAGCAGTTTTCGCGCTGGCTGATCCAGAAAAAATAAAGGGTGAGGGTTATGCCGTCGTTGTTGTAGATACCATTGGCAACAAGACCTGTGCAGTCAAGCTACTTGCCAAATTCGACGAAAACCTGAAAAAACGTCTTCCCATAACTCGCGGATTTTATTGGGAGCGCTGTCCACCAGTTATCATTGCTAACGCGGATGATAATAGAACCGAATTTCAAGGCTACGATATTAGCGTGGTTGATGCCCAAGAACGGTGGCACGATGCAATTCCCGCTAGCAGGAGCGGATACATCGATCCCGAGCACCTCAAGCGCGATCGGCGTATCGGAGGCTTCGCGTTCTGCATCAATCTAACGGGAAGCCCCGTTGCAGGTGGCGTCCGCCTACATACCCTCCAGCAACAAGCAGGTGACATTCCGCTATGGCGTGATCAAATCCCAGAACTTTCAATCAAGGTGATGAAAGATGGCCACTACCAACGCTTTCACTTGGTTTCACGTGGGACAACTATCAAGCCTGTTCGCGGAAAACCCGTGTTCATTCCCATTGCTGAAGAATTCACACTTCTAGCAGGAAAACAGCATTACTCGTTCCCACTCTACATCGGCAGCAATGCTGACGACCTTGGCTTTTCCGCTCGTCTCGATTCACCCGATTTTCCGCTAAAAGGTGATGCCCTGTGTGATTTAAACTTGACCTTTGAATACGGCGCAGACACCCCTTATAAGCTTGAGTTCACTCCACGCGCAGAATCAATTCGACCCATGCGGGCAACGTGGCAGCGCATGGACGAAATCGTCATCAGCGATGCCCCCGCGCCAGAATATCCAACGCCGATAACGTGGTCAGATTTGCGGATTTTCCCGAAATCCGGCAGTAATGAAACTACCGACTTGCTCGACTGGATGCAGAGGGGAATTGCACAGCTTGACCGCCATCTTTATATCCGTCCCAAGCCACGGATAACAGGTGAAATAAGCAGCGCATGGAAGATTGATAAAAAAGGAGGGAAATTTACCTTTGCGGCTTGCGATGCAGTGGAGGACTCCGTTTTCATCCATCAGAATAGCTTTATTCATGGATTGAATTTCGTTGACTTTTCAGAGGGGCAGGAAATCTCATTCGAGCTTCGAGAGCGCGAAGGGAAATACTCTGGCTGGAAAGTGGCTGGCCCGACATATAAGGATGCGGTGCATTTAAAGTTTTTTGATAAGGAATCAGAAAAAGACTTAGTCGCCAATATTCGCAAGAGCCTTTATTTTCCAGTCATTCAGGTTTGGCGTGATGGTCGCTCGATCAGTGATCCGGAATGCCCGCAAGATTTTAGCGCCGCAATGAAAATTAATTGTGAGTATCTCGTTGCCCTATTGTCAGAAGATGAGCTTCCTGAATCAGTGAGGGCAGAAATTATATTTCTGCTTTTCTGTATGCATAAAGATGTGCCTGACGACTGCATTCAGTTGATCTTCGATAAGATCAGAGATGGCAATATTCTTGAAAAGAGCCTGGTCGGTTTCGCGCTTGGTGATGTTTCAAAGCAATGGCAATATGATTTGCTATCAAAACTTGTTGAGAATCTGACAGGCGATGTGCTTCGCATTTTTTCTTACGCCATCTGGCGAGAGCAGAATTTCGTTGATAAAATATGCCTCGCGGACATGCGTAGCATTCTGAATACTCTGAGCATCATGCTTGGTAACATAAAGCAGTGTCCGCCACGGAAATACCAGAAAGACGAATGGACTGCGCGTAATTGGATTCGTTCTACAACGGAGCCACTTGAACTTTTGCTAGGCCTGCTGCGCACCCGGGCATCGTCCAACCCTGAAATCAAAATGCTCCTTCAACCGCATCAAAAAATAACTAAAGAATTTGCGAAGCAAATTGAGCATGTAACTGAAATCATCTTGCAGTCGGATATTCCTCTTTTTTCCCGTGTGCAACTCAATCTCCAGAAGCCGAAGAGCGATCGCGCGCCCGATTTACTTTATGCACTGCGACTTTACCTCGGCGGGGATGACGGAGCGGACGCGATTCACATCTCCAGTGTTTCTGATGGAAATGCTGATTGAAATTTAAGCCTCATGGGTTATTTGACTAATTGATGGTTTTTGATTTAATCAAAAATAGATATGGATTATTTGAGGCCGGAAGATAGAAAACCATTTGTGGTTTGATAAGTAAATAGCCATGTAGCTTCCTCGATTTTCTGGGGCCTGTGACTTCGCACGTCCAGATGTTCAAACCACTCGGCTGCTTGCGATGTAATTGCAGTCGCTCGAAGCGCTTCTGCACCCACTGCCAATCCTGCAGGTTCTCCTGTTTGGCCAGTTTGCCTACCTGCGGGTGTTCTTGGGCATAGCGCTGAAATACGCCGGGGCTGACTAGGTAGGCGGTGTCGCTCACGGTATGCACCAGCGCTTTCGCATCATTGATGATGAGTCGCCGCGTGGCGATGCCCTGTTTCAGCCACGCCATGAAGTGTTCGCCGGATGGCTGTGCCGTCGAGGATGTGGAGGTCGGCGGCGAAGGCGCAGCGGCGGCCAGGGTCGGCAGTGGCGCATCCGAGAGAACGATGGGTGCTTCGTCCGGGGTGGTTTCCACATCCTGATCGTTGGTTGGCGAGTTTCCTATTCCTACCATCGCCAGCATGTCCTCCATGGCGTCAGGGATGGCCAGGGCCTTGGGCGGAAGGGCCGATGCGATTCCACGACCTTCCACTGGCGGAGCGTTTTGGTTTTCCAAGGCTGACGCCGCGCCGTCCGCAGAAAGGGGGGCTGCTGCCTCGGCAGCTTCGCCTGCCAGTGCCGCGTCGATCGTCACCATCCCTGCAAAGGGTGCTGGTCGCTCACCAGATTCCCAGATCAGCGCGGGCGCGAGGCGCAACAGGGTGAACGAGTGAGTCCAGCCGGTGGAACTGGTCACGGTAGCGCGCCAGATCGCTTTGCCGTCCGGCGTGGACTGCAACATGCCGTGGTCCTGCAGCACGTTGAACACGGCGGTGTTGTTCGCAGGGATGCCGTCGATACCCTGGGATAGCAAGTGCGCCCGCAGCTTGTCCGAGACCGTTTTGCTGACCAGCCACAAGCCATCTTCGGTGAGCCAGCCATCGGAGGCTTCCGGCTGGTTCAGCTTCAACTGTTCCTTGAGCAGGTAGCGCAAGCCATCGAGCAGCTTGCGTTGCAGCGCGTGCTTGGGTGCGGCCATGGCACGTGTGGGGTCGCCACCCAGTTCCTGGGCCACGGAAGCCCGGTCGGCCTGCACCACCAGTTCGCCCAGCACCCCTGCATGCTCGTACTGCCCGGCCAGGACATAAAGCAGCGGCGCCCACAGTGATGGGTAGCTGCTGAGCCAGTCCAGGACTTCTCGGTCAAGCAGTTGCCGGTAGAGCAAGCCTGTCGCGGCACTGTGCAGGCGGTACTCGCGATCGTCGCGGTAGCGGAA
>APMI01020122.1_pt1 | contig 20115 bp, 13 predicted proteins | sample 667938 | NCBI WGS metagenome assembly APMI01 (sample SAMN01084076, study PRJNA167559) | wastewater metagenome | biome: Wastewater | place: Denmark: Ejby Moelle, Odense | collected 2011-11-28 | reverse complement strand
CGCTAATTTTTATCTTTTTAATTAAGTATTCACTAGCTATATTCAATAAATATGGGTTGACAAAAATGATCAGCATTTTAATAATTATAATAACAACGTGATAAACAATGTACAACGCGTTCATTGTAAAGAAGAAATAAATTGAATTATAAGACATCCGTAAAAAGTCATAGACAAACCGAAAATACGTGAAGCGGTACTACGATGTAACCCGACCCGCATTAATCGACAATCATAGTAAACGGATAAATTCTTTCATTCGCAGAATGGAATAATAACCTATTCAAATGCACTTGGATCCCTATGTAAGAAACTAACCCAACTCATTCGATCAGAGTAAAGGGAAAAGTGATAAGCGATCTTTTTCTCAAAATACTGGAAGGAGAGGGCACGGGTCAAGTATTTAATTGTATGAAGGACTATCTCCGCATCAGCAGACTTTTAAGTTTAAAGATATTGAGGATTGGAGAAGTTTCTATACTCCGCTTTAAAGAATTTAACGACAGAGAAATTTTTAATTGTTTAAGCATAAATACGGAGATCCCACAATCGCATATCGTAGCATTGGATCACAGTCCTAATACAAGCCAGGCCATGAATTCCGTGACAGAGACAAAAATCTCGAGATAAACCCTCCAATGCGGTACACAAACAAACCAACTCAGCAAGTACTGGCCAAGTTGAAGTCTCGGTATAAAAAGAGCAAATAAAAACAGGTCACTAATTAAACTAAGCATGGACAGATGGGGTAGCAAAAGTAAGAAGATCTACTAGTGCGTCGCAATACCAGTAGTTCCATGAGCGGTATGAATTAAGACAATCTATTAAGTGATAATCAAACAGATCGAGTTTCACGATCTGGCACTGAGAAGGACACATAAACAGCAAATTAATCTAAAAAAGAGTAGAAAAATGGCAAAAATCTATCTAAACTTCATTTTAAATAAATTATGGACTTAGAGCAAAATATATCTGACCCCAAAACTCGTAAAGCTTTACGTGAAATATTATATAAGTGTGGAGTGTACAGACGCAAGAATAGAAGAGTGGCAACTGATTCATAGGTTGATCAGTTATCATAGTTCACTGACACCCGATAATACTGATTTTTCACAGTCTCTCTATTTCCTTCTGCTATTTTACTGACTATTTCACCCTATTTACTCCTACTCAGAGTTTTATATTAATAACAATATAATGCAAAGGTAGATAATAAAGACAAAAATAGCAATAGTGGGATGCGGACCAGTAGGCATGTTAGGTGCACTGCTGATGTAACACTTTGGTATTGATTTCATTGCTGTTGAAAAATACCCGTCAGCTAGAGGTCATCCCAGTGCGCATTGGATCAACGCATCATCGAAAGCACTCTTCCGGCAGATACCGGGTTTAATTTAGGAAATTTAGAAGCATCAATAATTATAGAAATGGGAATATTATCAGTATTTTCGGTATGTCGAGACTTTGTTCGGAGAATAGTTTGGGAAGACTAACCAATTTTAACCAAGTATCGAAGCTAAACTCAAATAGAGTGAGTTTTTATTTGGTGAAAAGCCAAGTCATATTCCACAAAATAAACTGCTCAAAATAATGTACTAGCTTATCAAAAATAAAGAGAAAATAATTTTTGGATAATAAATCATCGAAATTTTGTCACTATATAACAAAGCAACTTAGCGCAGCAGTTTTGTACTCATGAATAAGAAGAATTAAAAAATAATAGAATGTGAGTATGTTGTACTATGTAATGGAGCTTCTTCAAATTTAAGAACTAATTTACCCTCATCTGTGCCCAGTATTCATATGCAAGGTAGTCAAAATTTAATGAATTTCATAAATATTCATTTTCAATCGTAGAAATTAGCTGAGAAGATAAACTAAAGAAAAGTAAATGCAATGCTGCACTTCATTTATAATAGTAAAATGGCTGGCATTTTAGTCAACCATAGCGTGTCAAATAATAAAGGTGAATTTGTGTTGCAAATTGTTAACTATTAACCATTTGTTGATTTACTGCAAATATACTCAACAAAATAACTCATGGCAATGGCCTTTGACTAAAGTTAATGTACTTTCATGTGGGAGATTATAAATAATCTTGAAGTCATCAATGTGGGTAAATGGTAGTTATCGGCAACCCTTGCTACACTATTTTACTCAAATGGTATATTTCTAGCTGGAGATGCAGCTCATTCGATTCCGCCTGCAGGAGGCTTTGGAATGAATACAGGATTTCATGATATTAATTAATTAGTACATACTTTGCTATTAGTACAAGACAATCCTAAGGCTGACAAATAGCGAATATTCAACAACTTTAGTATGCATCGATGGGAAGTTGATTTATTGTATTTGAAGAAAGCTATGTAGAACTTCGCGATCACTAAATAAATTGCTAAACAGCTTGGACTTTCTGCAAGTATTGCTGAAATATTCGCAAGCAATTCAATGTTAAAATCAGTGATCTCAAAAATTTCATAGAAAAAGCCACACTACATGTAAAAAATCAGGCTCAAGGCATTCAGTATGATGTATAAAAAACAGAAGCTCGAAAACCCTGGTTTGAAGTTATTTTTCGATGATTTTGACATTTATGCTCAAAAACCTTCCATGCTGAAAAACTTAATTCTCAAGACTAACTCAAAGTTTGCCAAAATAAATAAAATCTAGCCAATTCGAACAGATGAAAAATAATAAAAATAAGATTAACTATAACTCAGACATTACCAAACGGATAGTAATAAATTTTATAATCTTTATGCCAGATAATGGGCTATATCACTAGATTAAATTAATTCACTCTTTGGAGAAGTTGACCCAGCCAGGGTGAAATTCTTCAAAGCAGACGATCGGAAATTCAAGCATGGATAAAGGCTTGTTTTTTCTGATGGCTCTGTTTTAATATGGTGACTTATTTTTTAAATTTATTATGTAATTTAAATCAATAGTATGAATTATCATGTCAATTTTTCTTTTTATTTACTTTGGCAATTCTGTATTATTTTGGCACGTCTTATAATTATTTCATTGCCAGACCAAGATCTTTGAGGATTCCATCTTATAAATTATAGACAACACCATGGATGCTAAGCTTCCGTTAAGGGTCAGTCCATGCTTGTTGAACAGCTGGAATTCTGGAAATGTTAATGACTTGCTGTCTCACATTTAATTATACGAGAGTTCTTTATTTTTGAGTTTGGCTTCCAATTAATGATTCCCTATATTTGCTTCTGAGTTCACGAAGATGACTAAGCCATGACTACAATGGTCCAAAATCATTTTGTTGGAATGCCGCCTTAATTCCCCCGCAGTTGTAATGCCCAGCTACGATAATATTTTCCACTTTCAGGTATTATACTGCATATTGGACAACGGCGAGGACATTAATATCTGAGGGTGGGGCAATATTGGCGATGTTACGATGCACAAATATTTCACCTGGTTTCAGTCCAATGATTTAATTAGCAGGTACTCTTGAATCAGAGCAACCAATCCATAGAAATTTAGGAGCTTGGACTTTGGTGAGTTTACTAAAATATTCAGGTTCGTCTTAGATACACTTCTTAGCCCACTCCCTGTTGTTTTTCATGATTTTTTGAAAGTTACAGAAGCACGAGCCTTCGACTCCTTCAGTGATGATATCCTAATTTAATTCATCAGTTACCACGCTGCTGAATCGTTGTCTATCCAAATCGTCCATGACCTAGTAAATGACAAAAAATTAAAACAGTATACAAAAATATGATTTAATACCCCATATTATTACAAAATAATAAAGATTACATAATATAATAATAGTTAGCATCTGCTACGTGTGTGATATGCAAAATTTCGAGGAAGGATACCGAGAAAAATAACACGTTGAACTGGTGCATAAATAACCGGATTTTAATAGCCAATTGTTTCCGTTTTGTATCGTATGGACTATGATCCCATGTATTTCATGGCTAATACCTACAATCGGACATACTGGCATCTGCGAGTAATTATGCATTTATTGAGTGATCAAGGAGTAATATATGATTTCTTGGGCTTTCACATCAATGTATTTTTATCTTAATATAGAAAAGAGAAATGGCATTTGGCAATCCTAGAAAATACGTAAAACTAGATATCCCGCAAAATGAAATTACAAATTACTTGACTGCATTACACAAAATAAACCAATAATACAGTAGCAAAGGCGTAATCATTTATCTTATATATATATATAGCATGATCTATGTTGCAACAATTGCCACCATCATGTAGCTGCAGTCTTGAACTAATTCAAATACAGAAACAGAACTAACTGGAATCAAGTGTCAATATGGTGGATGTGTATATGGGAAAGTAAATATGTTTCGTGGTTCTCACTGTTTATTACCTATCTGCCTTTTCTTATTATTGCTATAGGAATTGTGCTTATTTGTACCTTAAGCAAAAAATGATTATTAATATATTATCATTATTATTAAATGTCTTATTTTGTGGGTTTGGACTATATTTTTATTTTTTGAGCAGGACCCATCGTCACAATTTTTACTTACTCTTCTTATTATTATTTTACTTTATTGTTATTTTAGTTTCTGCTCCATCCGAACACTTCAGAAATATATTTCTGATACCCTTCTCTACTAGAAAATGCCTTTTTAAACTATTTGTCGTGTTCTATTAATTATTTTTGAGTAATAAAGTGTTTGCGAAAATTACTATTTTATTTAAGTAATGGCTTTAATGAACTATACTTCTGGCTCCTGTATGTAAGCTATTTAATCATTTAAGTCATCACATTGGGTGTGAATATCTTATTCAAATTCTCTGCTCTAAACGTATTCATGATTCCCTCCGGTGTATCAATGCCCATTAATATATGCTATAATTTCTCCATAACAAGTATACTAACATTGATGATAGTAGAGTAGCCAGTCCCAGCAACACCGATGCCAGCCCCTTTGATCATGTAGTCCCATAATATAGCACAAGTTTATATTCTTAGAGTATATACAAAACAGCATAGAAACCATGAGAAACTATATATCTGCTCAGTGATGCCTATGCTATTCAAGTGCTATGATAAGTATTATGGGAGTGATTGGGAGAGCAGGGTGTTGCTGGTTGAAACTAAGCAAAAATTAGCAGTGAAATTATGGCATAGGAAGTATGGTTCATCTGTTAGTAAGATCAGTATTATGTAGTAGCATTATTATGGAGTAAAACCACACAATAATAGAAATCCAGCATAGAAGTTCATACCCTGAGTATAACCTATTCCACTCACAGCATTAACCACATTTCTAAGCACAATATCAAGATCATTTCTATTCAATTATTTAGCAGTAGGGAAAGTACGATTGACATCCAAAGATATCTGATAGAAGCTGTTCTATACTTTCTATTCACTATTTTATATTACTGACTTGAATTTAGGCATTAATGCGGGATCTAGTTTGTCTTAGCGTATATGGGTGGGGATTATAAGAAAGCATTTCCAAATTATTCGCTGAGTTTAAGATAATAGAATAGTGCCTTTTGCTACACCCGCTGGATCTTATACAGGATTGTCTGATTTGCTCTCATCGAATTTTACTTAAGGCAGGTATCCGCCATTTGATGCTATTAAATTACTTATCAGCTTGCATTATTATAGGGTGAGAACTGGATGAAGTAAATCTAATGAAGTATTCGTTTACTGCTTATTAACGAAGGTTTAGTATTTAGATATCCAGTTCTGGAGGATAGGACTAACTGACTATACCATCGAACTAGGCTGTGATATTTTTGGTTACATACATGCTCCACACCCCATCTGTTATTAATTTACTTTATACTAAATTTGCAAATAATAAGTTACTTTAATGCAATAATTATCTTCATATAATATATCATGAATTGAAATTTATAAGTATAAGAACAATCAACTTAAGATCAATAAGTTATTCCTCTTGATATTTAAATTAGTGATTTTTTGTTTCATTTTTAGGGTAAATTTATTATTCATGATATTCATACTTTTCTTTTGTTGATATTGGTGCTATTCCGTATAATATCAATCAATCTCTTCTGCTTAGCATCCAGTCTCGCACTTAGCCTCTATTAATATTCCTTCTGGTAAGCATTGAACATAGGGCCACAATTACTAGCATCAATGTACGATACTTTATCCAATGCTGATGACTATTACCTTAAACTTTATCTGATCTGTCTTATTAGTTAGCTGTTGTTGCTTTTCAAGGCGGTCTCGATTTTCTTGCTTTTGTATCTGCGGGGTAGAATTATTTAGGAATTTGGGGGTTTGCGCTGTAATTATGGTAGTTTCTAGTAACTTATTGATACTAAATATTTTGGTTCGTTATCTGTGCTGTTATAGCTATTGAAATAACTCGGTTTTAATACATTCCGTACTTTGACTTGCCTATCAGTATTCTCAGACTCATCTATTTTAGTTATTTATTTTTATAGAGACATCTTGCCAAATGATATTGGTAGCTCCTTATTCTGCAGAAAGTATCTGTTGTTATTCTGAGGATTTATCATATCTTCTATTCGTTTCATATTATACTTTTGGTCCACTGATCTTTGAGTTAAGTCGGATCTATGCTCATTAGTTAGCTAGCGAGAGTTTACAATAACAACTGAAGTGCCTAATTGTTATTTCTTATATTTCTGTCTTCTGTTCTTTGGCTAGTATAGAAGACCAGGGTCACGTTATGATCGACTTCCATTTTTCTCAACTTCTTTACTTTAAGTATGGTTGCTTAGCTTACTCTTAACATCTCGATGCGAAGTTTATTACTATTCTTTAATGCGCCTTGCTTATTCTTCTTTAGCTTTTGCAATTTTTCTCAGCTTTTTAAGCTTTTGAATTTCTTATTACTTTTCGGCCTGCTCACGATAAAAAGTAAAGAGTCCCTTATTATCCTCGTGATTAAAATCTTAAAACTGACCTATCATTATCAAATGGCTACTCTATTTTATTTAACATTGTATTGTAATTACCACTGTCTCAATAAAATTAATCTCTTCTTTTAATATCACAAATTTACGAGGGTATGAACCGGACAAATGCTTGGTTCATGCTATAAAATTATAATTACTTGCTAAAAATAGAGACTAAAATTATCTCTATAAATGCTAAGATTTATTAAGAATATTAAAAGCATTAATCACTCAAGAATATCTTTAATGCATTAAGAAAACAGGAAAGTATTCGACTCAGTCTATGGCTTCATTAAGTTTCCTAAGGAGATTTGGTAATTCATTGACACTCCGCACTTTCAAAGGCTCAGAAATATAAAGCAGCTTGGATGCTTGTTTTGGGTATTTCCAGGAGCTGTCAATACTAGATTTTAGCATTGTCTAGGAACAGGGCATCTAGCACAGAAATATATTACAATGCTCATTTAAAAGCATAAAGATCCGTCAATCACAAGGGCTGTTTCTGAAGCTTATCACAAACCATCACACAAAAAGGGCTACAAAAGTATCATTGATGAGGCAGTTTTCACGGTAACGCTTGCTGGAGTGCTTCATGATGTGGGGCATGGCCCATACAGCCATCTATTTGATTCGAAAGTGGTCCATTAAGTCAACGGCAAACATTGGGAGCACGAGATTGCCTCTTTATGTCTCATTGATGCGATGTATGAAGATATACTGGCTCACAAAAAAGGACAATAACATGCCTGGTTGAAGTCAACCAAAGATAGAGTCAAATCACTGATAATTGGCAAAATTACAAAGGCAAAATATAAAACTCTATAAAATGGAGACATGGTTTTTGATAAAGATGAATAAGTGGATAATTTACAACCTGATATGAATTAGATATTCAAAAGATAACTTAAAATTAGACCTTGGGAATTCTAAATTGTAAGTAATAGGCTTTCAGGTATTGATGTAGACAAACTTGACTATTTCCGCAGAGACGCTTATTACGTCGGTGCTAAGAATATTTACATTGATCACTAATTACTAATGAGTGAATCACTAATTTTAGAAGAAAAGAGCTCAAACATGCTTTAGAACAGCGATAAAGTAGAAAGTGAAAGGTATCGAATATGCTATCCAACCAAATATTCAGATAAAGTTTACGATATTTTCTACTCTAGGTATAAGTTATACAAAACTTACTATCTAAACTTGAAATCAAATGGCGTCGATTTTATGATCGCTGAAATATTAAAACTATCGGAGCCGTATTTGAATCTGATTGGGATTTGTAGTTAAGTTCTTAAAGGCAAGTGTGACAAATATGTCCGACTTACTGATTCTATTATCTAAAAAATCGATGATGATGCTGAAAAAGCCAATTAAAGAATCAAGAAAGGAGAAAAAATAAGTGCAGAACTTGAAGGTGTGGTAAAAGCTGGAAAAATTATTGAAAAATTAAAGCGGAGATAAACTTATGACTTCATCAGAGAATATCATAAGTGCTTTACATTTGCTCAAATTGGATCTTACTACAAGATAAAAAAGCAACTTAAACAACTAATAGACGAATAATTAAAAAGACAGAATAACATCGTGCTCAACATTTCGTAAATTGGGTTTGGAATCAAAGATAAGAACCCTTTTGAGCAATGTAGATTCTATGACAAGTCCAAAGAAGTTAAATAAATAGACGGTGAGAAATAAAAGCATTTTTCAATGCTTAGGCCTGATAACATACTTGAGCTATCGTTATCTCTTTACTTGAAAGACCGAAAAAAGAATTTAACTGGAAAAGATATCAAGTAAATTTAGAAGATAGAGAAAGAAATTTATTAGAAAATAAAAAATATTGATGCCTCATTTATCTCGGGCTACTCAGGAACCTACACAAACAGAAGCCATCATGGATCTAAACTTGAAGGAGAAAAAGATTAGTTAAGGGAATCCTTAAGACAAAACTAAATTATTGATAGTTAAATTTGATAAATTGTATATCAAGTCAGTATTAAAATCATTCCTAATGTGATTAAGCCTATGCCTAATAGTTTATTGCGAGTGGGCTTCTCCGATTTGAAATAAGATTATGATACGAATGTAAAAATTGTTGCAAAGGAGTTTGCTAATAAATTTGTATACTGTTAACTGTAAGTCCCAAGCAAAGAGGCGTACAAGACTGAGCCTAACTGATTTATTCCGAAGGCAATTATGAACAATTTTGATGTTGCTACTGATATGACAGACTTTGGAGAGTAGTCATCAACTTTATAACCTTACTTTTATTTTACCGACTTTTAAATGAAAGGATTGGTTCCTCCCCACAGCAATCCGACGATCCCTAACAAGAAAATTCCGAGTCTATCGATAGAAATTTTACTCATGAGAGGAAAAGCAGAGACTATAATGTGATTAATGAAAAATATTAATTAATTTCAATCAATTTTGTCTGTTTACTTCACACAAATGGACTTCCACTTTTCATAAAAACCAGCAGGGCAGATATTTTTAATGGCTTTGGCTGAATTTTCGTAACTTTAAATTTCTGGTAGTTTGGAGATGTTATTGAAAATTCTTGTCAATTTTGGAAATTCTGACATATAGCCCTCAATATTGGTCAGTCTGAAAAAGTACCATAGATCATAGATGTAGAAATCGACTACAGTCATGTAAGAAATGTAGTATTGATTGTCTGCTTCACTTTCCAACTTCTCAAACTTCTGTTTCAATTGTTCATGCCAATAGCGATCAAATATTTAATACTTTCTTTCTAGTTCCATATTCTTGAAACTGGCCAACAGCCATAGTATCTGACTCATAATATCGGGTTCCCATAAGAACATATCAACTTTGGCTTGGTCTTCTGCAGTTTTTCCAAGCAAATCTAACCTATTGGCTTTACGGATTAAATAGTAGCTGATAGGGAAAGTTTCCGTTGCCACGAAGTCCCCATCGATGGCAAATGGCAGCTCCTGGTAGTTCCAGTTCAGTTTTTGGGTTGTTTTAAATTCTTCCCATGTTTGGGGAGTAAAAAGTAAGTCTTTGTACGGCAAGCGGAGATATTAGCATAGAAGTCTGCACACTTGAATTTTACCCCTCAGAGGGTAATAACCAAGGATTATTCCTTCGTGAGCGTGGAAATTTTTTGTAGTCATTTTAATTTTTTCCGATGGACTTTCAGAGTAATTATATTATAACATGAGATTTTTCGACTTATATTGTTCTGAAAACAATTATTACACTTCGAGACACCTACTCTTTAAGAAAAATTAATAATATTTATATCTTTGTATTAGTTTTTCTCTTTTCCAATAATTTCGAGAACAAAGAAAACAAACTGATTCAAAAACCGTGACATTATTTAAACAAAGATATTTAAAATTGATAGAAGAGTAAGCCAAATTTAATTTATGATAAACTATTATTATTTTGGGCTAATTAAAATGCCTCTCAATATTAACAGAAAAATCGTTACTGCTTTATATTACCATTTTTATCGGGAAATTTATTCAGAGTAACAGAAAAATTTGATAACAAAAATATTTTTATAGATTGTTCTTGTTTCGAATGGTGCAAAATGTAACGCTGCTTTTGGCATTTTCTCATTAATCTTCAAAGTATAAGTAGACGGGCCAATGAAAACATAAAAAATCTGCAGTTAAGAGATTATAAAACAGTAAACTGACTGATCATTATGGAAAATATAAATAACTCGTTGAAACAAACAGGATATGATCAGCTCAGCATTTAAATGATAAATTAGATTCAGTAGCATATAATATCTTAAAAATTAGCATGTACGGACAAGGTCAAGGTCAAAACTACGGTCCCGGTCAAGGACACGGTCATAGACATGGTCACGGCCATGGAGGAAGATCGAGAAGCAGAAGCAGAAGTCACAGTGGTGGCAAAAAAGGTCAGTACGGAGGTCAAGGCCAATACGGAGGTCAAGGTCAGTACGGAGGCCAGGGTCAATATGGAGGTCAAGGCCAATATGGAGGCCAAGGTCAATACGGAGGTCAAGGACAATATGGTGGGCAAGGCCAGTTTGGAGGTCAAGGAGGTAATAGAGATCAGGTTCTTCAAAGCAAGATCGATCAAATCTTCGCCCGATATGACAGAGATAACACTGGAAGCTTAGATGAAAGATAATTCCAAGCCTTCTTCGGTGAACTCTGCCAAATGTTAAACATGCCCCCACCAACTGACTATAATCAGTTCATTCAGATGGCCAAGCAAATTGATACTAACTATGATGGCAGAATCAGCAAGCAGGAATTATTTGCCCTCTTCAAGAGAACTACTGGCTATTGATGAATTGAATATGTCTCTAATCTGTCTATTTTATACTCTGTTAAATTATTTAAGAAATTAAAATGTTAATTTAAAATCAAGCCTATATTCCGTTGCGGGCAAGAATTTACCTCAACTTCGTATTTTCACTATAAAATTAATAAGTTGTGCCTAATAGTACTTCGACTTGTTCCCTCTTCTCATTATTGAGATCCAGAATCAATCTTTATAATTTCTTTTTATCTGATTCAATAGTACTCATTTTGTCGATATTTCGCTTAAGTTTATTATTCTATCTTTCAGTTTACCTATTCTTTTTCTTCAGCTGTTCTATCTAATTTTTCAACTATTCTATTTCTAAACGATCAATTTAGTTGATTTATTGACTTAGAATTGCTACATTAGTGTTTGAAAGCTGAAATGATTTCGAACTGTTTTGAGAAGAATCTGGTATTATAGGGACTGATGCAGATGAGGGATATTTTCGTTTTACCTATTTTTATAGCTCGCTAAATCTAACATCTCTTTTCTATAGCTCCATCTTAGTGTATACCTATCTTTCTTGCATTGCAAAATTTTCTTATTTGACTTCATCTAACTTAGCATTAATCTTCTTAATAACTTCATCTTTTTACTATAAAGCCCTAATTAGTTTACTTTTTTCTCTTTCCCATAATTTAGCTCTTCCATGCGAGTCCACAATTTAATTATATTTTCTCTTGTAATCCTCAAGTTGATCTTCAATTTCCTCAAACTTCAAACACTTAGACTACAAAATATGATTTTATTCCTTTAAACCCGCAATTTTAGTTTAGCTTTATCTTACTGTGCTGATCAGTTTCTACTTTAAATTTTATATCATGTTTCGGAGATGTTATTTTTATTTTGGTTACTCATGCAGAATGTGAGTCTTGTCAATTTATTGATCACGTATTTTATTAAGTTATTCAATATAGTCCGTTTGCCTGTGTTTTAACTATTAAATTTATTTATCTAGCTGATGGTTTTCATTTAATAAACTTTGAACTTCGCTTCTCAATAGCGCGTTCTCCATTTGTAAATGATTCATCGTCTACATTATTTTATCTTCTTTCGTTTAGTTTTTGTCTAAAATTCTGTTCTATAGTAAATTCTGAATAATGGAAACGAAGGCTGTCTGACTTTTTTAGTCTAAAGACATAATTGCATTAATATGATCTTCTTTGTTTGGAGCTTCAGTTAATGCAGCAATTACAAGCTCAAACATTTTTACTATTTCTTCAATGTTCTGATTTTTAGCAATTTCAATCAGATCCACATCTTTTGTTTTGATACCTTTCTTAATTTGCTATTCAAAATAATCTTCAATATGTGTGACAACTTTCTTCAAATTGTTAAGTCGGTGGGTCCATTTAGTACAGTGTTCAGGTTATACAAGTTCTCCATACTTGATTTTGAAACCAGATGCAGATTTGAGTAGAGTGGCAAAGATCCATCCATCAGCAAACTGATTTAATGTTATCTTATTATTTTTGTACTCTTCGAATGTTTTCACATACTTTATTATCGCTGTTTCGATCTCTTGCAAATTTAGCATATCGTACTCGTTGACTTATTTATATATTTTTAAATTCTGCCTAAATTCGTTGATGAATATTTATATACAATACCACATTTATCAAATGAATAAGAGTAAGAACAAAGCGGGTTTATGAATATGATAAAAAATACACTCGTAATGTAAAATATTGTAGATATTAATTTAAACTCATATAACTGTATAAAGCAGCAGGTTAATTTATAATTAAAAAGGAAAAGAATGATCAACTTTGCTTCACTGTTTAATCAATTCAGGATGGGCGGCAGCTCGATTGGAGACCTTATCGACTCGCCGGGTGTCACTCTCGATAGACTACTCGATGAGGATTCTTTCGCCAATGAATTCAAATCAGGCAACTCTAAGATTCAACAATTGTAACTAGATTCTTATTCAGTATGAAGTATGACAAGTACGAGACCTTGGTCAAGTATATCACCGAAGTTGGGCCCGCCGACGATCGTAAAAGAAGCTATAAGTTCAAAATTTCTCAAATTTTTAGGTACCCACTGACTGCATGCTAACTGCTTAGTTCGGACAACAATCAAACCCTTGACTTGTTCTTTGGTGAAAACCCTATTTACGTTAAGGAATAAGTAGTCTAAGAGTCTGAACCAAAGAAATCACCAACCGAAGCTGATGATGCTGCAAAAGAAGAAAAAGCAAAGCTAGCTGAAAAGGTAGTCATCAAGGATAAGCTGGATTCGGATGAAGCCACTGCTCAAACAACTCCAACTTAAGAAAAAACTCAAACAACTTAAGATACTCAGCAAAGCGATGAGGGAGCCAAAAGCGAAAGCATGTAATAGGAAGAAAAGTAAGAGAATGAGACAAGTCAAGAGCAAGCGACACCGACAATCAAGATTGTTGAGAAAGAAGTCGAGCCACTTCGACATGCTCTTTTTGCTTATTTCAAAGGAGAAGTCAACTATACTCTTGCTGGTTATGTGTGTAGAGTTTTCGGTACCTTCTTCACAAAAAAGCCAGTTGCAGTGATGAAATTCCTTCTAGACTCCGACAGATTCAAAGAACTTCTAAAACATATTGAGTCTCGATCAGTCGGTGAGCTTGTTGTAAAATTGTTAACACACGAATCACTTGAGCTTCTAGAACAGAGAAAAGTTGCATTTGAGCAGATGCTGGAGAAAATGTCCAAGAACGATGAGATTTTCGTAAATTCGTCTTAATTCAGGTCATCTCTAACTTGTCTACTCCAATTTGCGAGACTATCGAGAAAGTTGCTGCCAGTGTTAAAACTGCTAATGAAAGCAGTATCGAGTTAAGTCATATTTTCTTCACCCCTGCCATCATCACTCAAATTATATCAAATGTGATGTCAGATGTATTATTTTATTAATTTAGGAATAAAATGTCTCAGTCTATAACGCTCCTATTTTACAAACATATCTAACAAATGTTCCATTAGTTATTCCAGAAAAGAGTCAAATCACATAAGATTTAAAGCTTTTGCTTTTATCATTCTTAAAGAAAACGCTTGAAAAATTAAAAATCAAGAGAGAAAGCAGATCAACACTCGGGTATGGAAGAATGAAAATTATTGAAATTATGTCATTCGTTCTAAAATAGAACATCCTTAGCGCTCGTCAACTAGCTGCTTCAGAAGTCGATTTCTTCCCAGTTTTATTCAACCTGTGCAGGAATTACCAATACAACAATATTCTTCATAACGAAGTCGTTAAAATAATAGAAATTGCTTTGGCAGAGTCAGACACATCACCCTTTTTGCAATCTGTATAATTATTATAATTTAGCTTACTAAAGATGATGTCTTCTTGAAATTCTTAGTCGCTGAAACTGAAGAAGATCAAAAAATTAGAGCAGGTTCAGGAAGCCAAAGGTCAAGAAAAGGTTACATTGGACATATTGTTGCTGTTTGTCGAAAAGTACAAGAATATGCTGACAAGAACTCTCTTGTATAAAAAATTGCAGAAAGTAAATTAAGTATCTAAGTTAGGAAAATAATTTGAGAAAGTTATTGAAGAACTGGTTAACAAGGAAATTTTCGACTACAACAAGAGTTTGGCAGGATACTCAATGAAGAGAGGAACTAAACACCCGATTCTATTCGGAAAAGAAGAAGTCATCCAAGAACATATTAAATTTTTGGCTGCAACTCCTCCTCCAGTTTTCGAAACTGAGCTACCCGAGCCCATCAATATTGAGCACCCAGATTTGATCGAGGCTGAGAAAATTCAGATGTAAGCTGCAAAACAGGAGACAGTTTAGACATAAAAAGTAAAACAATAGGAATAGAGCTTCGACATCAGATTCTTCGAGAGCCACCTACAATATAATGTCGATGACCTGATGAATGATCTCTGATAAATACATTGTTTATGCCTTACAATTAATAATGAAACTATCTTGATTATAGTAATATAGTGAAGATTATAAGTAAATTATTAATGTTGAACACTTGCGAATCTCAAAAGAAGCTGATCAAGCAGTCAGTTATACACAACATAAGGATTGATGGACGAAGGAATAATAGCAAACGATTACCCATCATTAAAACAGATGTGATCTCCCACTTACCTGGTTCATCATATTTATACATGGAGTACGAAAATATTGAAATCTATACTGGTATTAAAATTAGAGCAGAGTAGATTATTATTGGAGAAGCGTACTCTCCGATAGCACTATAATTAAGCTCAATGCGAAAGATGTAACAGAAATAAAACTAATCAATGCTTATTCTCCAATCTCTAATCCAAACACATTTACTGCCTTATTTATCAGCGAGTGCATCACTTAATGAGTTATTGGCAGTGCCATAATCAAAAAAGCATCAATTAAAAATGTACATCGACGTATATCTTTTAATTTCGCCTCATATTTCTCAACTATAACTGATAATCTAATCAATAAAATCATCGATAATGTCATTAATAGTGCCTGTAATTGAAGTCACTTATAATTAAGTAACTGAAGAAGAAGTTGTGGAGTTAGGCAAAGGATATAAAAAGATGAGTAAAATATAAACATAATAATCATCATGGAAACAAATCAAAATTATAGGAGTTGTCTATGACAATAATAAAAATTAAGGCAATAACTGTAAATTTGTGGTCGATCTGACCAAAGATGAATATGAAAGTATGGATGTCTGCTTTCTTGTTGTTATCAACCGAGATAGAGTTAACTATATTGAGACAATCAAAGGCAAAACAGATATAGATGCTATTCATAAATGTGTTAAATTTGCAATCAGTTGTTTCGGAAACAATACTAATTGATTTGTTAATTGATTTTATTCTTAATGTAATTTTTATTTGAAGTATTTAAATAATCAAAGGATGAGTCTCTTACTTGGAACTCTACTTAGTACTATTTTAGCTCGCGTACTAGGGTCTTTAATTTCTTTGCACGAATTTTATCGATAAAGTCCGATACACTTCTCAGATACGATCATCTTTACAGAGGGCACTGCATTCATTTTAATCAATTTCGAATTCTCTCTCAGTTGAGTATTACTTTCCTGACTTTCTTTACCCATTTTAATTATTTTAGCAGTCTTACACCTCATTCCTGCAGGAGCTTCACCCAAATCATACTGTGATTTTGGCAATTTTTAGTTCAGTTATTTCAAATTGGAAGGAAATTTTATTGTTTTCAGAAACTATTTTTGATTTTACTCATCATGTGTTAATATTGATTATCGCATCTAAAGCAGTTTAGCATGGCATAAAAGCTACTTACTGCATGGCCGTTATTTATGATTCGTGAGTAACAATTGTCCAATGAAAGCAGAAAGTTATTTCGAGTAACACGAAGCTAAAGGATCATATTCCCCTACTATGACCTTTTTATACAATTTCTGAGGGGTATCGGCCCTAAATGGTGGCTTTAGCATTGCAGTTTAATATAAAACGCAACCCAGGGACCAGATATCGCTTTTATAGTCATAAGGCTACTCATTCCAAACTTCAGGAGATGCATAGTAAGGTGTGCCTGTCTGTGTTACTGTGAAGGGATCTTTCAAATGTTTGGCGACATTTAAGTCTCCAAGCTGAGCAACTCCTTCATGGAAAAATATGTTCGCAGGTTTGATGTCTCTATGAATAATTTTTGATTCGTGAAGCTTATTAAGACCTTCCAGTATTTCATAAGCCATTTTCCAAATGAACTCTTATTTTATTCTTATTTTTGCCTGTAAATGTTTTTTAATTTTTGCTGCCAGATCTCCTTCATTTGCGTACTGCATCACCACGCATAAATTTTCAGTCTCTTCATCGTAGAAGGCCTATTTATAAGCAACTATATTCGGGTGATTAATTGATGCAAGAAATCTGATTTCATTCAGCGCATTCTTTTTATCTTTTTATTTTAGTCTTTGAAGTTTGATCTGCGTTAAGTAATGATTACCTGTTTCATGGCGTATATTTCTCCATCCTCACGCCTTTTAACTTTGACGACTGAGCCAAAAGAGCCTTTTCCTAAATCTTAAAGGATCTCAAAATCTTCGATGGGCATAATAGAAGCAATAATTAATAATTCATATAACGCATTAATTAGTATTTATTTTCAACAAACACATAACGGTTCAATTACATAATTAATAGATAAACTCAATTAGAGAGTTTAGACAGTTTATTATGGAAAAATAGTATTATTTTAACAGTTTTCATACTCCTTATCTTACCTATGCCATTTCATCAGGGTCAATATCGACATCCGTAAATAAATTGTACCTGCAGTTAGGGCAAGAAGTGTTAACTTTGATCCACTATTTTAAGCAAGAATCATGAAAAATATGTTTACATTTGATCTGCAAAAGTTGTTCATTTTAATTGAAAGCAGAAAGACAGATCGGGCACACTTCACCTTTAAGCTGTTCTGTGAATTCTATGTGAGTAACATTTTGCTAGAGGTACATTCGGATACGTCTCTTTCGGGCCTTATCAATGCAGTAAAGGGTGGTGACGACAATACCGAGAACAAAGCCGTTAAGGAGTGAGAATATATACGTAAGAAAATACACATTTAAGTAAACTATCTCAATAGGTTCTTTGAATTTGATATCTCCTGTCTCCATGAATGTATTTCTTTCTCTATAAATATAGATCTCAGTTATGGTGATAAATGTCGAAATATTGACACTCATTAAGAAAAAGTACCAAAGTATATCTCTGATTTAGTCAAGCCTATAAATGATGGCAGTGTAACCGATGACAAATATGTGTATAATAATGCAGACTATCATTCGAGGGTATGATGTCGGCAGGATGAACTACTTGAACTGCACTACCAAATTTATTAAGAATATTATGGAGATTACCATTATGGAACTTATGGTCAGGGCGATTAGTTTTTTAACCAGCATGGGACTGTGATGTTTTATTATTAGAATTAAGTAATATTGGCTAGTATCAGCTCATCTTCTAATAATAGCAAATAATAATATCTTAACAATGTATAAAAGCTGAGTTATGAGATATATTTTATTGTTACTATAAATATATACTATTTTCATTAATAATTAGTTTATTGAAGTACAATTGCCTGTAAAAAATGTAAAAAAATATTCATTAATAAAACGCTTTTTTTGTTTTACTGTTTTGCTTCTTTTTCGATTTATCTTTGTTATTGATATTCTATTTTACATTTTATTACTATATAGTCTCGAAATTCATTTCATGAAATTACTTCATATTGAATATTTTTTGAATTTGATCAATTTATTTACTGGTGGCATCATTACGAATAGCAACTCTCATCAGAACAAGTAGATACTAAGTAAAATCAACATGTTTCCATGCTTTTCTCTTGAAATACACCCAATTTTCAGCTGGTCTATTTTTCTTTTAACAGTATTTTTCGTACAAAGAGTAGGCACCAATTAGTAAAATATTATCCAATCTAGTAATAAATTAAACTTAATTGGTATAATTCTCTCCAATCATTCCTTTCTGTAATAATAATCTATGAGTTTTAATAGCATGGCACTATGTTAATCTAAAACAATGCAGAATAAGTTATAAATCTCGTATTGGAAACAGTCTACTGATATCCATATACGGTCGATCATTCATCTAGATTTATAACTCTTCGCCGGTGACTAACTAATTGTATTAAACTTGTCTAACTGGAATAAATAGACAATGTGATTCTGAAAATTGTAGCAGTGAGGTGTAAATTTGCATACGTTTATCAGATTGGACGTAAGTGTAGTGTTTCTGCCAGATTATATCAAGTGAAGTCTGCATGCTGTTTTTATACAGTTCCATGAACTCATTTCTGCAGTTTTAAGGCACAATCTCATTCAAGTTCTTAATAACTCCTTCAAAATAAAAATCTTGACCATTATCGTATACGGTCAATGTAAATATCTTTTTAGCGATAAACAGGTGTTTTTCAATATCAATTAATAAATTTCTTATTTTGGGAACAAGACTTGCCATTATTATGCTTTATGTTAAATTTGAATTCTATTTTATTTTTTGGTATGCCAGCTCAGTAAAAGATTTTTGCTTAAATACTATGTCGGATAAAAGATTTGTAAGCTCCTGTTGAGTCAGACTTGAATTTTTTACCATAAGTTAACTAAAATAGACTTATATTTGATAAATTTTATAGAGTAATTAGAGGGAAATTGATAAAATTTATAATCATACACTGACTTTATTGGCCACATCCTTTAATGTAAAAAAAAAAAATAGTTCATTATCGTTCATATATTTTAATTCCTGCTTTTTCTAAACTACTGATTACAAGCCTTTCATAGTCTTGGAGTGTCACTTTGCCATCACCATCGGTGTCAGTCATGTCCATCCATGATCTCACATCTTCTTACCCTGGAGTCATATCAACTCCCATCATTTTATATGTTTCAATAATGATATTAGGAATTTACTTTTATCCTAAAAAGCCATCTTGATCAGTATCAAATTGTCGGAATAGTCGTACTGCCACTTATAGTCTTTCTCTGACTTTCTTCGTATAGTTTCTACATAAATTCAAACGTACCTGGTGTCAGGCTTGACTAGATACTTGATTGCCAAATTCTAAAAATCCTATACTGTAATTCTGCCATCCCCATTAAAATCAAGTATACTGCCATAAATACCGATATCCTGACTGGTAGGTCTATACTACTTATTCAATATTCTGTAAGTATCGATCATCATTTTTTCCATAGCATTTCGTTACACATTACCACCTAGTCCATAGCTAGCGTAGAGTTTTCGGGCGATACCTTTTGCTGTAGCGAGGTCTGTTACACCACTCTGGTACATGCTGTTTGAATTATATTCTTTATTATAATAATAATAATAAGGAAAAAATACAGTTGCGAGAATATATAAAATTTATAAGAA
>APMI01009253.1_pt1 | contig 20121 bp, 17 predicted proteins | sample 667938 | NCBI WGS metagenome assembly APMI01 (sample SAMN01084076, study PRJNA167559) | wastewater metagenome | biome: Wastewater | place: Denmark: Ejby Moelle, Odense | collected 2011-11-28 | reverse complement strand
TGGCGGGCGCTGGCTGCGCCGTGATTTCCGGCCTTGCGCGCGGGATCGATGCCGCGGCGCACCGGGGCGCGCTGGCCGCCATGGCCGACGGCGGCGGCACCGTGGGCGTCATCGCCAGCGGGATCGACATCGCCTATCCGCCCGAAAACGCCGCCTTGCAGGACGAGGTGGCGGAAAAGGGCCTGCTGATCGCCGAGATGCCGCCCGGCACCGAACCGCTCGCGCGCCATTTTCCGCACCGCAACCGCATCATCGCGGGCCTTGCCACAGGCACGCTGGTGGTGGAGGCCGCGCCGAAGTCCGGCTCGCTGATCACCGCTCGGCTGGCGGGGGAGGCGGGGCGCGAGGTCATGGCCATCCCCGGCTCACCGCTCGATAGCCGCTCGCACGGCTGCAACCAGCTGATCCGGGAAGGCGCGGTGCTGGTGCAATCGCCGGAGGACGTGCTGGAATTGCTGCGGGACTTCGGCGGCGCGCCGCGATCGCTGCTGCGCGAACCGGAAGCCTTTGCGCCATCCTTCCCGGAGGAGGAAGCGCCCGCCGATATCGAGGCCCTGCTGGGCGCTGCTCCCGTCGCGGTCGACGAGCTCGTCCGGCAGAGCGGCGCATCGCCGGGGGCGGTGCAGATGGCGCTGATCGAGCTGGAAATCGCCGGACGGCTCGTGCGCCATGCCGCCGGCCGCGTTTCGCTGGTGTAAGCGGCAGCAAGGGATTGGGGAGAGGTACGATGCAGGATCACCGTTTCGCACGCCGGATGTTCCGCTGGGCGGCGATCTACGGGATCGTGGTGCTCGCGCCACTCTATCTCGCGCCGCTGCCCGAACGCGGCGCGGAAGTCTCTTTGGGTTTCATCGGGGTGGCGCTGGTGTTCCAGGCGGTGTTTTGGATCATTGGCGGTGATCCGGCGCGCTATCGGGCTTTGATGCCATGCGCGGTGGGGGAAAAGCTGGTGTTTGGCCTGCCGGCGCTGGCGCTGTTCGCGCAGGGGAGGGCCGTGCCGGCCGTGGCCGTGTTCGCGGCGATCGACGTGCTGCTCGGGCTTGGTTTCCTGCTGGCCTGGCGGAAGACGGCCTGATTTTCCGACCGCTGCTCTTACTTTTCGTGAAATCCGCTTGCGTGCGCTCCGTCCCATCGTAATGTTTCGCAACATAAACGGGTCGCGGAAGATTGTCGGGATGGGGGACTATCATGAATTTCCGCAATACGTTTGTGCTTGCCGTTGCGGCGGCAGGCTTCCTGATGACCGCGCCCACCGTTGCCTGGGCGGGAGATGACGCACCGGTAAAGGTACAGGGCAAGGATGCGGTGAAAGGCGCCTCGCAGGTCGCCATTGCCGCGTTCAACGTTGGCTTCATTTTCGAGTCGACCGATCAGACCAAGGCCTCGGGCGGCCTGATGGGGGCGTTCGGAGGGGCGACCAAGGCCAAGAGTTCGCTCGTAGGCGTCACCCCGGAAATGATGCAGTCGATCGCCGACGCGGCCTACGCCGATTTCGTCGCAAAGCTGAATGCCGCCGGCCTGACGGTGCAGGACCCGGCCGCCGTTTTTGCGTCGCCGGCCCTGGCCAACCCGCACGGACAGCAACCGCCGGTCGAAATCGGCATCCAGCTTGAAAAGGGCAGCAAGGGCAAGGCCACCTACATGAAGCCCACGGTGCTGCCCACGCTGATCCTGCTGCCGGGCGATTTCACCGGTAGCGGCATGTCCAGCATTGGCCTCAACATGTCAGCCGGGCAGGCCAGCGGCGCGCTGTCGAACTACGCCAAGGCGGCCGGCGTACCCGTGCTGGACGTGACCTACCTGATCGACTTTTCCGACCAGAAGCGGCCTGGCGCGTTCAGCTTCGGCGGGCTGGAGGTCAACGCCAACCTTTCCGTCACGCCAGGCTATTCGCGGATGACGGCGCTGGGGCCGAACGGCAAGACCGTAACGGTCACGCTCAACCGTGGCGTGTCGGTGGATGGAGATTTCGTTGACAAGCAGGATGCGTCCAGCAACCTCGACAAGACCACGCAGGCGGCGGCCAACGTCGGTGGCGGGGTAATGGCGGCGATGGGCTTCGGCGGGATGCGCTTCGGCAAGACGCGCAAGTTCGAGTTCACCGCCAAGCCTGGCAATTATGAACAGGGGGCGGCCAAGGCGGCCGCGCTCGCGAACGACCAGATGGTGGGGCAGATCGTCTCTCTGCGCTAGGAATGGAAGGACGGGGTTGCATGGCGGACGGAGAACGGAAAGTCAGCGTAAGCGAGATCTTTTCCGAGTTCGGCGGCACCCTGACCCGCCATGCCCGCCTTTCGCTGCTGGCGGGGCTTGGCATCGTGGCGGTCACCTCGATCGTCGATGTCCTGCTCGGGGATAGCGGGGGGCAGTTTGGCGGTACGATCGCCTCGTTCCTGATCCAGTATCATCTGATGGAGCAGATGCTTGCAGCGGATGGCCTGCTGTCCCCTTCCGTCACGGGCAGACGCTATCTCTCGGTCGTCGGCGCCAGCATTCTCACCACACTGGGCATGATGCTGGGTTTCGCTCTGTTGATCGTTCCGGGCCTGCTGTTGCTGGCGCGCTGGTCGCTGACCTGGCCCTACATCATCGGCCAGGGGATGCGCGCGACCGAAGCGATGGGCGCAAGCTGGCGGCACACCCGCGCCTCGATGGTGTCGATCGCGCTGTTCTATGTGATCTGCCTGGTGTTGCTGGTGGTGCCGCTGGCGGGCGTGGGCGTTGCCCAAGGGCTGGCTTCCGCGCTGTCCGGTCCGTCGATCACCGCAGGAGTCGGAGGGACCATTCTCGGCAACGCGGTGGCCGCGCTGATGGCGGTGGGCGGAACCGCGTTGACGCTCGCGCTCTACCGGCTGCTTGGCCATTCGGACAACCGGCTGGCCGAGGTGTTCGGGTGACGCCTTTGTTCGTGACGATCAAGGCAGTGGGATGATCGGCGCAAGGCAAGGCTTGACGATCGGCGTGCGGCATCGCCACCCTCGCGCGTACACATACGCGTAAGGTCACGATATACCCGCCATGCAGCTTGTCATTGTTGAATCGCCGGCCAAGGCCAAAACCATCGAGAAGTACCTTGGCCCCGGCTACAAGGTTCTCGCCTCCTACGGTCACGTCCGCGACCTGCCCGTGAAGGACGGCTCCGTCCGCCCGGACGAAGACTTCGCGATGGACTGGGAGCTTTACGGCGACAAGCAATCGCGCGTGAAGGCGATCACCGATGCCGCGAAGGAAGCCGACCGCCTGATTCTCGCCACCGACCCCGATCGCGAGGGCGAGGCGATTTCCTGGCACGTCCGCGAACTGCTTTCGAAGCGCCGCGCCCTGCCCAAGGAGGTGGAGCGAGTCACCTTCAACGCCATCACCAAGGCCACCGTGACCGAGGCGATGCAGCACCCGCGCGCGCTCGATCAGGACCTGATCGATGCCTATCTGGCCCGCCGCGCGCTGGATTACCTGTTCGGCTTCACGCTCTCGCCCGTGCTGTGGCGCAAGCTGCCGGGCGCCAAGTCCGCCGGCCGCGTACAGTCGGTGGCGCTGCGGCTGATCGTGGAGCGCGAGCGCGAGATCGAATCATTCCGCGCGCAGGAATACTGGTCGGTCGTCGCGCGGCTGGAGCAGGGCGGCACCGAGTTCCAGGCCCGGCTGGTGCGGTTCGACGGCGAAAAGCTCGATCGCCTGAGCCTGGGCGACGAAGGCGTGGCGATGCGCGCCAAGGCGGCAGTGGAAGGCGCCACGTTCCGCGTCGAGGAGGTCGAGACCAAGCCCGCCCGGCGCAATCCCTATCCGCCGTTCACCACCTCCACACTGCAGCAGGAAGCGGCGCGCAAGCTGGGCTTTTCGGCCAGCCATACCATGCGCGTGGCACAGACGCTCTACGAAGCCGGCGCGATCACCTATATGCGGACCGACGGCGTGCAGATGGACCCCAGCGCCATCAGTATGGCGCGCAAGGCGATCTCGGACCGCTATGACGGGCATTACCTGCCCGAAAAGCCCCGGCACTACGAAACCAAGGCCAAGAACGCGCAGGAAGCGCACGAGGCGATCCGCCCGACCGACTTTGCCAAGGATCGTTATGGCTCGGGCGATGAGGCGCGGCTCTACGATCTGATCTGGAAGCGCGCGATCGCCAGCCAGATGGCTTCGGCCAGCCTGGAACGCACCACGGTGACGCTGCGCGAGGGCACCGGGCGACACGAATTGCGCGCCACCGGGCAGGTGGTGAAGTTCCCCGGCTTCCTGGCCGTGTACGAGGAAGGGCGCGATCAGAAGCAGGATGCGGAGGACGACGATTCCGGCCTGCTGCCCATGATGAACAAGGGCGATACCCCGGCCAAGCGCGGGGTGGACGCCACCCAGCACTTCACGCAGCCGCCGCCGCGCTATTCGGAAGCCAGCCTCGTCAAGCGGCTGGAGGAACTCGGTATCGGCCGGCCTTCCACGTATGCCGCCACGTTGCAGGTGCTCAAGGACCGCAACTACGTGCGCACCGAGAAGAACCGTTTCTTCGCCGAGGAATCGGGACGGATGCTGACGGCGTTCCTCGAACGCTTCTTCGATCGCTACGTCGCCTACGATTTCACCGCCGGCATGGAGGACGAACTCGACGACGTTTCCGGCGGCCGCGCGGCATGGAAGCAGGTGCTGGCCGCGTTCTGGCGCGATTTCAAACCGAAGTCCGACGAGGTGATGGAGAAGAAGCCGAGCGAGGTGACTGCCGCGCTCGACGAATTCCTGGAGGACTATCTGTTCCCGCCCAAGGCGGACGGTACCGATCCGCGCCTGTGCCCCAAGTGCGGGGAAGGGCGCCTGTCTTTGCGCGGCGGACGCTATGGCGCGTTCATCGCCTGCTCGAACTATCCGGAATGCAAGTTCACCCGCAAGTTCGCGCAGCCCGGCGGGGCCGACGGCGAAGGCGGGGACGAGGATGGCGCGCTGGGCAAGGACCCGGCCACCGGTCTCGAGGTCGTGCGCCGGTCGGGCCGGTTCGGCCCCTACATCCAGCTCGGCGAAGGCAAGGAAGCCAAGCGCGCCTCGATCCCCAAGGACATTCCCGAACTCGATCTGGAATGGGCGCTCAAGCTGCTCAGCCTCCCGCGCGAGATCGGGGCGCATCCGGAAAGCGGCAAGCCGATCACGGCCAGCATCGGGCGCTATGGCCCCTATCTGGCGCATGACGGCAAGTATGCGCGGCTGCGCTCGACCGCCGAAGTGTTCGAAACGGGCATGAACGCGGCCGTGGTCAAGCTGGCCGAAGCCGCCAACGGCGCCGCCGCGCGGGGATCGCGCGCGCCGGCCGAACCGCTCAAGACGTTTGGGCCGCACCCGACTTCGGGCGGCGAGATCAAGCTGATGGCGGGACGCTATGGCCCTTACGTCACCGACGGCACCACCAACGCCACGCTCCCGCGCGACAAGCAGCCCGAAGCGCTGACGCTGGAGGAAGCGATCGCCCTGATCGACGAACGCGCCGCCAAGGGGGCGGCCAAGGGCAAGAAGAAGGCTCCGGCGAAAAAGGCGGCACCGAAGAAAGCGGCGCCCAAGAAGGCGGCTGGCGAGAAGAAAGCCGCGGCAAAGAAGCCCGCGGCGAAGAAGGCCGCTGCCGAATAGGCGGGGCGGGTCTTGGCGCGCCGGTCAATTGATGATCGGCGCGTGGTCCTCCTCCAGCGTGGCCGCCACGTTCGCCTGGACGGAGCCGGGGCGGGCGTTCTGCGCCAGCCAGGTGCGGAAATCGTGCAACTCGGCGGGCTTGATGCGTCCCAGCTTGTAGGCCCGGGCGATGGCCAGTGCGGCCTGATCGTTCCCCTGCCGCGCGGCCTGGATGTACCAGTCGAGCAGATTGTCGTGCAGCGGCATGTACGGATGCCGATCGCCTTCGCTCGCTACGAGAAACTGGCCGCGTTCGGACCCGCGCCTGGCTGCTTCGCGATACCAGTGCGTTTCGCGGCCGAACGTATCGATGCGGTCCCACGCGCGGTTGGGATGCGTGGTGGCGGCGCGGTAGAAATCGCCGAGGAAAAGCGCTGCCTGAGTGCTGCCGGCGTCGGCTGCCTTGACCACGCAGGTTCCGGCCGGTGTTTCCTCTATCGGCCGGCCTTGCACCAGCATGGCTTCCGAAAGGCCAGCCGTGGGGCAGGCGGCAAAGGCCCGGTCAGCTCGGGCTTTGCTGCCCGCGCTGGTGTCTCCGCCGTGCTCTGGTGCGCAGGACGTCAACGCGATGCAGGCCATCGCCAAGGGCGGGAGGAACCGGCCCGTCAATGCCCCAGCCTTCGCAGCACGGTGTTGTAGTCGAAGTCGCCGGGGGGCATGGTGCAGGCGCCCGGCCGCATGAGCAGACAGAACTTCTGCTTTTCGGGCGCCTTGTGCGGTTGCAGGCACTCCACCTGTCGATAGGACGCGGGCAATTCGGGCGCGGACAGGCGTGGCGCGATGATGACGTTGAAAGCCGGAGCCATAGCCTGCGCCGATGCCGCCGATCGGCGGCCTTCCAGCAGCATGACGGGAACGGAGCGGTTCAGGTAAGTATAGTTGGCCATCGGCAGGTCCGGCTCCTGGAATAGCGCCAGGCCGCAGATGCCGGGAGTGCGGCCGGCCTTGGCCAGCATGGTGTTGGCCGCGCGCCCGTTCCCCCAATAGGCGCTGAACGGCTTGGTCGCGCCGACGACGGCGGAGAGCAGGAACCACAGCACGCAGAGCGCGATGGTGGCGTTGATGCGCTCCGCTACACGCCAACGCCCCGCCAGTGCCTTCCACAGATCGACGGACCCGATGGCCGCCAGGAATATGCCCAGCGCGATGGCGAGGATGACAAACCGGTATTCCTTGTGTGGGATCAGCGAGTGGCTGGCGATCACGACTAGCGCGATGAGCGCCACGAACGGAAAGCGGCGTGCGCCGGTCAGCAGGGAGGGCAGCAGGACGAGCATGGCGATATGCCAGGTCGCGCCGATCTGCGTCACGAACCACCACGGCGGCTGGGTGCCGAACGAGGCGCTGCGGTTTTCGCCCAGGTTGATCGCGAAATTGCGCCACAGCCACAGCAAGGGTGGCGCGCCGGCCGCCATGTCGGCGAGCGCGCCAAGGGCGATCGCGACGAGGCTGCCACCGGCGAGTGGTAGAAGCGTGCGGCGCGGATCGCCGCTGACCGCGAGCAGACCGATCAGCGCCAGCGCGGGCGCGTACTGGAAGCGAACGATGAAGGCGAGGCCAAGGAGCAAACCCAGCATCCCGGCAAGCCTCATCGACGGGCGCTCACGCAGCCGCATCGCCAGCCAGAGCGCGGGCACGGTCAGCGTCAGCGCAATGCCGTCGCCCGAAGGCCGGGCCGCGAAGTAGAAGATTTCCACCCATATCGCGCCGACCCAGCCGGCGACGATCGCGTGTTGCCGGCTGATCCGTTCGCCCATGGCAAAGAAACTGGCGACCACGCCCAGCGACAGCAGGCCCAGCAGGCCCCGCGTCAGCCACAGATGCAGCATCGTGTCCGGCGCGATCGCGTGGCCGAGCGCGAGCGAAGGGGTGAGCAGCATCGGCACCAGCCAGCCGCGAATGCCTTCGTGGAATTCCCACGCCACGATCCAGTGGCCGGTCAGGCGGCCCCAGGCGGGCTCCAGATACTGCCAGATTTCATCCGGCTGGTGGACAATGGTCTGGCTCGCCATCGCCAGCCGGAACACCAGCGCCATCCCGAGTATGGGCGCCAACGCGCGCCAGGCCGTCGGAATCTTGCGGCCGGTTGTGTCAGTAAAATCGCGTGGCGCGGGCATGATCCGAACAGGCCGATGCTGTTAAGAGGGGCAGCGGGAATGAGGCGCTGGCGTCAGCGATCGGCGGCGTGGCGCGGGGCGATTTCGGGCTGAACGGGCTTGAGGCGGTACAGGCGGAAGTTGCGGGTGCCGATCGCGACCGTGGCGTAGGTTTCGTAGTCGCGGTCCAGCAGCCGCATCAGCAGCGCGCGCGAAGACTGGTTGGCTGGCCGTGACAGCGGCTTGACGCCAACCATCACCACGCTGGGGCGCCGTGCCATGATCCGCCGCATCTCGTCTTCCACATCGATGCCCAGCGAACGGCTTTCCACCGCTCCGGCAAGGTGCGTGGGGAAGATATAGCTCGTGGCAAGGCAGGCGTTGGTGGTCTGGTAGAGCACCGGATCGCCTTCGTTCATGTAGAAACAGCCGTCGCCCAGCTCAGCCCGGATCAGGCTGGTTGCGTGTTCCACATCGCCAAGCGTGCCATGGTGATAGAACTGGTAGGCGGGGACGACCACGCCGCCGATCGCGCCCAGCCCCAGCATGAACCGCGCATACCACTTCTCGCTGCGGATCTGCCGCCCCAGCGCGGGTGCGGCCAGAATGCACAGGGGGGCCAGCAGAGGCCCGACGTAGTGATCGTACCAGGTGCCGAACGCCAGGAATCCGGCGAACGCCGCCACGCCCCAGGCCCGCAGCACATGCCGCGCGCGCGGATAGGAACCGCCGGTCATTGCCAGATGGCGCGGGGCGTGGAAGATCGCGAGCCAGAACGGGGCGAGGGTGAGCATTTCCTTGGTCAGCCGCCACCAGGCCTCGCCATCGGACTGGCGCGACATGATCGAGAAGAAATTGGCCTGCATGAAGGCGCCGGCATGGCCCATCGCGCCATAGATGCCGAGCGCGAGCGCCGTCGGCGCCAGAGCGGCACCTATCCAGAGCACGGCGGCGGCGCCCAGCTTCTTCCATGACCAGACATCGGCATAGGCGCGGCCGAGCAGCAGCGCGCCGAAGGCCACGCCTTCGAACACCACCGTGTACTTGATCTGCATGGCGATGCCGACCAGCGCCATGATGCCGGCGCCGCGCCAGAGCAGTTGCGGGTCTTCAAGGCGCTTGAGCGTGTCGACCACGGCCCAGGCGGCAAGTGCGACCGGCAGATTGAAGAACACCGGCGCCTGTCCCAGCACACAGTTGAACACTGGCATGAACAGGATGTAGGCGAACCCGGCCTGCCACGCGCCCGCCCGCGGCGCGATCTCGCGCGAAAGCCGCTCGATCACCATCGCTGTTGCCACCGTGCTGAGCACACCCGCAAGCTGGTAGGTGACGACGCCATCGCCGGGGAACAGGTGGAAGAGTTCGAACAGCAGGAACAGGCCGATCGGCTTGCGATCCCAGATGTCCACATAGGGCACCGCGCCGTGCAGCATCCGGTCTCCGACGAGCAGATAGAACTGTTCGTCGATGTGGATCACCGGATTGCCGATCAGCAGCGCGCGCAGCAGCAGCGTCAGCGTAAGGTAGCTCAACGCCAGCGTCAGCCAGTCCGGCAGGCGGAGCTGCCGCCACGCGGCGGCGGCCCGGACCGGAAGGGTGGCCGAGAGCAGGGGCGGTGCATCCTGGGTTCGGACCGACGTCGTCCGGACGGCACCGACGCTTTCGACCATTCATTCGCTCCGTTGCTGCTGCACGCTAGACCTGTAACGGGCGAGCAAATCGATACCTTCGCGCTTGCGAACGCGATAATGGCCGACGCCCCTCATTTGGCGCCATAACCTGTATCGCCAGTGAACGACAATCGGAAACCGCAAGGCGGAACGGTGGGAGGAACGGCTCTCGCGCCGGGCCCCCGCGGGAATACCGCAGTGTCGGTCAGCGTGTTGGGGACCGTGGGGTTACGATGAACACCGGTGGGGGAGGTGTCGCGCCGGGCACCGGGGCCAGCCGTCGCACGATTTCGTCGGCAATGGCGGCGTGGCCGAGCGCGGTCGGGTGCCAGGCGGGACCCGTTCCGAAACCCGGATAGCCAGAGGCCCAGGGGATGACGGAACAGGGCGTGTGGGAACGTGACATGCGGGCCGCCTCGATCAGCAGCGCTCCCTCCTGCCCGGCGACGCGCGCGATCACCTCCCGCAGCCGGTCACCCACCGCGCGCCGGTCGGCGGCTTCGGCGGGGGTCAGGGGCGTGCGATCGCACAGGACCAGGCGGGGCAGCAGCGCCAGATAATCGACGAACACCAGCCGCGCAGCCGGTGCGCGGGTGCGTACCTGCGCGGCAATCAGGCGCAGGTTGGCTTCCAGTGCGGTCCAGGCGGCCTGATCGGGTAGCGGGGGCGGCACGGCGCATTCGGGCTTGGCGCGGGTTTCCGGGGAAAGGCGACACAGTCCCGCGAAGAAATCGCTGACATAGCGCACGTCGTTGGCGCCGATCGTCACGGTGACAAGCCGGGTATCCGGCGTGACGGCATCGATCTGCGGCGGCAGTTCGTCCCACCGGCCCAGCACGTGTTCCGTCCTGGCCGAACTGCACGTCGCGTCCGCCAGCACCAGGTTCAGGCGCTGGGCCACGAGATGGCCGTAACTGGCGGCCGTGCGCGAACAGCGCGGCGGCGTGCCGGGGTCGGGCGGGCCAAGCTGCAGGCCGGACGCGAAGGAATCGCCAATGGCGACATAGCGTGCGCCGGCGGGCAGACCTTGCGCCACCGCGCCCGACGGGAGGGCCAAGGCGGATGCAAGGGCAAGGATACCCGCCCGCAAGGCCGTCACTTCACCCAGTCCAGCCCGATTTCCTCGTAGATTTCGCGGCTGTCGGCCCAGCCTTCCTCCACCTTCACGTGCAGGAAAAGGTGGACTTTTACGCCCAGCAAATCCGCCAGTTCCTTGCGCGCGGCCTCGCCGATCGCCTTGATCCTGGCGCCGCCCTTGCCCAGCACGATGGATTTCTGGCTATCGCGTGCGATCACGATCTGCTGGTGGATTTCCACCGACTCATCGGCCTTGTGCTGGTAGCTTTCGGGCCGCACGGCGCTGTCATAGGGCAGTTCGTCATGCAACTGGCGGTAGAGCTGCTCGCGCGTGATCTCGGTCGCCAGCAGACGCTCGCTGGCATCCGAAACCTGATCTTCGGGATAGTGCCACACGCCTTCCGGCATCAGCGCGGCAAGGCGCCGCTTGAGTTCGGGCACGCCATCGGCGGTGAGCGCCGAGACGAAGAACACCTCGTCGAACGATCCCTGTGCGCTGAGTTCCTCCGCCATGACCAGAAGCGGTTCCTTGGGGGTGGAATCCACCTTGTTGAGCACCAGGATTTTCCGTTCCTTGCGTTCGGCCAGCGCGGCAAGGATCGGTTCGAGATAGTCGCGCTTCTTCTTGCGCGCGTCGACCACCAGCAGGATCGCGTCGGCTTCGACCGCGCCTTCCCACGCGGCGCTGACCATCGCGCGGTCCAGCCGGCGGCGCGGCTCGAAGATGCCGGGCGTGTCGGCCAGGATGATCTGCACCCGGTCCACCCCGCCCGCATCGGTGGGCAGGTCCTCCAGCGCGATCCCCATCAGCCGCGCGCGCGTGGTCTGCGCCTTGGCCGAGACGATGGCGACCTTCTGGCCGACCAGCGCGTTGACCAGCGTGGACTTGCCCGCGTTGGGCGCCCCGATCACCGCGACGAGGCCGCAGCGTTCCCTTGCGTTGGTTTCCGTCAAAATAACTCCATCCGCCCCAAGTCAGCGGGGCTGTTTCCTGTTTAGCGTGAAGCGCCGGTTGCCGGAAGAAGGCAAGCTGCCCGGCGGGTATTCTTTCCGCAGGCAACTCTTTCCGGCGGGCCTTTCAGGCGAACCGGTTCATGAATTCGCGGGCGGCGGAGGTTTCCGCTTCCTGCTTGCTCGATCCACGCGCTTCCATCACGCCCACGCCCTTAACCTCGACGCTGACCGTGAAGCTGGCGGCGTGATCCGGCCCATCGCGGCGGACCAGCGTATAGACCGGGGGCTTACGGCGGTTGCCGGCGGCCCATTCCTGCAACGCGGCCTTGGGGTGCTTGCGCTGGCCCGCGCCGCCGGCCATCGGCTTGTCCCACGCGCGGCGGACGAAGGCTTGGGCCACGTCGAAGCCACGGTCGACGAACAACGCGCCGATCAGCGCCTCCATCACGTCGCCCAGGATGTTGTCGCTGTCCGCGCCGCCATCGTCGCGCGCCTGTTTGCCCAGACGGATGTGCGCGGGCACGCCCAGCGTGCGCGCCACGTCGGCACAGGTCTCGCGGCTGACCAGCGCGTTGAGCCGCTGCGAGAGCTTGCCTTCGGCGGCATCGCTCTTTTCGTGCAGCCAATCGGCGATGGCGAGGCCGAGAACGCGATCGCCGAGGAATTCGAGCCGCTGGTAATCGCGCGCCTCGCCCATCGACCCATGCGTCAGCGCCTCGCGCCACAGGTCGTCGCGCAAAGGCGCATGGCCGGTCAGGGCGGTCAGGAAGGCAATCGTATCATCGGCCAGCGGTGCGGCCGGGACGGGCTGGGGCTTGCTCAGAACAGCCCCCCAAGCCGGTTCCAGCGCGCGGCGGTGAACCAGGTCCAGGGCAGGAACCAGTTGGCGGAACCATCGGTGGACCACATGACGATGGTCGCGCGGCCGATCAGGTTGTCCATCGGCACCAGCCCGATCCCTGCGCCTTCCACCGCCGGGAAACGGCTGTCCATGGAATTGTCGCGGTTGTCGCCCATCAGGAACAGCCGGTTTTCGGGGATGACCACGGGCGGAGTATCGTCCTGCGGGCGATAGCCGAGGTCCAGCACGTTGTAGCTTTTGCCTTCGGGCAGCGTCTCGCGGTACTGCGGGTAGTGGCAGCTTGGCGAACCGTCCTTCTCCACCGCCTCGAACTCGGGCGAGATGCAGTTGGTGTTGGCCGATACGTGGATCACGAAATCCTCGATCCGCTGCTTGGGCACGGGCTTGCCGTTGAGGTGCAGCACGCCCCCCACCATCTGCACGGTATCGCCCGGCAGGCCGATCACGCGCTTGATGTAGTCCACGTCGTTGCCCGGCGGCGCCTTGAAGATCACCACGTCGCCGCGCTTGGGCGTACCGGCCAGGATGCGGTGGGGCAGCAGCGGCACGCCGAACGGCAGCGAATAGCTGGAAAAGCCATAGGGCCACTTGGCCGCGAGCAGGTAATCGCCGTTCTCCAGCCGCGGCAGCATCGATTCCGAAGGAATGTTGAACGGCGAGAAGATGAAGCTGCGGAAAATCGCGACCACGAGCACCAGCTTGATCAGGAAGACGGCGAAGCTGTCCTCCTTCTTCTCCTTTTTCGGCTTGCCCGCGATCGGGGGCAAACTTCCTGAACCCGGCGTTCCGGCGGGGGAGGCGGCGCTCTCTGGGGCGGCTGGAGTCTCGGGAGTCTCGGTCATCGTCGCGGTCATGTGGAGGGGGCGCGCTTTCGTCAAGTGTGTTGTGTGTGCAATACACTGTGCCGGAATACGTCTGCGCACCCGTACCGGAGATGAACGGGACGCTTGGCGGAAGGCCTGCGAGCGGGCATGAGGAGTTTCGCAACTGCGAAGAAAAGGGATACCGGCGCGATGAGTGAACAGGATCTTGCGGGCTGGAACGCTCTCGAAGCACTGGCGCGGCCTTCCCTGAAGGACCTGTTCGGCGATTCGGAGCGTCTTGCGCGCTACAGTACTGAACTGGAACTGCCGGGCGGGCCGATCCGCTTCGACTGGTCGAAGACGCACCTTTCGCCGGACGTGGAACGGGTGCTGGGCGAGATCGCCGGCACGATGGACCTTGCGGGCAAGCGCGAGCAGCTTTTCGCCGGCGCACGGATCAACAACACCGAAGGGCGCGCCGCCGAACATGCCGCCCAGCGTGGCGTGGGCAGTGATGCCAGCGTCGAGGAAGCCGGCGCCCTGCACGCGCGGATGCGGGCGCTCGTCGACGCGATCCACGCGGGCGTGCTGGGTGAGGTCAAAAGCCTGATCCATATCGGCATCGGCGGTTCCGCGCTTGGGCCGGCGCTGGCGATCGACGCGCTGGCCCGCGAAAGCGCGCTCGTCGACGTGCATGTCGTCTCGAACATCGATGGTTGCGCGCTGGAAGCCGCCATGGCCGCCTGCGATCCGGCGGCGACGCTGATCGCGGTAGCCTCCAAGACCTTCACCACCACCGAAACCATGACCAACGCCGCCAGCGCGCTGGAATGGCTGCGCGATGGCGGGGTCGACGATCCCTATGGCCGGGTGGTGGCGCTGACCGCCGCCCCGGAAAAGGCGGTGGAATGGGGCGTGGACGAAACGCGCGTGCTGCCGTTTTCGGAAACGGTGGGCGGGCGTTATTCGCTGTGGTCGTCAATCGGCTTCCCGGTCGCGCTGGCGCTCGGCACGCAGGCCTTTGGCGAGTTCCTGGAAGGCGCGGCGGCGATCGACCGGCATTTCATCGAAGCCCCGCTGGACAAGAACGTGATCGTCCGCGCGGCCTTCGCCGATCTCTATTACACCCAGGCGCGCGGGTGCCAGACCCGCGCCGTGTTTGCCTATGACGAACGCCTGCGCCTGCTGCCCGATTATCTCCAGCAGCTGGAGATGGAATCGAACGGCAAGCGGGTGACGGCCGACGGCCAGCCGCTGGCCCGGCCCAGCGCGCCGGTGACGTGGGGCGGCGTGGGCACCGATGCGCAGCACGCGGTGTTCCAGCTGCTTCATCAGGGCACGCACCTGATCCCGGTGGACTTCCTGGCGGTGAAGGTACCGGGCCACGATCTCGATCCGGCGCACCACCGCATCCTGCTGTCGAACTGTTTCGCGCAAGGGGCGGCGCTGATGGCGGGCAAGGCTTCCGACGACGGCGCGCGCGCCTATCCGGGCGACCGGCCTTCGGCCACGATCTTCTGCGACGATCTCAACCCGGCAACGCTGGGCGCGCTGATCGCGTTCCACGAACACCGCACCTTCGTTTCGGCGATGCTGCTGGGGATCAATCCCTTCGACCAGTTCGGCGTCGAACTGGGCAAGGCGATCGCGAAACAGATCGAGTCCGGCGGCGGGGAGGGCTTCGATCCTTCCACCGAGGCGCTGCTGGCGGCGGCCGGCATCGGCGAATAGGGCAGGGCCGCCGTGCAGGAGTTTTGTTAGTCTGGCAAACGAAACTCTTGCGCGCCGCCATTGGCAATCCGTCACCGGCCCGCCATATGCATCGCTCGACAGGAGCAGACCATGGCTGAGCAGGAATACGACTACGATCTTTTCGTCATCGGCGCGGGTTCGGGCGGCGTGCGCGCCAGCCGGATCGCGGCATCGCACGGCGCACGCGTGGCCGTGGCGGAGGAATACCGGGTCGGCGGAACCTGCGTGATCCGGGGCTGCGTGCCCAAGAAACTGCTCGTGTACGGATCGCACTTCGCCGAGGAACTGCAGGATGCGTCCAATTACGGCTGGACGGTCGAGAAGATGCATTTCGACTGGCCGACGCTGCGCGACGCGGTGCTGAAGGATGTCGATCGCCTGAACGATGCCTACACCACCACGCTGGAAAACAACAAGGTCGAACGCTTCCTCGAACGCGCCACGATCACCGGGCCGCACGGCGTGCGGCTCGCTTCGGGAAGGGATATTACGGCGAAGTACATCCTCGTCGCCACCGGGGCCTGGCCGCTGATGCCCGAGTTCGAAGGCAACGAACACTGCATCACCTCCAACGAGGTGTTCCACCTGCCCGAACTGCCGCGTCGCATCGTCATCCAGGGCGCCGGCTATATCGCGCTGGAGTTTGCCGGCATCTTCAACGCACTGGGCAGCGCGGTAACCGTGGTGAATCGCAGCGACGCGATCCTGCGGGGGTATGACGAGACGCTGCGCGATCGGCTGCTGCAGATCACCATGGCGCGCGGCATCACCTATCGTTTCAACTGCCCGATCACCAAGGTGGAAAAGCAGGAGGACGGCTGCCTGCACGTGTGGGTGAAAGGCGCGCAGGACCCGATTCCGGCCGACGCCGTGCTGGTGGCCACCGGTCGCCGGCCGAACGTTGCCGGGCTGGGGCTGGAGACTGCCGGCGTCGAACTGGGCGAACGGGGCGAGATCAGGGTCGACGATACCGCGAAGACCACGTGCGACAGCATCTATGCCGTGGGCGACGTGACCGATCGCGTGCAACTGACGCCGGTTGCGATCCGCGAAGGCCACGCCTTCGCCGACCGCGTGTTCGGCAACAAGGACGTGAGGATCGATTACGCCTGCATCCCCAGCGCGGTATTCTCGCAACCGCCGCTGGCGGGCGTTGGCCTCACCGAGGGGCAGGCGCGCAACGCCTATGGCAATGTGAAGGTCTATTCGTCCGATTTCCGGCCGATGAAGAACATCTTCGCGCATCGTCCGGAACGCGGGCTGTACAAGATGATCGTCGATGCCCAGACCGACCGCGTGCTGGGTATCCACATGATCGGCCCGGATTCGCCCGAGATTCTGCAGGCAGCGGCGATCGCGGTGAAGGCGGGGCTGACCAAGGCCGACTTCGATGCCACCGTCGCGCTTCATCCGTCGATGGCGGAAGAACTCGTCCTCATGCGTTAAAGGTTGCAAGTTGCAACTTATGTGCTAGTTTTCCCGCACGAACGGGGAGGCAGGACATGCGGTTGCAGGGCAAGGTTGCGCTGGTCACGGGTGGCACTGACGGGATAGGCGCCCGTCTGGTCCGCCAGTTGCGCGACAAGGGCGTTACCGTCATCACCACCGGGCGCACGGCGGACAGGATCGCCGCCGCCCGGGCCGATGGGTTCGAGGTGATCGAGGCCGACCTGTCCCTGCCCGAAGGCGTGGACGCGGTGCTCGCGGGTCTTGCCGGGCGTGAGATCGCCATTCTGGTCAACAACGCCGGGGCGGGCACCGATCACGATTTTCGCAATGGCGCGCCGGACCTCGCCTCCACCGACCGCACGATCTTCCTCAACCTTCACGCCCCGATCCACCTGGTCGCGCGGTTGATGCCGGTGCTGCGCGCGCAGCCCGAAGCGATGATCGTCAACGTCACCTCCGGCCTCGGCATCGCGCCCAACGGGGGCGGGGCGGTCTATTGCGCGACCAAGGCGGGCTTGCGCAGCTATACCATGGCGCTGCGGTATCAGCTGAAGGACACCGCGATCCACGTGCTGGAAGCGCTGCCGCCGGTGGTCGATACGCAGATGACGGCGGGGCGCGCCAACCGCAAGATGCCGCCGGAAGAATGCGCGCGCCAGATCATCGCGGCGATGGAGCGCAACGCCGACGAGGCCAGCGTCGGTATGGTCAAGCTGCTGCAACTGGTGCATTCCATCTCGCCGGCGCTGGCGCGCAGGATCATGATCCGCTTCTGAAAGCGGGCGGGCGGGGAGAAGAGGAATGAAGGGCAAGGTTCTGGTGACCGGCGCGAGCGGCTATATCGCCGGCTTTGTGGTGCGGCAGCTTCTCGAACAGGGCTGGACGGTCCATGCCACCGTGCGCAACCTTTCGCGTGAGGCGGAACTGCGACCGCGCCTGGGTGGAACGCCCGACACGTTGCGCTTCTTTGCGGCGGACCTGATGGCGGACGCCGGCTGGGCAGATGCGGTGATCGGCTGCAGCCACGTGTGCCACGTCGCCTCGCCGTTCTCTACCAACGCGCCGAAGCACGAGGATGACCTGATCGTTCCCGCGCGCGAAGGCGTGCTGCGCGCCTTGCGGTTCGCGCGTGCTGCGGGCGTGACCCGTTTTGTGCAGACATCGTCCGTCGCCGCCATCGCCTATGGCCATGGCAAGGGCCAGCATCACTTCACCGAAAGCGACTGGACCGACGTGGACGGGCCAGACGTCTATGCCTACGTCAAGTCCAAGACCATCGCCGAACGCGCCGCGCGCGATTGGGTGGCGGCCAACGGCGGCGCAATGGAGTTCGTCTCGGTCAACCCCGCCGCCGTGCTGGGACCGGTGTGGAGCGACGATTTCTCGCCCTCGATCGAAGTCGTGCGCCAGTTGCTCGCCGGGGCCTTGCCGGGTTGCCCGGACCTGGGCTTCGGCATCGTCGACGTGCGCGATTGCGCGGACCTGCACGTGCGCGCGCTGACCGAACCGGGCCTGGCTGGCGAACGCTTCATCAGCGCGGGGCCGTTCCTGAAGCTGGTGGACGTGGCGCGCGTGCTCAAGGACAACCTGGGGGTTCAGGCGCGCAAGGTGCCCACGCGCCGGCTGCCGGACTGGCTGGTGCGCTTTTCCGCGCTGTTCAATCCGATGATCCGCCAGATCACCGGCGAACTGGGCAACGTGCGCGATGCCAGCGCGGCCCATGCGCTCGAACGGCTGGGCTGGCGCACGCGGCCCGTGGAGGAATCGATCCTCGATTGCGCGCGCAGCCTGATCGAGCGGGGGATCGTGAAGGTGTAGCGATCTGACCCTAGGCTCAGATTCCCGCGTACCACTGGTAGTCGTGGTGGTCTTCCCAGTAGCCCCCCTTGCCGCCGTAGATATCGGCCAGACTGCTCACGGCCTGGATGCGCATCACGTACTTGGCCTGCTTGTAGCCCAGTTGCCGTTCCACGCGCAGGCGCAGCGGTGCGCCGTGGCCGATGGAAAGCGATTGGCCGTTCAGGCTGTGCGCCAGGATCGTCTGGGGGTGAAAGGCATCGACCAGATCGATGCTCTCGTAATAGGGCGCGCCGTCATAAAGATCGGCGCAGTGGAACACGATGAACTTCGCGTTGCCGGATAGCCCGGCGCGGCGCAGCAGCAGACCCAGCGGTAGTCCCGTCCACTGGCCGATCGCGCTCCACCCTTCCACGCAATCGTGCCGGGTGATCTGGCTGCGTTGCGGCGCGGCGAGGATCTGCGCCAGGCCCATCGCAAGCGGCTGGGCGACCATGCCGTCGACCACCAGACGCCAGTTGGCGAAGCGTTCGGCCGCGTGCGCGGCATAGTCCGGCGATCCGGGATTGCGCGTGCCGTTTTCGCGGAACACGGGCGAAAGATCGGCGCGGGTGAATTCGCGGGCGAGCGCGTTGCGATCGGTGACGATCCGCTGCGCGGTGCGCGTAGCCTTTTCGCCCAGCGTCAGCACTTCGCGCACCGAGGGCGAAGCGGCGATGCGGTCGCAGCCCGAAAGCAGCAACCCGGTGCCGCCGATCAGCGCGTTGCGGCGGGTGATGATCGTCATGCCGCGTCCTCCGTCCTGATGGTTGTCGGCCCCTTCGCCTGCGGCAGGCGGTACCAGCCCGTAATCATCGAGCGCAGTTCGTTGATCGGCCCCGCCAGCACCACCATGGCCAGATGGACCGCGATGAAGGCCGCGAAGCCCAGCGCGCAGAGGAAATGGATGGAGCGCGCCGATTGCCGCCCGCCGAACAGGTCCAGCAGCCAGGGCCATGCCGCATTCATGGTGGGCGACATGGTCAGGCCGGTCAGGATCACGGTGGGGATCAGGATCAGGATCACCGCCAGATAGGCGATTTTCTGCAAGGGATTGTAGCGCCGCGCCGCTTCGCCGGTGGGAAAGCGCAGGCGGGCGTGCTCCTTGATGTCGTGCCACAAGTGTGAAGGGCGCATTTCCGCCCGCGTCAGCGCAAGATCGCGCTGCAAGTGGCGCGATACCAGCGCGTAGAGCAGGAACAGCGTGGCCGAGATCGCCAGCACCCAGGCGAAGAAGAAGTGCCATTCGCGGCCGCCGGCCAGATCGTAATGAGAAGGGATCGTCAGCAGCGGCGGAAATGCCCGCGCGCCTTCGGACGAGACGCCCAGCAGGCCGCCGGCCGGCAGTTCCAGGCCCAGCAGGTTGACGAAGCCGCGATCGCCGTGGTTGCCGATCACCAGCCATGGCTGGTCGAAGTTCGCGCCGTACTGGCCCCAGTAAAGCCGGGGATGGGCGTTGAAGATCGACATGCCGCTCATCAGCATGACGAAGATGCTGAACGCGTTGATCCAGTGCCAGATGCGCACCGGCAGTTTCGTGCGGTAGATCAGCGGCGCTTCCGGTTGCATCCGGTTGTCCGCGTTCGCGTGTTCCATCCCGCTCTCCCCTGTCAGCCCGACGGCAGCATGACACAGCTTCGCGTGGGTGCAAGCCATGAACAGTCCGCCCGTGGCATTCGCAGCAGCGGGCGGAATGGTTACGGGAAATGTTACAGCGGGCGCGTCATCGCGATCAGATCGCGGCGGGTGAAGCGCCGCGTCTCCGCGCCGGCATGGCAGGGCCGGGGCACGGGCAGCAGCGCCTGCACGGCCGCCTTGCCGATCCACGCAATCTTGCGACCCTTGCCGACCACCGTGCGGCTGTCCCACGCCTTCTTGCCGCGCCGGGCGACTTCCACGGCGATCTCGCCATAGATGCCCGCCGCCGCCAGGATCGCCCAGCGCTGGCGCGGGGCGAGCCGCGCCGCGCC
>APMI01001830.1_pt1 | contig 20143 bp, 19 predicted proteins | sample 667938 | NCBI WGS metagenome assembly APMI01 (sample SAMN01084076, study PRJNA167559) | wastewater metagenome | biome: Wastewater | place: Denmark: Ejby Moelle, Odense | collected 2011-11-28 | reverse complement strand
GTAGTGCTCTCCCGCTGAGCTATGCGCCCGTTCAGCGTGGAATGCGTTTATTGAATTATATTAGACATTGCAAGCATTCAAAACATAGAATAATGAAATCGAATGCCATCGCTTTCACTATTCCAAATTTCAATTATTATTGATGATTATGATAAGGCACTTGCCTTTTATCGTGACGTGATGGGCTTTACACTGCTTGAAGACACTAAAATTAGTGATGATAAACGCTGGATTGTTTTAAAGCCCGGTGAAAGTGGCGCGCAAATCATTCTCGCCAAAGCATCTGGTGAAGTGCAAAAAACGGCAATTGGTAATCAATTTGGCGGACGGGTTGGATTATTCCTAAAGACCGATGATTTTGATGCAACATATCAAAAACTTGCGTCAGGTAACGTAAAATTCAACGAACCACCACGCAATGAAAAATATGGCAAGGTCGTAGTATTCGAGGATATTTACGGCAATAAATGGGATTTGATTGAACCAAAATGACTAATTTCACCATAAGAAATGCCAATATAGGCGACATTGCACAAATTCACGCAATTTATTCGCAATCTGTTATCGAAGATACTGCAAGCTGGGAATATGATCCGCCTTCATTGCAAGAGATGCAAAGACGATATGAAGCATTACGCGCAGAAAACTTTCCCTATCTTGTTGCAATTATTGGTGATGAGGTTTTGGGTTATGCCTATGCCAGCCATTATCGACCACGCATTGGATACAGATTTTGTGTTGAGAATAGTATTTATATCGCAAAGCAACATCAAGGTATTGGGGTTGGCAAGGAACTTTTAAAATCACTTATCAAAGAGTGTGAAATACGCGGTTTTACCGAAATCATCGCGGTAATTGGGGACAGTGCCAATTTGGCATCAATCAACCTTCATAAATCATGCGGTTTTAGTCATGTTGGTCTTTTGCCAAAGGTTGGTTTCAAGTTTGATCAATGGTTAGATAGCGTATTAATGCAATGCAGCATTGCAAAAGAGAATAAATAAAACCGCTCATTTTTGTTGCGGCGCACAATTAATATCTATATGAGACTTTAGTATAAAGAAGAATCTCAGGTAAAAATTGTCACAAGTGAAAAATTTTCCGCGCGACAAAGTCTTTAGGGTTTAAAATGACGTACAAAACCAGCCTTTCACGTAAGAGCATCATTGCCGCCGCATTTTTCACATTTTTGATGGCAATTGTCGCCTTTAGCGCCAGTATTCACTAATTTCTGTTATTCATTAATTTCGGTATTTTGCGCCGCCTAGCCTTTCGGTTTGGCGGCTTTTATCTATTTTGGCAAACCTGTTCCCTGCCACGCGGTGATACCACCAGAAACATTATAAACATCCTTAAAGCCCAATTGTTTAAACGCATCCATTGATAAACCGCTTCTGTGACCGGTGCGGCAATAAACAATATAAGGTTTGTCTTTTGGCAATCTTTTTAGACCTTGGGCAAATTCTGGCGATTTAAAATCTATATTTACTGCATTCGCAACATGCCCACCCGCGTATTCTTCGGGGGTTCTTACGTCAATAATCGTGACATTTGGATTGGTTGCAACAATCTTATTGGCGCTTGCGGCATCGATTGTTTTAATGCTTTGTGCTTGCACCATTTCTTGTGGCGCACATGACGCAACCAATGGCATAGCAACCATCGCGAAAGCAATAAAAAGATTTTTGATTTTCATGAACGCCTCACCAAATATATTCAATAATTAGAAAATACTAATTATTGATAAGCCTTAGCGCAAGCAGTAATGAAGAAATTAAGCAGCCATAACTTTTTCAACTTCGTTCACAAGGTCGCGAAGATGAAATGGTTTTGAAAGAACTTTTGCTTGTTGTGGCGCCTGATTTGCAGGATTTAATGCAACGGCGGCAAAGCCGGTAATAAATACAATTTTGATATTATTGTTAATCTCATTGGCTTTACGCGCAAGCTCGACACCATCAATACCAGGCATTACAATATCAGTAAGCAATAAATCGTAATTTACCGCCTGAAGTGCATCAAACGCCTGATCACCATCGGGATAATCGCTGACATCATGTCCCGCTTTTACCAAAGCATTTGCAAGAAAGGTGCGAAGGCTATCATCGTCTTCTGCCAATAGTATTTTTGCCACTTATATCCCCTGAAATAAAACCTAGTGCGTGCTATATAGCACGGCTAAAGTTGACAAATTCTAAAAAACCAATTTCAAAAACAATTAAAGCTAGAGCAAATTACATTATTAACATGAACACAAGTGAATATTCAGATAGCCAACCGCCGTTTTTGTGCCGTTTTCCGGCACAATTGACGACACCGCTTTTGCTTTCTAGCCCGCATTCAGGCCATTTTTATCCACGGGAATTTACAGAACTTTCGCAATATGACACTGAAATGTTGCAGAATTTTGAAGATCCTTTCGTTGATGAAATATATTCATTCGCGCAAAAAACTGGAATTTCGTACATAAATGCAAATTACGCGCGGGCCTATGTTGATTTAAACCGCGCACCTGATTCCTTTGATAATTTGCTGTTCAAAGATAATATAAACCTTAATCCCTGCTTGAATACCAAAAATGGGTATGGCGTTATTCCGCGCCTTATCGCGACCGATATGCCAATTTATAAAGAAAAACTCACCATCGCCGAAGCGCATAATAGAATCAATTCTATTTACATGCCTTATCATGACGCAATATCAGATGAATTGGCGCGGATAAAAACAAAATTTGGCAAAGCAATACTTATTGATTGCCATTCAATGCCACAAAAAGCCTTGGGCAAAGATGATATTGATATAATTATCGGTGATTGTTTTGGTGCATCAATAAGCCCATTGCTAAGCGATTCACTTCTTGCCAAATTTAGCAGCCAAGGGCTAAAAGTTCGCAAAAACCATATCTATTCCGGCGGCTACATAACTAAAACATACGGAAAACCCAAAGATAATATTCACGCCATCCAAATTGAAATAAATCGCAAATTATACATGTTGCCTGATAAATATGCGAAATCACCAGGATTCGATAGGGTTTGCCAACTTGTTTCCAATATAATCACTTCTTTTTTGCAAGAAATTTAAGCAAAAAAAAGCCCCGCATGATAGCGGGGCAAATAAAGTTACAAGGGAGGAAACGCCCGAAAAGGGCTAAAGACGCCGAAGCGTCATGACCAATATATACTTCGCAGTCGCAAAATAAGCAAATGATTTTTTGCAAGTGCAGCATCCAAAAACGCAATACAGGGCTGTTTTTAATCTGTTTGCACAATTCCAACCCCTAAATGACGAATTTTTGTGCAAATATTCCTCAATATTTGGAAATATTATCCTTTTTGGCTATTTTTTGTGACTGCGATTTACTGCAATTAAAATACATCGCCACTCGTTTTTATTACATTTTAAGGGTATCAGATGGCATCTATCTATAAAACTCGGGGAAAAACATGCCAAAACTTGCATTAATTCGTCATGGACAATCACAATGGAATCTTGAAAACCGCTTTACAGGCTGGGTTGATGTCAACCTTACTGAAGAAGGCGAAAAACAAGCCACTAAATCAGGCGAATTATTAAAAGCAACTGGCATCGAGTTTTCACAGGCTTTTACATCTTTCCAAACCCGCGCTATTCGCACCCTTTGGCTTGCATTAACCGCAATGGGTCGATGCTATTTACCGGAAACCAAATCTTGGCGCCTTAATGAGCGTCATTACGGCGGCCTTACTGGCCTTGATAAAACAGAAACCGCAAAAAAACATGGCGATGAGCAGGTTCGCATTTGGCGCCGTTCATATGATATTGCACCGCCACCACTTGCCAAGGATGATCCAAACCACCCGTCACAAGATTTGCGCTATAAAGATGTTCCGGCTGGTGAGCTTCCAGATACTGAAAGCCTTAAAACCACTTTGGAACGTGTAACCCCGTTTTGGGAATCAGATATTGCACCCGCTCTTAAAAAAGGTAACGTTGTAATTGCGGCACATGGCAACAGCCTTCGCGCAATTGTTAAAAACCTTTTTGGTCTTGATGAAGAAGAAATTATGAAGGTAGAAATCCCAACGGGAAATCCACTTTTGATTGATTTGGATGACAATCTGAAACCGATTAGCGCAAAATATCTTGATGAAGCACGCGCAAACCCATTGCCACAAATTAAATAGGTGAAGAATGGCGCATATAATGGATGAATTTTATATGCGTCTTGCCCTTGGTGTTGCCAAAGATGGTGCGGGCTTAACAGGTTCAAACCCTAATGTTGGCTGTGTCATTGTTTTAAATGGCAAAATTATCGCCTGTGAAAGAACTGCCGATGGCGGGCGACCGCACGCCGAATATAAGGCCGTCGAAACCGCCTTTGAAAGCTTTGACGGGATTGAGGGTTGTGATGTTTACGTCACCCTCGAACCTTGCGCCCATATTTCCGAACGCGGGCCAAATTGTTCCGATGTTATGCTTGATATAAAGCCCGCGCGTGTCATTGTCGCCATGCAAGACCCCGACCCCCGCACCGCAGGCAATGGCATAAAAAAAATGCAAGAGGCGGGAATAATTGTCGAAGTTGGTCTTTTGGGCGCTGAGGCGGCGGACATCATCAAAGACTTTACCGCCCGCTTTGATAAGGCCTAATATTTCCACCTAATTGTTACGCCATACATTCTTGGCTCGGCGGGGAAGCCATCAACTTGTGATGTAATCGACCGCACCGTGCCATTTTTTGCCATCAAAGGGCTTGAACCTTGTAACGGGCCATCAAAATAAATCTGTGCATAATGCTCATCCGATAAATTATTGCCCCAAAGCATTAAATCCAAACCATCACGCATGTTTAGTGTCACGCTCGCATTATATAAATCAAGTTCACGTGTGACTTTGCGCGGGTCAAGGTTTGAACCACCATTGAATGAGGATGTGTGACGATGATTGAAATTAATGCGGTAATCATGCCCCAAAACCGTATTTTCATAGGTAATATTATTGGTAACCGTCCATTTTGGCGATGCAGTTAATTGCTGACCGGCAATTAAATAGAGGTTTAAATTCTGCCCAAGGAAAGTTGAAAAGTCCGATGGGCTGCCCAAATTATCCATATATTTGGTGTCATAATAAGCAAGCCCGCCATCATAGCGCAAACCCTTGACCATAGTTTTATAGCCAATTTCAAACTCCGCACCCTTTGAATAAACTTTGGGAACTGATGCCACAATTTGCGAAATGCCATTATATGTATTCAATTGATAATTTGAATAATCAGCATCAAATATTGCTAATGTGGTTTTTAGATTACCATTGAACCAGTTGCTTTTGATGCCAATTTCATAATTATCGACCACCTCGGCAGAGAATGAAGTATCAGGCGAACGGATAGTTTGCGCACCAACCGCACCCGAAACAATCGACCCCTTATTATCGGACATCACACGATCAAGATTAAAGCCACCCGCCTTATGACCATGGGCATAAGTGGCATAGATAAAAATATTATCATTAGGGCGATAATCAATGCTTAAAACGCCTGAAAACTGGTCATCGCTAAATTTTTGCTTGTGGTCTAAACCATCCAATGCCGAGCGCGCCCAAGGCACGCAAACCGTGCCAACAACACCCGCCAAATTTGCCGGTGCAATTGCCGATGGGTCAAAGCCATAAACCTGCTCAATAGCTTTACAACCCGCCGAGCCAGTGGTTTCATATTTGGCGGAAAAATCTTTTTCAAGGTGGTTATAACGCAAACCAAGGGTTAGGTATATTTCATCAGTAATCGCATAAATATTATGGCTATAAAGCGCGATTGAGTTGGCCTTTTGGTCAAAATAATCCGACCAACCACCGCCCAAGGTCATGGCAGGTGAATTGGCATTAAATACCCCGCCCGTCGCCGAAGCTATAATATTGCGCAGATTTTGCGCAAAGCCAGAAACCGGATTGGTTAAAGCGCCCGCCCCTGAAAATAATCCACCAATATAGGTTTCATAATCAGAACCATAGCGGAAAACATTGTGGGCATTGGTTTGTTCATGGCTATAAAATGTGCCAACTTTCCAGCTTAGCTTGCCAATTTCGCCATCAAGGGCAAATTCTTGGGTAAATTCTTTTATTTTATTGCCCGGACGTTCAGACAAATCACGATATAAAATATCTGCCCCAGACCATTCACCATCTTGGGCATAGGCAAATCGGAAATAGCGATAAGAGGTTACAGATTTAAAATGCTTGCCACCAAAATTATAATCCACATCAAGGCTTAGACCACGATCATGCACAATTTGGTCAAAATACCTATCTGTATTGGCACTATATTCATTTTTGGTGTTGGTTGGTGACAGGGCATTTGCCGCGATACGGTTTAAAATTGCGGTCGTACTAACTGGTGTCCTGCTATCGGGAACATAAACAAAGGCATTGCAGCACGCTTCATTACGTTCAGATATATCAAAGATAAGACGTGCCTTAAGGGCATCATTGGGTTTATAGACCGCTTGTGACCGCACAAGCCAATAATTTACATCATTATCCTTGCGCGCGTTAGGAAGCCCTTCATTAACGGTGAAATAACCATCGCGATTGCGCACCACACCAAACAGGCTTGCGGCGATATTTTTACTTATGCCGCCCGAAACCCCTGCCGCAATGCCAGTTGCATTATAATTCCCCTTGGTAAACTCACCCCAGGTTTCAGTGGTTTGGGTTGGCTCTTTGGTTTTTATGGCAATAAGGCCGGTTGTGGTATTGCGTCCGGTAATCGTACTTTGGGGGCCGCGCAAAATTTCAACCCGCTCTAATTCACCCAAATCACCAAAGGCAACAGAAGTGCGGGCGCGCGATACATTGTCAATCATAACGCCAACACTTGGTTCAAGACCGACATTCGTCCCCTGAGTTCCAATGCCGCGAATCCGTGCGGTTACTGATGATGCGGATTCAGACTGTGGCAATTGCAAAAATGGCGTGATTTGCACCAATTCAGAAAGATGATGGACGCCATTATCATTTAGCTTTTGTTGATTATAAACCGAAACGGCAAGCGGTGTTTTTTCTGACTTACCTTTGCCAATAACAATAATCTGCTCATCAACATTTAAAACATCATCTGCATATGCGTGGTTCGCAATCATGAATACCGCAAAGGCAATATTATAAGATAAAAAATTGCGATATTTTGAGTGATGTTTTTTCATTTTTGTCCCCGATTTTGGCTTTATCAGAATTCGCGCTTTATAACTATGACACTTTCGTTTCAATAGAATATTTTTCTTAAAACGTCATATTTCACCATTTTTAACAAAAATATTGACATTTACCCCGCATTTTGGCAGCTAGGTTCATATGATATACTCAGATGGTACAAATGTTAGACGCCGCGCAAGGGTTGATTATGACGAATGTGGAATTGGTCTTGCCGCACAAATTCTTGGCGATAAATGGATATTACTTATATTACGTGAGGCATTGTTTAACGTCATAAGATTTGAAGATTTACGCCAAGATTTACAAATCCCAAAATCGGTTCTGTCCAAACGTCTCGTACTTTTGGTTGATAATAACATTATGGAAAAACGCCCTTATCGTGAAATAAATACGCGGGTTCGTTATTCATACCACCTTACCCGCAAGGGGCGCGGGCTTTTCAAGGCATTTTTGGCATTTATGGAATGGGGTAATGAATTTATGTTGGACAGGCAGGCAAAATACATATTTATTGATAAGCACACAAACCTTCCGATTAAACTCGGCCTTATCGACACTTCGGGGCAACAAGTTCCACAAAAAGCGGTAAGTATGATTATGACCAAAAGGATTTAGAAAATGGCAAAAATCAGCGTTTTTGAATTTGAAAATAAAAAATATGTTGGCGTTATTGAGGGCAACAAGATCAAAATAACCACAGAATATGTGGATTTTTCATCAATTGAACATGCCGCCACCGCAAAGGAATTCATAAAAGAAATTGCCCTAGAAAATGTAAAAATCCTTGCACCCGTTCCAAACCCACCACGGGTTTTTGGCATGGGAAAAAACTATGCTGAACATGCCAAAGAAATGGCATCCGATGTGCCAACCACTCAAATTTGGTTCGCCAAACAACCGACATCGATTAATTCGCCTTATGGCACTGTCAACAAGCCCGTGGTTTCCGATATGCTTGATTATGAGGTTGAGTTGGTGGTTATCATCGGCAAAACCTGTAAACACGTTCCCAAGGAGCGCGCGCAAGAGGTTGTTTTTGGCTATATGGTTGGCTGTGACTTTTCAGTTCGCGATTGGCAAAAGGCGTCGCAAACCTGGAATATGGGCAAAGGTTTTGATACCCATGCCCCAATTGGCCCCTATATTCTAACCCCCGATGAAGTACCGGATTTGGATGCTTTGGGGTTGCGTTGTTTTGTAAATGGTCAAAAAATGCAAGATGGCAAAATAAAAGATATGGTCTTCAAAATCCCTGATATGATTGAACATTTGACCAAGGCCATGACATTGTTGCCAGGGGATTTATTGTTCACGGGAACACCATCCGGCGTTGGCATGGGGCGCAATCCACCATTTTACCTAAAAGCGGGCGATATTGTCCGCTGTGAAATCGATGAAATGGGCTTTATCGAAAATGAAATCGTGCCAGAAGTAGTTGAAACGGTGATTAAGTAAGGCGATTTACCTGTGCTTGCCGCCCCGTTACCGTCACTCAACACTGTCACCCAGAGACCATCCCAAAACTGTCACCCCGCACTTGTTGCGGGGTCTCTTGGACTTAATCATGACCCAAAATTATTACGGTGAGCCAACATATTATGTATATATCATGACCAATAAGCCCAAAGGGACTTATTATACTGGAATTACAAGTGATATTGTTACCAGGGCATATCAACATAGAAATCATTTATTCAAAAATAGTTTTACTGATAAATACAAACTTACCAAGCTTGTCTGGTTTGAAACTCATCGTGAAGTAAGAAACGCAATTTCTCGCGAAAAATTAATAAAGAGATACAAACGTGATTGGAAAGAAAATCTTATCGTTCAAATGAACCCTGATTGGGATGATTTATGGTTTTCAATTACTAATGTTAAGCAATATATCCCGCCGCCAATTGAATATTTTGAGAAAATTCTAAAAGAGTTTCAGGATAATTAAATCTGCTAGATGATAGAATTATGTCTTATAGACCCCGCAACAAGTGCGGGGTGACAATGGCTTGGTTGTACTTTTTCTTCCCCAGTTTGAGAAACGATGTCACCCCGCATTTATTGCGGGGTCTTTTAAACTATGCTCTTGAAATTTACGAGATGCCGCAACAGGTGCGGCATGACAAAGTTCATAGTCCGTAATTATTTTTATCCCCACAATGAAAAATACCATTAGTATTCATAGTGATTGAATTTTGACTTGGGGATTTGTGGGGCTTAAGAATGTCAGGAAATGTCAGGGTTTTGGGCGATTTGTTTTTCGCGTATGACTTTGTTCAAGCCTTAAAATGTCAACAAATGTCAACATTTTCGGGACTATGCAAAAAAGCACAGCGCAGTAAGCACAAGCAATTGATTAATAATGAAATTATATCAAAAATAAATTGTTACAAACGGGTAAAAACATCAAAAATGATGACAAATAATATTAGATTTCAAAACAGGCAAAGTATGAAAAAACAAACCACTTCACAGTTTCACTATAATATTCTAAAAGCCAATTCATGAAAATTGCGTTTTTAGGTTCACCCGATTTTGCCATTCCTGCACTCAAGGCATTGCTTGCCTCGGAGCATGAGGTGGTTTGTGTTTATTCCCAACCGCCACGTCCAAAAGGGCGTGGGCAAAAGCTGCAACCAACCCTTGTTCATGCATTGGCAGAAGCAAATGGTATAGAGGTTCGCACCCCCAAAAGCCTGAAAAGCGAAGAAGAACAGCAAAAATTTCGCGATCTAAACCTCGATATCGCTGTGGTGGTTGCTTATGGTCTTTTGCTGCCCAAAGAAATTCTTGAAGCACCCAAATATGGTTGTTTGAATATCCACCCATCTTTATTGCCACGTTGGCGCGGTGCCGCACCTTTGCAGCGCACGATTGAAGCCGGCGACAAAATAACAAGCGTGCAAATCATGGCAATGGATGAAGGGCTTGATACTGGTGCAATCTATATGCGGGAGGATTTGGAAATTCCACCCACCGAAACCTATGGCAGCTTGTCGGATAAATGCTCAAAACTGGGTGCGGAATTAGTTTTAAAAACCCTTGTAGAGATTCCAAATGGCTTAGAACCATTGCCGCAGCCGCAAGATGGCGTAACCTATGCCAAGAAAATCACCAAGGAAGAAGCGCGAATTGATTGGTCAAAACCTGCACATGAAATTGATTGTAAAATCAGGGGCTTTAGCCCCCTTCCAGCCGCCTGGACTATGATGGATGGAATGCGTTTCAAAGTCCTTGATAGCGAAGTTACCAGCGGTAACGGCAGTGCAGGCACGGTTTTGGATGATAATTTAACCGTTGCCTGCGGCACAGGTGCAATAAAAATCAAACGCCTGCAACGCGAAGGCAAGCCCGCGCAAGAGGCAGAAGACTTCCAAAAAAGCCAACCAATTTTAAAAGGCGCACGCTTTGACTAAATGGAAACTTACCCTTGAATATGACGGCACGGGCTTTTGCGGGTGGCAATCGCAGCCGGAAAAATGCGGTGTGCAAGATGCGCTTGAAACCGCGATTTTTAAAATTGATGGGGTTGAAACCCGCGTATCGGTTGCCGGTCGCACCGATGCGGGCGTTCATGCGCTCGGTCAAGTTGCATCATTTAATGCCCAAAAAGACTGGGTTGATTTTAGATTATTAGAGGCATTAAACGCGCATCTTAGAAATTTGGGTGCGGTATCGGTTACCAAGGCAGAAATAATGCCCGATGATTTTGATGCCCGTTTTTCGGCGAAATCGCGCGAATATATTTATATAATCCAAAATCGCCGCGCTTTTTTAACGGTAAATAAGGGTTTGGCTTGGCGCGTGCCAATGCCGCTTGATGTTGAAAAAATGCATGAAGGTGCGCAATTGCTTGTTGGCAATCATGATTTTAGCACGTTTCGCGATGCCGAATGTCAGGCAAAAAGCCCCGTAAAAACCCTTGATATTTTTGATATAAAACGGGTGCAAACCCCATATGGTGAGCAAATTCATTGCTATCTCAAGGCACAAAGCTTTTTGCACCGCCAAGTGCGTTCAATGGTTGGAACATTGGTTGAAATTGGACGCGGTGCATGGACATTGGATGATTTAACCGCCGCACTAGAAGCGCGCGACCGCACCAAATGCGGCCAAGTCTCCCCACCCGATGGCTTGTATTTGAGTGCGGTGAATTATTAATCGCGGCACTTCCCCCAAAACATTTAAGGCTTGGGTTTCCCCAAGCCTTTTAAAACAATATGTAAAATAAAATCGTAAACCACGCTTTCCGATTTTATTTTTCCTTATTCCCAAAATCCTGAGTGAGGCACAAAGTGCCGAGGGTGGGATTTTGATTAAGCGTCTATATCCGCTTCCAACGCAAATTCTTGAATAAATTCGCGGCGCGGTTCAACCAATTCACCCATAAGGCGGGTAAACATAGAATCGGCAACATCTGGATGCTCGACACGAACTTGAAGTAATGAGCGCGCATTTTTGTCCAATGTGGTTTCCCACAATTGTTCGGCGTTCATTTCTCCCAAGCCTTTATAGCGTTGGATTGAGATACCTTTACGGCCTTGGGAACGGATTGCCTCAAGAAGGTCACTTGGTCCATAAATTTCGGCAATAAAATCGCGGCGTTTAAATTCGCCAATATCGTCAAAAGTGCTATCAAATGCTTTTGCACGTTCAGAAAGACGTTTGGCGTCAATCGATGCCAAAAGCGCATTATCAAGCAAGATAGCCTCGGTAACGCCACGAACTTCACGAAGGAATTTAAGCCCGCCTTCAGTAATTTCGGCATGCCAATTATCTTCCCATTCATGGGCAAGGTTATTAAGGCGTTTTGCGGCTTTATCGGCAATTTCTTGTGTAAGGTCGATATTCAATGCCCCCGCAAGTGCCGCCTGCTCAATGGCGAATGCCGGAATACGTGCGGTTAAGCGTGCAAGGTTCGCCTCAAAATGTTCGGCATCTTTAACCACGCCAAGCAAATCAGCACCAAGGCGAACTTCGCCATGACCAGTTTTGAATGAAGCTTCGTTCGTTCCCTCACTAATGAGGTATTCTTCAAGTGCAGACTGGTCTTTCAAATAGGTTTCAGAACGCCCCTTTGCCGCCTTATAAAGTGGTGGCTGGGCAATATAAATATGACCATTATCAATCAATTCGTGCATATGCCTAAAGAAGAAGGTCAGCAAAAGGGTACGGATGTGCGCACCGTCAACGTCCGCATCAGTCATGATGATGATTTTATGGTAACGAAGTTTTTCGATATTAAAGCCACCATTTTCCGGCGTATCACGACCGATACCGGTTCCAAGTGCAGTGATTAATGTACCAACTTCTTGGGAAGAAAGCATTTTATCAAAACGTGCGCGTTCAACGTTCAAGATTTTACCACGAAGTGGTAATACCGCCTGATTTGCACGGTCGCGCCCTTGTTTTGCAGAACCACCCGCAGAATCCCCTTCCACGATGAATAATTCAGATTTTGCAGGATCACGTTCTTGGCAATCGGCAAGTTTTCCAGGCAATGACGAAATATCCATGGCATTTTTACGTACCAAAGAGCGCGCTTTACGTGCCGCCTCACGTGCAGCCGCCGCCTGAATGATTTTGGTCATGATAGAGCGTGCGCCATCTGGATTTTCTTCAAACCAATCGCCAAGCATTTGCCCAACCACACCTTCAACCACTGGACGTACTTCGGATGAAACCAATTTGTCCTTGGTTTGTGAAGAGAATTTTGGATCAGGCACTTTAACAGAAAGCACGCAGGTTAAACCTTCACGAGCATCATCGCCCACAATGCCAACTTTTTCTTTTTTGGAAATGCCAGATTTTTCAAAATAAGTATTGATTACGCGGGTAAGTGCGGCGCGGAAGCCCGCCAAATGTGTGCCGCCATCACGTTGTGGAATGTTATTGGTAAAACAGCCAACATTTTCATAATAACCATCATTCCATTGCAATGCCACTTCAACGCCAATGCCATCACGTTCGCCGGAAACGTAAATTGGATCACCGCCCAAAATACATTGTTTATCGCGGTCGATATAACGAACAAATTCTTTAAGACCGCCTTCATAGAAGAATAATTGCTCAAACGGTTCTGGGCCACGCAAATCGTGGAAAATAACTTTTACACCTGAATTAAGGAATGCGAGTTCGCGCAGACGTGCAAGCAAAGTATCGCGTGAGAATTCGGTTTTTGTGAAAATTGTTGGGCTTGGTAAAAAGCGAACACGAGTTCCACGTTTTCCAGGCGCGTCACCAACCACGATTAAAGGGGCGGCGGTTTCGGATTCTTCAAAACGTATATAATGCTCTTTATTGTCGCGCCAAATGGTTAAATCAAGCCATGTCGAAAGCGCATTAACAACCGAAATACCCACACCGTGCAAACCACCAGAAACCTTGTATGAGTTTTGGTCAAACTTACCACCGGCGTGAAGTTGTGTCATGATAACCTCAGCGGCGGATACACCCTCTTCTTTATGGATGTCAGTTGGAATACCACGACCATCATCTTCAACCTGCGCAGAGCCATCGGCAAACAATGTCACAATACAATGGGTTGCATGCCCCGCAAGGGTTTCGTCAATTGCGTTATCCACCGCTTCATAAAGCATATGATGAAGACCCGAACCGTCATCAGTGTCACCAATATACATACCAGGGCGTTTTCTTACCGCATCAAGACCTTTTAATACCTTGATTGAATCCGCACCATATTCGTTTGTGACTTCAGTTGTTTCAGTCTGATTTTCACTCATTATTTTTCCAATTTTCTTCTTATTTTTAAATGTTTATTTGTTCAGCTCTTGATGGTGAAATAGAATAATATTCGCCACTTTTGTCAAATGCTTCAAAGAGATATTTATCCGTTCCGGTTAGCCAAATTTGCCCATTAAGTGCAAGAGTTTCACGCGCCAAGGCTTCGCGCCGTTTAGAATCAAAATGCGCCTGTGCTTCATCCAGAAGAAGTATCACGTTAGGGCGCTTAAAACAAGCATTTTCACTATTATTTAGCCCCAAAGACACCAGCCGCGCTTGCGCAAGAATAAGCCCAATTATCAGGGCTTTTTGTTCGCCAGTTGAACAATTTTGTGCTTCCATTTGGGTTGGAATATGAATTGCAGAAAATTCAGATTTATGAACCCCAAAAACCGCCCGCTTTGCACCCGAATCAATTGCACGATTTGCATGTAGTTTTTCGGCAATTGCGCTTTCAATTTTAATGTGACTTTCACCTTGTGAGACATGCTCTTCAATATCACCGCGCAGGATTAATTGTGATTTCGGAAACTCACCATCCGGGCGGTTTAAAATCTCATTCTGTAATGCCGCAAGGGTTTCAATCCGTGCCGCCGCAATCGCAATTGCCGCCGATGCCGCCTGCTCTTCAAGGGTTTTTAGCCACACCTTATCACGGATATTTTCATCCAAAAGCTTCTGACGCTCACGCATAAGTTTTTCATATGCACCAAGTTGCGCCGAAACTTCTGGCATAAAAGAAACAACAATCCGATCCAGAAACTTACGCTTTTCGCTTTGGGTGGCGGCAAAAAGCCTGTCCATCTGGGGCGTAAGCCATATCATACGCAATATATCAAGCGTCTGCTTGGCAGTAATTTCACGACCATCAAGGCGCGTTATTTTGCGATTGCTTTCGGTTTCATGACCCACACCAAGGCGATGTTCGTCAGACATGTCACCAAGTAATCCAGAAACTGCAAACGCGCCGCCATCATCCCCCATGCGGGACATTTCCGATAAATCAGCACCACGCATACCCTTGTTTGGGCCAAGCGTTGAAATCGCCTCTAAAATATTGGTTTTGCCGGTTCCATTCGGACCGATAAGCGCAATTGCCTTTGCTTTAGGACTTATTTCAAGGCGGGCGTGGTTGCGGAATTGTGTAAGTATTAGCCGTTTAAGACCATAAAAATCCGCCACACTCAAAACTACACCCGCAAAGGCATAAGAACATAAAGCGAGTTTGGATCCGCCGCATCCTTAACCAAAGTTGGCGATGCAGAATCACGGAAATAGAATAGTGCCTGATTGCCAACCTGCCCCGCAATATCAAGAAGATATTTTGCGTTAAAGCCAATTTCGATTTCTGGTGCATCATATTGCACCTCAACCTCTTCACGTGCTTCACCCGCTTCTGGGTTAGAGAATGTAAGGGTTAGATTATCATGCGATAATGCAAGTTTGATTGGGCGTAAACGTTCCACCGCCATGGTTGCCACACGGTCAACCGCGCGCGCAAATTCGGCATTATCAACGGTTAGAACATGTGGATTCTCTTTAGGAATAACCCGCTCATAATCAGGGAAAGTCCCATCAATAACTTTAGAGGTTAACGTCGCACGACCAAGTGAGAAACGAATTTTTGATTCCGAAGTCGCAATTTCAACCACTTCTTCTTCGCTTTCAAGAAGGCGACGTAGCTCTAAAATAGTTTTACGCGGGATAATAATGCCCGCCATTTCATTTGCGCCTTCTGGCATTGGATAATCAGATTGCGCCAAACGATGCCCATCGGTCGCTACCGCGCGTAAACAAGGGCCGGAATCACCGTTTGCACCATGGAAATATATGCCATTCAAATAATAACGGGTTTCTTCGGTTGAAATTGCGAACTTTGTTTTATCAATCAAGCGCGACAATGCGGGCAGTTCGATTTCAAAAGTTTTGTCAAAATCGCCAACCCCCAAAGAAGGGAAATCAGACGCAGGTAAAACAGGAAGATAATATTTTGAACGCCCAGAAGTAATCGAAATACGACCACTATCGGCAGCAAGCTCAAGCTTTACCTGTGAACCTTCCGGTAGTTTGCGTACAATGTCATAAAGTGTATGCGCAGGAACAGTTAAAGAACCCACTTGTTCAACATCGGCATTGGCGCCATCAATAACTTCAATATCAAGATCAGTGGCAGCAAAAGTTGCAACGCCGTCACGCGCCTCGATTAAAACGTTTGATAAAATCGGAACTGTTGTCCGTCTTTCAACCACATTTGTGACATGACCCAATGCGTTAAGTAATGCACCGCGTTCAATAGTAAGACGCATAAATATCTCCGCCCCGCGCAACCTGCGCGTTATTTAAAATTAATCTTTGATTAATAGACCCAATTTTGCCACAAGTTCAATATTCTTTGGCTCTAAAGCTGCAAAATATCGGGGAAAAGTATGTTTTTATTTCACCACTTCTGGGCTTCCGGCAAAGGTGCGGTAAATACCAATTGCGGTGTCGGAATATTTTGCCTGTGACGCAAGCCTTTGCTGACGCGCACTTGAATAATCCCGCTCGGCATCAATGCGTTCTTTCATAGAAATAAGGCCAACCTCATAGGACTTTTCCGCAGCGTGAAGGCGAACCATTGCCGCCTGTTCATTATCCATACTTGCCTGCAAGCGCACAGAACCTTCGTTATAATTTACTAAAGCCTGTTGCCCTTCAGCAAGTGCATTAAGAACAGTAAGTTTATAATTTAGCATGGCTTGACGGAATTGCTGACCCGCGACTTTTACCGATGCCCATCTTTGACCAAAATCGAACAAAGGAAGGCTTACAGATGGAAAATATGAATTTGTAGTCACATCAACCGGCATGGGATTGCCAACCGCAGATGACGCAATCGAAATAGCGCCGCCAAGAGTAACACGTGGGTATAAATCAGCCTGATTAATTCCAACATTTGCCGCCTGTAAAATCGCCTGCTGTTCGGCTTGTCGAACATCAAGACGACGACGCACAAAATCCGCCGGCACACTTACAACATTTGGAACATTTGACTTAAACAAAAAGCCATCACTATCCTTAAGTGCCAAGAAGCTATCAAGCTCACCGGGGTTAAGGCCACGCAAAATCGCAATACGATCCAAAGCCGTACGAAGACGAATTTTGGCATCAGGAATCTGTGCGGAAATGCCCGCATATTGTGATTGCGTAAGCGCCAAATCAGTTTTGGAAATAAGTCCAACCCGATAACGCTCAGAAGAAATATCAAGCAAGGTTTTGGCACGTGCCGCATCATCTTCAAGGTAAGACAGCGCAATTTGTGAAGCGCGCAAATCAAAATATGCGGCGGCAATATCAGAAACCATTGCAATCTTTGCCGCCTCTAACCCAAGTTCAGCATTAACACGGTTTGCCTTTGCCCCTGCCATAGAGCTTTTCAAACGACCAAATAATGGCAACTCCCATGACGCACCAAGGCTTGCGGTATTAATTGCGGTATTGGTTTTATCTGCACTACCTTTTACGTCTTTTGAACCAGTCACCTTATCAGAAAGGGTAATTTGTGGCGCATATCCGGCAACAGTTGCAACCCCTTGTGAACGTGCCTGTTTAAGGCGTGATTCAGCGATTTGGATTGAAATGCTTTCGCCGCGCGCATCTTGCACAAGTTTATCAAGTGTTGCATCAGAAAATTTTTGCCACCATTCAATTGTTGAATCAGCAGGTACAGACAAGTCTTCACGGAATTCAGCAATATGAACGCCTTTATCCTTTATTCCCTTACTAACAACCTTATTTGCTTTTATCGTGTCGGTCGTGCATGCCCCAAGAGATAAAATGCCCATTAATGATGCGGTTAACGCAAACTTATGCCTAAAAGACGAAAACATCATATACACCGTAAATAATAAGCCCTATGATACGACTTGTGATTTGTTTTTAAATTACCCAAATAGTTGCAAAAACTTAATGTGATTTTATCAGTTAGTGGTGTTAATTACCACAAAAGTGACAAAATTCAGACATTTTGTTTTTTTCCTCTTGACCAATCCTTCCAATATTAATATTCCGTCTATTAATAAGAGAACGAACGTTCGCTTTTTTAATAGAGGTGATTTTGCGCACAGTCAACCCACAAAGAGTAGAAAACAGAAGACGGCAAATTCTTGATGCCGCCCGCTATTGTTTTGAGCAAAAAGGTTTTCACGCAACCTCTATGGCAGAGATATGCGCACGCGCAGAAATGTCGCCTGGCGCATTATACCGTTATTTTTCTTCAAAAGAAGAAATCATCGTTGCCATGAGCGAGGAAACCAATTTCCAAGCCATCGATTCATTACGCACAAAAACCGAAGAAGTTAAAAACGGTAATAACTTCCTTGAAGCAATCCATGCATTGTTGGCAGAAATTGCCGAAACTAACTTTTCAAAAGAGCAAGGCGCACTTTGCGCAGAATCAATTTCCGAGGCTATGCGTAATACCCAATTCGCCAATGCTGCTTCGGTTGCTTATCTTGAATATCAGGAATTATTTTCGCAATTACTTGAGCTTGGCAAAGAGCAAGGCGCACTCGACAAAGAACAAGACACCATTGAACTTGCCGCAGTTTTAATGGCAATAGTTGACGGTATGGTTCTACGTATGGCTTTTGACAGTGAGTTTAAATCAGAAACGGCGGTTAAATGGATTGGCAATTTATTCTGCCGCTATTTGACCACTGTTGGTAAGGAATATGTCTCAAATAATTTTGGGAACCCAATTTGTGTTGTAGATTTTAAAAATACCCGTTTTCCGGGGGGGCAGTTTGATGAGTAAGAAATATTTAAAAGTCGCCGCATCAGTTATGGTTGCACTAAGCATGGCCATTAGCCTGTCAAGCGTAGCGTCATGTTCAAAAAGTAAAAAGAATGAGCCTGAAAAAAAAGGGCCTGGGCGCGCAAACCAATCTGTTAACATCACTCCAGTTACACAAATCGACCTTAGTCCAAAAGTGGTTATTGCGGGGCAAGTACAAGCACAAAATGAAGCACGTATTTACCCAACCTCATCAGGTGCAAGGGTAATTCAATTGCTTGCTGATGCCGGGCAATATGTTGCCGCAGGTCAGCCTTTGGCACGCCTTGATAGCCGCCAAGTTGCCGCCGATTCCGAATTATTGGCTGCACAGGTTCGCCGCGCCAAAACCGCGCTTGCCGAATCCGAAGTTTCACTTGCAAACGCCAATGAAACTATGAACCGCACCATTAACGGGCCCAAAGAAACCAATTTGTCTTTTGAACAAGCACAAATCGCATTCAATGAAGCAAAGTCACAATATGACCGCGCACTTGCTGTTCAAAAAGTTGGTTCTTTATCACAAGAAGAGATTGATCGCCGCAAAGCTGTCTATGAACAAGCCAAAACCCGTCTTGATAACCAACGTGGTGACGTAACCGCGATTTTAGAAGCGCGTCGTCAAACTGTTAAACAAGCACAGGCTCGTGTAAGCTCTGCCAAATCGGATCTTGAAGTTGCCGTTGCACAAAAAGCAAAATCAGATTCAATGCAAAATAATGGTATTATCTCATCACCAGTTGCGGGTCTAGTAACCGCGCGTAACGTTCAGGTTGGTGACATCGCCGGAAGTTCTGCCAACCCAATGTTTACTGTGGTTGCAAATGGTTCATTAGAAGTTTGGGCCGAAATCGCAGAAAGCGAAATTGGTGGTCTTGCTGCGGGAATGGCGGCACAATTTAAGGCGCCTGATGGCTCTGCTATTTTTGGCACACTACGCCAATTGCCGGCGCAAATTGACCCAACTAAACGCACTGGGATTGCAAAATTCACTCTTGAAACATCGCCAAGCGTTCGCGCCGGAATGTTTTTAACTGGTGAAGCCAGCGCACAAAACAAAATGGTAAATGCAATTCCGTCTTCGGCAATTCTTTACGACAGCGAAGGTTCATCTGTATTTGTTATGCGCCCCGATGGCAGCGTAACCAAACAAAAAGTTGTTCTTGGTGCACGCCAAGGCGATTTGGTTGAATTAATAACCGGCCCACCAACTGGAAGCTGGGTTGTAACTTCGGGTGCATCTTTCCTTGCGGAAAATGAAAAAATCAACCCAATCAAAACCGACATCAAGGGCAACAAAATTGCCCAGCCTACCGCAACAAAACCACAACAAAAACCGCAGCCTGCCCATTAATAAGGAATTGAAAGATGCGCAATATTTCATCATGGGCAATTAAA
>APMI01005705.1_pt1 | contig 20196 bp, 18 predicted proteins | sample 667938 | NCBI WGS metagenome assembly APMI01 (sample SAMN01084076, study PRJNA167559) | wastewater metagenome | biome: Wastewater | place: Denmark: Ejby Moelle, Odense | collected 2011-11-28 | reverse complement strand
ATCTCTATTTCTCTACTTCCTTCTCATTAATGCGCGAATATAACAATAAGGTCTAGCATCAATATTAGTTATTATTAAGTCCACAGCCAAAAAATAGATACAGGAAATTAATAAAGCAAGTGATTAGTAAAATGAAAAAGAAGTTAAAAATTAGTTTAAAAGTATCAGAGGTCATATGTAGAATCCATTTTTCGATTTAAGTAGTTTTTAACAGTCCATGCCGTTGCTGCCGCTAAAGGTGCTTTGATCATATTCAATGATATTCCCTTATAGAATCCTCTCAAAAATCCTTCATTTTACCAAATGGAATGAATAAGTTATCTGTAGTTCATCATTTTAGCGATTTCCTTTTTCTGAAAGAGTAGATGCTGGCCCTGCATCCTCTTTCTTAAAATATCAAGTGGGTAACCTAAAACCTGGCCCATTGCACTAATGCCACCAGTCATGAAGTCGACATACCATTTTTTATAGCTGTCAGGATTGTGCTTTTTAATGATCTCTTTCACTGAAGTAAAGATAAAAAATGAGAATCCGTGATACACAATTATGCCACATAACGAGGCTCCGAAACCCCTGTAAAATCCTAGAAATCCTTCTAATTTATAAACTTGATGAAATGCCTAGGTGTTGCTTTTGTAAGTAAACTTGTCTCTCTCCATGGCCAGCCTCAGCCTACTTTCATTCAAGAAGTTACCTCACAAACTAAATCGGTGTCGTGGCTGTCATGGAGCAAATACCGGCAGTAGCACCGCACAAAAACAAAATTATCTTTGATTTGGCTGACTTCTCACTAGGGTTGTAAAATTTATGCCTCAGAAAGTCGAATACAGCGAAGTCCTGAATAGGTTGGAGTGTACAATCGCGGAGTAAGGGAAAATTCTAGCAATGTTCATTAGATTGCCTCTCCACAGGTTCAAGAAGCCATTCGTCTTGACGATATATATGAGGTCACTGAGGTACGATTTATAACTAAACTGCCTATTGGTCGTCTGCATCAAAACTAAATTACAATGAAAAGATATTTAACTCTTTCGATAGGTGCCACAAGAGTCTTACTGCACATACCTGCAATGCCGCCTGATATGAAGCTCTTTAGTATTTTATATTTGGTAGTGGGCTACTTAGATTCAGAAATCCCTGCCATTATTAATTCCTAACTATTATTAAAAATAAATCTAACCTTCTACAACTCATCACAATAGTAAAATATATCACTTTTATTTTATCTTTTTAGCTACTACATCAGCTACTTCCTTATCGTCTTCATTTTCTGCTTCCTATTTTTTCTACTCTCCGTTCTATTTATGCTGAACAACTCCGTAGTCTTCTCGTAGGCGGAAACTTAGACAGTACATTCTCATGATAACAGTAACATTTTTGATATGATGCAAATTGACGATGTCTTACTTTCGAAATCCAGGCAGAACCTTGTTGACTCTTTGTTCCAGGATCTAGATAGCTTTCTCATCAGAGTCTGCAACCACGAAGCAGTTCACATGCACTAAAGGCATTTTGTCTGTCCCCATACTGACTCCATAATGATTCAGCTAACTCAAAAACTCAATTGCATCAACTGGCAAGTTCATGTAAAAATGATCTGGAGCCTTGAATACTTCCTCATATGTATCGTGTTATTTGTACATTTTCTTTATGGCTTCTCGGGCGCACATGTTCCAGCACTTCACTTTGTTTTCGATACCATTAATCTTGCAGTTTTTCACCAAGTACTAATAGCAGCTAGGATTTAGGTCATTTGCTATCACGTATGCACCCTTTTTGGCTGCTCTTACAGCAAGCGGACCTACCCCACAAAAAATATCTGCCAACAATTCCTTTTATTTAATAAAAGCGAGGACTCGATCTCTCTCTTTCTGCAGTCGGGAACACCAATAAACTCTTTGGAAATCAAATTAAAAACTGACTCCTACTTCTTTCATTTTGACCTCGTAGTTTTTATCCCCTGCCATATGTTCCAAAACTGGAGTGCGGTATACATTGTGCAATTTCTCTGTTTTGTTTACTGCTGTTTTTATATTTCCGCATTTCGCAAGGGTGATTTAGCCGATCACTTATTTAAATTTCTCTTGCTCAGGTGTCAAATTGTAGTGTGCTATATGACCCGCAGTCTCGAAGCTATTCGGGAATGGAATAGGCTACTCTCCTTACTTCAATCCTTGAAACCAGTTGAATATTTCCTGATTAGACAGATTATTAAAGTTGAGCTCAACATCGCATTCAACGATGGATATATTCTTTACTTAGTCTTCGTTTAATTCTAATTATTCAATCTTAAAGTCATCACTCACTAAGAGAATCTTATGGTCTCCATCGCTCCTGATCTTCTCCAGACTACATAAAATTATCAGTACTTTAAAGCATCAAACATTTTTTGAAGGGCTTTAATCTTTTTATGATATATATTCGTTAGTTTGACTGGCACTCTCAAGCCTTTCACCTTTTTCTTAATGCTGATGCTATTCAACTTGGCTTTTATTTCCTCATTGGTGGTTTATTCTTGCATTACTAATCTGCAAAATATTATATGTAATAAAAGAAAAATAAATATTGTTGTAAATTAATGCTTGATTGGCTATTTTTATCATTTAGTGCATATTGCGGAATTGATTCTTATAATAGTTAATATGCTTAAGCAATCTAGACAGGCACTTCATTCGGGCAGCTGGTATTCCAACAATCGTAATGGCGATATTACTTAGCTAAATAACTCAACGCAGAGCTGACACAGTACTTAGAGAAGGCCAAAAAGTAGGTAGCGCCTAAACAAATTAAGGCAGTTATTGGTCCTCATGCTGGTTATTACTACAGCGGGCCAACTGCAGCGTGGGCATACCAGTACCTCACTAAACCCCATAATATTAAACGAGCTTTCGTGTTTGGGCCTTCGCATCATAAATATTTTCCTGGTTGCACTCTGACTTACATGGATCAGTATGCAACTCCGTTAGGACCTTTGGATATCGATATTGAGAGTAATGTTTTTATAATTCAGCTGTGGACAAACTCAAGGAACAATAGGGTTTTCACATGATCAATATTGACGACTAAGAGGAAGAGCACTCAATTGAAATGCATTTACCTTACATAGCCAAAACACTAGGCAAGGAAGTTAAAATAGTTCCTATCTGCACCGGCCCTGTTAATGAATAAATGGCCGACAAATATGGTAAAATATTTGCTCCTTATTTTGACGATCCCTAAACTGTATTCATTTTTTCAAGTGATTTCTGTCACTGGGGAACAAGGTTCAATTTTGATTACTACAAGCCATAAGATGGACAAATTTGGCAAAGCATAGAGAAACTTGACGGAGAAGGCATGATTGCAATCCAGAATCATAACTTCAAACAGTTTTAAAAGCATATAAATTCTAGTAAAAATACAATTTGTGGAAGACATCCTATCTTCGTATTTTTGAAGATCATTGAACATTCGGGTTTAAAGGCAAGCTTGAAAACAAAGTTTGTTAAATATGCGCAGTCGGAGCAGGTAAAGGATGTATCTAAGAGTTCAGTAAGTTACGCATCAGCAATTACTTATTTGGAATGATTAAATCTAAAGGTATTACTTTTAAGCTTGTTTATATAATATGCAAAAGTATCCGTAATTATATGAATTTACAAGGGATGCCACATTATATAAATCTTTTATTAGATATTTTGCAATGCAACCGGCAAAAACATCCTCGGTGAGAGACAAGTTAAAAGTTCATATGAAGCAGCTTAACAATCATGATCCTGACATCGTTGAAGTAGGAATCAAAGATATTTGTCAAATCATACTTAAAAATTAGATTGATCTAAAGGCACCCGAGAACAATTAACTATCAAAGTAGATCACGAACGAGTATTTGAAGCAAGTGGGGTCTCAAAATTTCGCAGTCCACTCTATCGCTATTCGGTCCCTTGCTGAGATTGTGCCAAAAGTCACCAAAGAGGAGTTGATTCATATCCTTAAATCTACAATAAACTCGATTGTTGATCCAAAGACTGATATTAAACGTATGTAGGTGTACTGCAGTTCGGCCAGTACTATGATCAATTTCGCACCTGGAGAACTTGGTAATAACCTGTCTACTCTCTTTGTTGAGTGCGTTAATCAATTTTTACGACTTAGCTCGAACAAGAATAATAAACAAGAAGAAGAACTACTCATTCATCTTCTCAATCTGATTATCGACTTTGCCGAGAAGTGGCCTGATGTTGTAGGCAATAAGTAATTAAATTATGACCGACAACTTTTCATTCAGGTTCTTCTACGAAATGTTGAACAGAGTACTAAATTAGACTTAATAAAAAAGTCAGACGTCGCCCTCGAAAAGTTAGCAACTGTTTTTACAAAATAAAATTTTGAATTTGTTTTTAATCATAAATAATTCGGAATAATTCCGTTTGTAAGACACTTCCAGAAAGCCAAGAGCGAGGAGTAGCTGAAGAAACTGAAAAATGGAATATCATGCTTAGATCACATCGTGCACGCTCACAACCGTGAAATGAAGAGTTGGACAAAATAGATTGCCAAGATATGCGTTGAGCTTGTGCACGAGTACAAGAATAATGATGAGCATCTATATGAAACAACCGAGATCATGGAGAGCGCTATCAACTGCCTCACTTCTTTGCTCAAAGCTTATGCATCAGAGCTTCATGAGTGGATAGGAACAAATAAATATTAATACTTAAGCAGTTTTGTGTAAGAGACTCTCAACTTCGACCTCGAGCATCTGATGACATACCTTTAAACAAGCACTGAAATGGAAGATGAATTTGAAGATGATATGGAGTACTTCGATGAGAGTTCAGTCTGCTGGAAAGTGCGAGAAGTCACTCTCAGTTACATTGAAATGCTTATGAGAAAAGATTCAGAATTCAAAGACAAAAAGGGAAAAGATCCTAATTTCCTTGATGTCCTCTCAACTAAGCTGATTGAAGAAAATGAAGGAGTCAGTAAGCGAGCTTTCCAATGTTTTAACTACATCATTGAATCTATTTCTACCATTAAAACCAAGTAACAATAAGCTGATGATGAACCTATGCAAATAAAGAGGGTGAAGTCGAACTAGGGCAACTTTGCCTTTGATTTAGTAAATAAAATTGCCAGTAAAATAGAGACCTTGTTCAATCACAAAAAAACCAAAGATGAAACAAAGACTGAAGCCTCAAAAACATTATTAAATTTAATCCAGCTATTAAATTAACTGATTAAAGATAATCAGTCAACATGCGAGAAGGTATTGAACTTAATCCATGATTTACTTCCTAAAGTCAAACCAGATAGCTGTGTATTCTTGCTAAAAAGCACTAAGTCTTTGATCAATGGAAGCTTGCCTTATAACAAAGTTCAAAAAGTAATTGATTTATACATAAAAATGATCAAAAATAATAATTTCAAAATTGTAGCTGCCAGCTTTGAAGGACTTAGAAATATTATCAAATGCTATCATGATGATTTACTTAAGTCAGGAAAAATAGATGAAATATTAAATGCTGTTCTTGGCAAACTAAAAGAACATGACGCAGACAAGCTCGTTAAAATTCAATCAACTAGATGTTTAGGCCCTATTTTTAAACATGTACTTGACAAATTACCAGAGAACATTCAAAATGATATTTTAGCGGCAGCTGAAGGAAAGATAAAGGTGGAAATCGACAAGACCACAATTTTCAGTCAAATTCCGAACATTCCCGCTAATTATTCAGTAAAAAAATCACAATAACCAATTCTTAAAAACATGCTGGATATTTGTTCATAGACCATAGGCACTGCAAATTACGAGTTGAGCAATTTGTCTGTCGAATGTTGCGATAAGCTTATTAGACTACAGCAGAACTCTCTAAATGAAAAGACTGTTGAAAATATTTTAAATAAGTGCAGACCCATACTAAACGAGAATCGAATTCCAAGGTTCATGGATGTACTGCTTGAGAAATTTCCCAACTCCTTCAAACCTTATGCAGAGTCTATAGTCAAAACTGCAGAAGGACCATACATTAGTAAAATTATCGAGAAAAAGATTATCACTGTTGATGCCTGTATAACTATTTTGAAGAATATTGCCTGTGCTGAGAATTTAAGGAAGCTTAGCGTCATTCTTAGTGAAATCAATCCTTCTAAATAAAAATTGTTCGCTGACATCAACTAAACTAAATGGGGACTTGTTAGTCTTGGAGCTTTAGGATATATCGGCGACCTCGCAACAGTTTAGCAAATTCAAAAAGTTGTGTTTTCTCAACAGAATCACGACTTGAAATTCTAAGGAGCTAGAGCCATTGGTAATATCGTATCAAGGCACCCTGAGTACGTACCCAAGTTGATTGAGTTTGCCAAAAAATCGAATGAGAGCTATTTGTACCTTCAGGCAATCAAGTAGATGCTTAGTTTTAGAGAAAGTTAATTCTAAAATTTGTAGCAAGTTCTTCATTTCCTCTTTGAGAAGTCAGAGTAAAGCGACCGTGAGACTAATAAACATCTGTTAGCAGAAAGCATCGGTCATGTGGCCAGATTTAGTCCCAAATAATTACGCAAGATATTACAAAGTGTCAATGACATGAATCCAGCTCGAAGATCAATAGTGACAAGCTCACTTAGATATGCACTGGAGGGAAGGAAAAAGGATTAAATAATTGACGAAAGTCTATAGGAATATATTGACAAAGTGATTAAGATGACTGAAGATAAAGACATAGCAGTAAGGTAAGGAGCATTAAAAAGTCTAAACTCCATTCTTGACAGCAGATATGAAAAAATTAGACAGTAAATAAATCAAGAATTTATGGAAAGCCTTCTTGACTCCATGACTATTAAGGCTGAGCTTATTAAAATTATCGATTACGGTGTTAGCAAAGAGAAGAAAGATTTAGGAAAAGGTTTACGGATTGAGGCTTTTAATTTCTTGAAAGGAGTTCTCAACATGAGACAAGTTGAAAATTACTTCGATTCAATTCTTAACAAATGTTTAGAGAAAATAAGTAATAATATTGTAATTTAGATGAATAAAGTAGTAACGATTTAATATTAAAACGAATAAGTATCATTAGAATAATTTGCGAGAAAGATGTTACAGCTTTCATGCCATTTGTGAATGATTTTGCCACAAAAATAGGAACTACAGAGGGCATCTTAAAACCCTATAGCTCTGCCAATCTGGCAGAAGACGAACGAAGCGAGGGCTATTTGAAAGGGCTCTTCAAATAGATAATACTCATCACTAAGCAAGTAAAAGAAAGTTCAGAGGTGCTTCGTGCTATGATCAACAAATTGAATACTTTCGAGAGACTCAACAAGATCATGCTGAGTGTGGAGAAAAGTTAATGATGACTTATTGAGTGTGAATATAGATCAATTAAGTATAGATAAAAACAGTTATATTGATCATTATTTATTTATGCTAGGTAGTGAAATTTCTTGAGAGCTGTCCTTCATGCCTTTGCTACAAATTTGAGCAATAGCCGCAGTTCTTTGCTTCATTATTTACTTCTTCCTGCCCATTTCCTGCTTGATTCGATCTTCTCTGTTTTGTATTTAATTGAAAATCTGCTCCATGATGAGCAAGACTGCAGTTTCATCATTCGTTCTGTTAAGCTCCACCAGCTTGTCTACAATAGCGTCCACAAACTATGGGCTGTTTGGGAAGTATTTATTCGCACTTCTAATATTGGACCTGTTAATTTATTTATTAGGTGAGGATTAATTTATTTATTATGATGTAATTATTGCTCTTAACTATAATACTATACTATATATTTCCTCTTGAATTTATTGAAGATTAAGTAATTAGGTTCTTTGAACAACGGTCTAAAGTTTTTAAACTGTCATATTTACAAGTTTGATAATTTAATAATTTTGCTATCGCATTCTTGAACTCTTTCGCTGTTCAAGTTCGTACATTGTTTTGTTCATTATTTTTTAATCATTGTGATTACTTTATATTTGCTGGATTACGTTCTCAAGTTCACCTAAATATTATTGAACATTTGAGCTATTTTTGACCTATTTGTGAATTCGACCACTACTACTTTTGGATCTACTTTTCTAATTCTATTATTATAAAATATAATCCATGTTATTGTTTGAGTCATCACCCTCAAGTTCCTACCTATTTTGTTATAGAAGTTGCTCAAGCTGCTCTAATTTCGCTAGAACTTTTGGGCTTACATTTAGTTTTGAACTATTTTCATGATTATTATCTGATTTTGATGCCTTTCTACTCCTGTTTTGCTCATCTCCACTTTATTATGATTAAAGTCTCTCGCATATTTGATTAAGAATTTTGTTGTTTTGAGTTAGATCTGACTTAAAATCCTATGATTTGTCCATTATTTTCTACAGTCTATTGCTCAAAATCAGCAGCAGACCCAAATTAGGGTTTGATATAGATTAAGGGCTTAATTCCAACGCATATTATACAAAATGATGTAGATATGCTAGCTTGTCTAAAATTGTTAAGTCTTTCTCATCTATAGGTACTTCTGATTTGGACAATCCCATTGGACTGGCTAACTGTATAGTTTCATCAAGTTTGGCTGAAATCATGCTTTGAAATTTGTTCTCTCTATCTCTATATTCCTCCTCTTTCTGGTCAACAAATAGTTTTATGGCAGCAACAGGATCAGTTGAGTCGGACTGACCTATTATATTTAAAATACTATTAATTTTGTCAGTGAGACTATTACACTAATGACTCTTTTGCTCTTTTTCGACTTCCAATTTCTTGTATTTTCTAATTGTTTGTTCAGCTTTTTCGTATATTTATATTAATTTTTATCGATTTTACTCTTGATTATTGCCTATAGGCTAAGTAATTTATTCGGTTTTTGCTCCATTTTACTGTATTAGATTCTTCACTTTCCCGACATTGAGAGTTTGATTTGTGAGAATACTAATTTTGGTTTCAAGAAGCTCAATTTTCTGTTAATATCCCTAGCATTACTCCTTCAATACTTTGAATTAGATTTATCTAGCGTGTGCTTTCTATGTAAGTTACTGTAACTATTTTAAATGTTGTATTTGCTTTAGTTATAGCCCAGTAATTGTTTAATCTTTCTCGCTTATCTTCTATTTTAGACTGATTATGTAGCGTTACATTTATGCTAATTAGCTACGTAGTTCATTGTTTAATGTTACTAAATCTTAATTGTTAGCTTCACAAATAATTTTATAATCAAATTGTTTAGTCTTTACATTTTACGATTAATTTTTTAGTATTTTTGGCTGCTTTTTGTCATTTTATGCATATTTAACTGTTTATTTTTATTTATCGACCTTTTATTACGAAAGTTTGGCGATGAGTTCAGCCTAAGAGTAAATATTCTTTAGAATTAGTTTCACCTTACTTACAAAATCTGCAAAATCTTTGTTGCGAATACTAGCTTGGTTTTTATAATGCAGTGCAAATGATGATAAACAGTTTTATAGGATATTAACTGCGTTGTTTTGCTAAAGGCGCGTTATGTTTCGTACGTTGTCTTATAGTTTAAAATTTTGTTATCTTAAGGTCAAGCAGATAGGTCCACTAGTCGAGCTTGCGTCATAGCTGGATTAATTAGATTTTTTGAGACGCAAACGTACAGCCATTTTCTTCTTTGAACTGGATCGCTATAACAGATAGTAGTTGGACCGAGGCTCTAAGTTCTACAAAATGCCAAGCATAAACTACTTATAAATTATATCAATAAAGCTGATCAAAATAATACAGTAAAATAAGAGAGCAATGAATTTATCAAGTAGCGTCCAGATTTTTGAGACGTTTCTATCATTTAATAAAGCTCTTCAATTTTAATCAGTTGCGAATGGCTTATAAAATTTGCTGGTAGTACTGTGGTCCGCTTGGGCCTCTGTACAATCGGTCTTTCTCATGGCCAGACTTACGAATGATTTCCACTTGATCGCATTCAATTTGTCTATTCACGAGCACTTGCTGACCTCGGGACTCTCGGACGATGACACCTTTGAGTTATTATAAATTGGCAGTTCGTGGGCCTCTGATTTCGATGTATGATGTGTTCTTATTCGAACCGCAGCCCTGGTCTGGGAAAAGACAGCTTATGAGAGCTCAGCACATTGTATTCCTGATGTAATGAGTATAATTAATATAAACATAAATCAAGAACCCTCAGTTGTAATGATCATGCGGTTCAATGCGTTTTTCAGAAAAGTATAGTTGTAGTCACTCTTAATTTCTGCTGGCTCTATTGTGTTAAGCACTTCCCGCAGTTATGATATACCTGCTTGTGTGTCCCCACTCCTGAACTTGGCGATTGCCCGATTACCTATAATGGCATCTCTCAAATGTTTACATTCCTCACTGTTTCTAATGAAGTCCTCAGCCTAGTTGTATGTGGATACTGCTTTCTGATAGTCCTTGCTAATCATTTGACAGTTTGCCTCCGCTGCGGTAAGAGCTGCCAATTTGTAACCATGAGTTTTTTAGCTCTTCAATAGAATTTTGCTTGTATGGTAACGTTATGAGGCTTCTGCAAAATTGTGCTGTTGGAAATAAGAATCACCCCAAGTTTAGTGGTACAACGCAATTGTTAACGGTAGCAATGATGATTATGCTGAATCTCTCTGCATTTTGTCTAAGACCACTTTACTAAGTTCTTCCTGCGCTTTGTAAATGTGCTCTGATTGCCTGCTGGGGTTCAAGACTGCCTTTGTGAGTAACACTTTGGCTATACTTATTTCCATTTACAGTGTGCGAAAGTATGTAGTGGCTTAGTGCAGAAGTTGCTCAGCTCTGTCCACTTTCATGCCGTCGCAAAGATGAGCAATTAGGTGTAGGTACAGTGTTGCAGAACCAGGGTAGTAACTTAATCCTTGAGTAAGAACACTCTCCGCCTATACATTTTTGTTAGCTGCTTTGCAAACTTAGGCCAGATTAATGTATGTTTCCTCTTCAGATCTGTTTGGGCTGGGATGCAGTAAACATTGATAGTAGTATTTTTGTGATTTGGAGTACTTGCCTTCTGATTTAAACTGAGTAGCTAAAAACCTAGCTGCACTATTGACTCGCAGTTTAGCTTCCTGAGCCTCTAACCTATCATGATGACTGTTGTTTTCAATATTCTATTAAATTTTGAGCATTCTTAGCAGGTCACCATAAGATTGTTCAGTTATGGTGGCATACCCATTGCTAGAAATCAGATGATGTTCCATTATTTCTTTGGCCTTCGCATATTGGCCAAGCAGAATTAGTGAATCTATAAACTGAGGTTGATATAAGTTGATTTTGTAGAAATATGCATGAATGTAGTCCCGGATGAATTTTAAGCTTGGATTCTTAATTGTATCCACTTAATTTTTTTTCTATTCCTCCAAGCATTGTTTAAAGTTTTGAATGTATGACAGTGATGTAGGATGCTTAAACTGTGAATTCACTTCAAGTTATACCAAATTCTACATAGTTTAGTTGATTTTGCCATATAAAGCCTTTAACAAAAGTAATGTTAACTGCTAATATGTACTTGATTTGCTGTTAATATCTATGTCAAATGATCGAGCTAATAATTGAACACTGCCGTCTGAACCCAATATTATATTGCTGATTAGCTTATTACTATTAACACTGTTGAATTTGGAGTAACGCCGGTAAACTTGAGTGATAATTTAACTGAACTAAAGATCTTGCCAACAAATCTGCTTTTCTCGCATTTTGACACCCAAATCTACCAGATCCACGTACCGATGCTAACTATTGCCCAATGGCTCACTGCAAACCAGAAAGTAGTACTGGCCATGACTGTGAAGTAGGTAGGCATCGCTAGGATTAATTATAATGTTGTGCGGTTCCTGAAGAGCTTTACAGTACGAGTGAGCTGTTTACATGATTTTCATATCATTTAGGCTAGTTCCCTCAGCCATCAGACATATTCTGTTTGTATTTGTAAAGTACACACCTGGCTCTACACGCATTTTCAGATGTAAATCTTTGCATGATATCTTTATTGGTATTTTTTCAATACTACCGTTTGTGAGCTCGATTATAAGAGTAGACGAACTCTCTAATAAGATACATTTGTCCGGCTTTACTGTTCTCGAAGTAGATCGAAGCTGTTCAACTTCCTGTTTTGAGTAGCACTCTCCCATTATTTATAACCATATTAACGATAAATTATTTACTTTAACATTAAGTAATGCAGCTAATGTTTATAATTTTGTTAGTTGCTATAGTAATCATAAGCTCTTTTAATAAATCTGAGAGATAATCAAAAACAATAACAGATAGAATATGAGTTCACTAAGTTATTATAATTAAAGTAAAGTTAAATAATGTCCTTTTAAAGAATCAAGTCGCTCTGGCGCACCAACTCCGAAATGAAAGAATAATCAATATTGGACAAAACACAGAATTTCATAGGTTCCTTTCGCAGATCTAGTATTCCAACGCCTACTACTGCATAATTCGAGGACTATTTGGCATCGCTGCCGGTCATGCGTAGACACGTGAAGAAAAGCAAATCCATTTCCACCAGTACTCTTAAACCGGAGCTGCTAAAGAGGACCTTCGAAGTGGTGGACAAGTAGTACTTTGATGAACACTACCAGATCGATGTGCTGCTGTTTGACCGCAGAACCAGAGGCAACATCCAGAAGCAGTCTTAAATGCAATAGAAACTTGATTAAGTTGAAGTTTGTCTCTTCAACCAGATTTCGAGTCGCTTTGACGAAATTCTGTCAGTCTTACGAACTATTTAGTCTCTCGATTTATTAGTGAATGAGAGTCAGAGAAAGCTGCAGCATATTAGACAACAAAACCTTGCCAAGGTGATGCAAGTCTCTGATAAGCAACTTAGACTGGCTCACTTGATTCGTAGGAAGAAAAATCTGTAAAAAGTAAAAGAAATAGCGCATAAACTCAAGTACGATCTTTGATACCTTAGTCAATATCGCAGATTTAAGCAGCTGTAGTAGAACATCGAGTCGCAGGAGAGTCTGCAATAATTTTACATTCAGTTGCCTCTCCTTAAAGCTGATGCTTAAATATATAAGAAGCTGCGACCGACAAAGAATATTAACTATCACTTGGAGGAAGCAGAGTCAGCCTTGAAACGTAGCTTTTCGGATAAACTTAACGAGCGCATTTTCTAATATTTAAAAAAGTAGATTCCCTACCAGCTCTAGTTTTGGAAAAAGTACATGGGATCTCATCATGTCCTTTAACAAAGAGAAGAGTCAATCGAAGCTGATAACAACCCAAAAGATAATAGTATGGCACTGTTGGATGAGAGTACATTCATGATGGGTGAATAGGACAGTACTGCTGTAATTCCCAAGAAGGATGAGGCTATTGAAGCAACCATCATATAGTATGTGAAGAAGGGATGGGAAGATGGTGAGTACGCTGTGGGTAAATTCAAAAATGATATCGACACTCTGTTAAAGAGCAAACATAATTCATTTATGTTAGATTTTCGTAACTTTTGTGATGAAGTATGTAAGAAAGGCGAGAGACATGTCGAAAATCCTAGTTTGGCTAATCTGCTTAAATTCGTCACCATTCAATTTTGTGCAAAAGTGGACACATATTTCTTCGACATTCACAAAAGTCTACTTCTTCGATACTTTTCAGTCACACGAAAGGTTCTTTAGCTGATCATTAGTCTAAGCAATTCTAATTCTCTGAGCATTGATGGAAAGTAAAAATTAAGAGCAATTGCTGATGGTTTTGCTAACAGTGGCTCATTTCTGGTCAGGATTATAATCGAAAAAGTTATTGATATAGTTGACATTAAGACTATTCATGAAGGAGTAGACATTGGAGAAATTAAGCTTATAGTTGGTACTCTGTAACATGCCGAAGCCTACCTTTAGAAACAGATAAATTCAATTATGTAAATCCCTTAAGCGCATAACATTAGCTTTTTAAACGAGTACTTCACAGACTTACCGACACGATTTCCGATAAAACTATTATAAGCTGCGAAGAAAAGAAAGCTTATAGATTATTTAAATAAGATGCATAAAAATGCACTCACAGTAGAGTTGAAATAAAGTCTTGAGAATGAGATCTGGCAGCCCACAGATATTCCTACTTTCTACTACGACTCTCTACACTATTTGATCACGGGATAATCCCTTAACCTAAGAAGTAAATGTTTCCTGATTTAGAAAATAAAAATAACTTGAAGAATCAGCAAAGTTCTATGATGTATGAGACCTCTGTTTTGATGGACAATCGCGAACCAAGTTTTTATCAATAACCAACTAAAATGATGAATAATTTCAGGATCATTCGAAACGACATCATTATTAATGGACAGACCTACAAAGTGACACAAACTTTACTGCTATTACTGGAAATGTTAGAAGACTACATGACCCTAGCTCAAAATTTTCCCATGCTCAAAACAGAAGTTGGTGTTAAAATTAATTAAATTATTAGATCATATAATGTCTCGAGTTGTCAGCTTATTGTCCATGCGGGAGCTGTTGCTTTACAAAAGATAAAAACTAAGAATATTACATCAAGACATTTAGCCTTGTCTTCTTTATCACTCAGTTTTATTTTTTATGTTATGGAATGTATTGAGAAAAGAGTTTAAATATTAGATTATGCTAAACTGAAGGAATCTATCGAAGATCACATTAAAATTATAGTAAAAAAACTAAATCAAATTTTAGTGTACAAAGCAAACAGTTCCAAAGCCGAAATAAATCTAAAGTCAACCCCATCGAAAGGCACAGAGTCGATAGTGAGCAACACAAAGATTTTATTTTAAATTCTTTCAGACTACTACGGTAAGTCTACATTGAATGACATATTTACTAAAGAAGTTCTCAACATTTACGTGGACTCGATCGAAGCGTTAAGCAAGGAAATCAAAAATAGAGTTTAGGCTGAAGCTCTAAAGGATGATGTGTCCTTTTTCTTTGGAGAGCTAAAAATTCTATAAGGACTATAGTGCGACTTTGAAGAAAGGAGGATCAAAGCTGAAGATATCATCAGGAGAGTGTTTGAGGATCTGTGACTGACTGCCAGTTATTTTTATGTTCATATTACTTTATTTGTAACACAAGTCAAATTTTACTCTTATAAATATCAAATAATTTTGAAATCTCGAAGGCGTGGTTAGTGTCCAATCGCAAGGCAGGCCCAATGTTTTAAATTTGGAGCAGAATGGATGTCGGATGAATTTCAGGAATTGTGATCATTTCCATTCCGAAACTTTGAACTATGTGTTTAGTTTCAGCAGTCAACAAAAGAGCATGACTATTTTTTATCCCTAATACCAACTTTTACTCCAAACCAGGAATGTATCCTTTGACTGACTTGTATGATTTCGGGTGGACTGTAACTTCAAACTGTCGACAACGATAGAGGGGTGAATGGCTTATAATCTTTATGATTAGAAAAGGTAGTGTAACCATTTAATCTTCTTCTGCTTCGACTTTTTTCTCCACTTCCGAAAAGTAAGTTCTAAAATCGTCTTTGGATACTTTGTACTATTTCTTACAAATATCCTTGATGTAAGCTTTGAGCTTAGTGTCATCATGAACTGAGACACTTGTATATATGGCAAATAGGCACAAAAAGGTAATCATTAGTTCCTATTCCAGCCTGTAGTTAAGAATTTCAGATTTGATTACTGAAAGCTCAAGTTCAGCTCGAACAAAGTCATTCTTGTACAGTGTAAATTCGTCTTCAGGATCTACATAATGATGACGAGTATACAAATAAGTAATGTTCTATTTGAAAGGATTGAAGGAAAAGCCTGACTGATTTTCATATATTTGAAGAACTGGCTCATCTTCATCCATAAGCCTTGTCATCTTGTTTCTTACCTCGTATATTTAGAATTGTGAGCAGTATATCAGCCCTAGAGTTTGAGCAACAACTTCCTTGAGATGTTTGATAGTTGAATTATTTACATCGATCATAACTTTGATTGCCTGAGAACTAGGTAAAAATATGGTAAGTTATGACTATGTCTTTTTACTATTCTGCTCAATAGTAAGGTTCAAAATTTTGAAGATTTCAACAGCTAGGTAGCATTACTTACAATTAAGAATTTTCTCTAAAAACTCTTGGATAATTAATTTTCGTTTTTCTATTGTTTTGGATTTCGTTGTGTTAAAGCAATTTTACTTACTAAGCGAAGGTAAACTAAGCTTTATTTTTTTAGAATCAATAACTTATCTCACTCTTAGCATATCCTTGAAGCGAGGGTATATCTTTTTAAAATTTCCTTGACCTGATTTAATTTGTGCAATGTAAACAGTATAATTTTTAAACAGAGATGCTCGAGTTTAGGTCCCCAACATAGATACCTCCATAAACTAACTCTTTCGACTTGACAGATCGGTTTTTTTGAGAGCCTCCATGAACATTTATTTTTGTTTAAGTTTCTTGAACTCTATAGTAAGGTATTTATCAGTGTGTATTAACTGTACCAAATTCTTAAAATATTTAAGATTGGGCAGATCTCTGAATATGCTCAAAGGGCACATTATTGGCTTGGTCGATGAAACAGGAATCAGCAAAACTGAATCGTTAAACAAGTTCAACTATTTATATGTTGAACTCTCATCACTAATTAGATCGATGAGCGATATGTCTTGAATGGAAAAAAGAAGTTTTCGGTCAGGATTAGGGTTTTTCTTGAATATATCTTGAAACTAATATTTCAAGTCTCTAAATTTTTCACTCATCAAGAACTACTCCACTTGTTAGTTTGTTTCCTTCACGAGATTTTCCACAAAAGCGATAGTTTTTTACAGCTATAAATAATCTAAGTGATCGCTCTCCATGTTCTTAAAATAGTTATTTAGAAGAAGTTAATATTTGCATAACCTCTGCATGGGTTTGATCAACTCAGATTCAAGTACAGTAGACTCATACATATTGTTAGACTTGAGAAGGTTATGAAATCCCGCGTTATTCACAAACAATAATTTAGCCATCTAGTTTGACTTTCGATAGTTAGCGCAATAGTTTGAGTATTTTTGCTTAAAATTCTATCTCCCGAACAGTTAGCTGTAAATTATTGTCGAAATTTGTGTTTTATGGTGTGAATAGCTCTTCATGACCTATTAAAGCTCCTTTAAAAAGTTTTGGTGCATTATGTATATGTCTTCAAGGTTGCAGAACAAAAGCTCATGAATTTCTTGATCATCAATAATTTTTTTGGAGGGTTACACGATTTTAGTAATGACATCGCCTAAATGCTCGCAGTAGGCTCGTTCTGAGGTCAAAAGTTAACGAGCTATTTGAGATTTGGCCTTCATCTTTTTTATTCTTTTTTTCAGTTCTTTTCTACATTGCTGCTGCCTCCAGTATCTTTGGATTTTTATCACAAATTCAACAAATTTAGGGTCGTGAGTTGTTGTTCCACTTCTTTTTCGAAATGATTCGTCTGATAATATTTGCATACTTTTGCAGTAGATTTAATAATATTGCAGGACTTTAATTATAAAGGCAATTATGAAACACAGTAGACTTAAAATCAAGTAAAACTCATTTAAAGCATTCAAACTTTGCTTAATAACCTTAGTTTCACCTTTGCACATCCAGGATAACTAATTTAAGTAAAATTAGTACTATCCTCTTCAACTATTTTTGGAAGTTAAAAATTGAACTCAGCTGGCTTGGTTTTTTAGACAAAAAGAATTTTTCCCACCATACGTCTATTTTTTCTTCGAATTTACCAGAGTTCATTATTTTATTCTTCTTCTGAAAAATTGTCAAAGTTGACGCATATAGGCATATTCTCTTTGTCTGCCTCGTAATTCAGGTCTTAGTTTTCGAATTTAAGCATTTTGGCGTGTTGTTTATAACCGGATTTAATTAATTAACTGTAATGCTCTTATTTTTTCCTAATTTTGGAATCCTCTGACTCAAATACCCAATTGCCACTCTGACCAACTTATTCTTGATTAGCTTGGTCCCACTCGTTGGTGTTGCGGGAGTCCATCTTCTTGCAGGAGTAGCTCTTCTAAACTACAACAACATTCTTGGGAGGGGTCTTGCACTCGAGTCGATTGTTGTGTGAGTGCTTGATAGAAGCAAAGCTAGCAGGCGAACTAGTGATAAAAGATGATGCTTAAATTTGAGTCGCAATGCTGTCATAGCAGCTGCCCTGAGACGAGAGAGACTCCTCGTACTCCGAGGCTGATCTTTTGTATTTTGCTTTCATTTATTTAAGTTTACCGTAGGCAATTATTTAAGTATATGGCAAATTATCAAACTATTTTGGCCACGAACTCCAAGAATTATTCCCTTTGGTCTTCACTTAAGAACACGATCTTGAGGCAAGCGTTATCCTTGACGATGTTAATGAACTGGAATTTCTTGACCATGACTAGTAAGTTTATGTCCCCTTATCTTTTCATTTCGATGCTACTGCTACACTTTAGAGAGTACGCAGGCTTAGCTTCCATCAACTCAAATTGATCTTTGTATTGGTAGATGTGTAGGAACGCATCCACAGTCACTAATATGTAACTGTTTTCAAGCTCATCATCCTCCTCATTCTTCAAGTATGTTTTGTACTCTTTTAGCACTAAATTTCTACTGTCGAAAGGATAATAAGTAATTCTAAATATTATAAGGATTACTTTGTCAAAAAATTAACAATCGCTACTAAATCGATTTTGTAATTTTCATCTTTGCCTTCGGCCTTCCTAATATCGCGAATTATTTATTTACTTAAGAACTATTCGCTTGAGTAAAATTTATTGATGATTTAGTTCTAGGTTCTCTTTTCTAGGATGTCCACTAAGGGTTTAAATGTTTCATTATTTCCTTAATACTCGCCCAATGACTTCAAATATTTTTCAAGTGAGCTTCTAACCAATTCTAACTTGGCTTTTTAATATTTCTACACACAATTTAACAATTGCACGACAGATTCACCAAAGCCCTGTTGAGTTTTTGTTTGAGAAATTGATTGTTGCAGAAACTCTTGTTGCAAATGGAATAAATCATACTCAGTCTGAAAGATCTTGTTAGTCTTTTCCTTGTTATATGCAGCCACCACTTCCTAACACTTTTCTATGGTAAGTCCGTTCTAGTTTTGGATTTCAACAGCTTTCAGCTCGATTTATGTGCGTATTTACATAATGTCACGCTCGCCTGCATTTAGCGCGAAATACTTTAGGTCAGCATCTTCTCGATCTTCTAAACGCTGTCTTACAAAATTGATTTCAGTTTCTTCGAAGTCTTCATGTTCTGGGTTGTCTTGTATAGTCGAATTAAGCACTCCGAATTAGCGATATGGATATTGCGGCTTACAGAATTAGCTTGAAGTCTGCTTTCAGGATTCGCTACGCTTTGAGCTTCGTATTTTTTCTATTTTAGTCGTCAAGTACTTGTTGAGTTTCGCGATCAGATAAATATTGCATGACAACCCGGAGGAATTCGTCAGACTCAGTCACTCGAGCTTGGAGTGCTTCATCAATTTCGTCAGCAACTCGACGATGAGTGATCAGCTTGTGTGCTCGGACTTGATCCCATTCTTTTAAGAAATCGAAATTCTATTTCTTTCTGTTTTGACAGAGCTTGTTCAGTGTTTAACTTTCTGCCTTAAGCTTCTTTTTGTCTTATGAATCCATATCAATTTATTATTATCGGAACATACATACTCATATTATTTAATTTAATAATAAGTAAATAATGAATGAGCAGAGAAGAAAGTGAAAAATTTATCACTACCGCAGCATACGGCTTCTAATTGAAGAGTTTTACCTAAAAACTGCTCCGTTTTTTAGCAAAATACACTGTTTAATTGAACTTTTATACTATGTTATCTCCGGCTACTTCCATTACAGAAAACATGAGTAGATGCAATTATTGGAGTCTATTGCAGTAATCCACTCGTTACCAACTGAGCCTCCAATGCTAAAGTGTGAATTGTATTTTCGAACAGGTAATTTCAAACTCTCAGTGGCTATTTAAATCTTTTCATAGGAGCACAGCACTTTTAGGTATTTAAAACATAGGTTATTCTCAGACAGTTTTTCGAGACAAACTAAAATTGAGCTTTCGGGGTAGTATTTCATAGAAACAATCTCTTGAATTCCGATTTCCAAAGCCTCGATGCAAGAGTACATTTCAATATGATTGAAGGCACGCACTCGTAGGAAAAATAGTTTATGCTGACTAGTTAATGCTAACAATAATTTAGCACCTGTTGGCTTGGTAGCGATATGCTTGAGCTCAATCACATTCTCCCCATTACAATT
>APMI01026031.1_pt1 | contig 20210 bp, 21 predicted proteins | sample 667938 | NCBI WGS metagenome assembly APMI01 (sample SAMN01084076, study PRJNA167559) | wastewater metagenome | biome: Wastewater | place: Denmark: Ejby Moelle, Odense | collected 2011-11-28 | reverse complement strand
CCCCGGCTGCCGCCGCCGCCCCGGTTCGTGGTCGCCGTCGCTGAAAGTTTACAATATAAGACAGGGGCGGCGCGTTGCCGCCCCTTTTTTGTGTTTACTTACCTTATCGAGGCGATCCATGTCAGACCTTATGTCCTTGTTTAAGCTGCATCCGCAATTCGATCGGCACTGGTCGTTTACTGACAAAGGCGACACATGGGAGTTCCTTCTGGAACAAACCGAAGACATGCCGGCGTTCAGACTACCATTTGACTGTAAATTGGAATCTGACAACCATACAGCCTATACCGTGCTCACTGAACACCCAAAGGTCGGCGTTGTGTTTTACCTGAACGGGTATTCAACCAAGGTGCGCGCCTATATGAGCGATAGCGGCCTGTTATCAAGCCGGCCTGTAGTATTTCAAGCTGGCGTAGTTCTATGTTTACTGCCAAAAGTCAAAGCCAAGGTAACTGCTACTCGTATTGTGAACGGGAAGGACGCGCTCGATCCGCATGTGTTGTTTTACCCGAAGCGCGGACCAAAGGGCGTAATGGAGCCTCTGCCGGAAGATGTAAAGCTAGTGGAGGGTTGACGTGTCGCAAATTGCGGACCAAAGGGCCGAAGTAGTCGCATTGCATACAATGCTGGACTCTCCGAACGAGGACGCCCGCAATCATTTGATGGCGACGCTCAGCCCGGAGCATTTTCACTCTACGGAAACCCACGCTGCATTTTTACGAGTGCAGGCATTGTTGCGAAGCAGCCGCACGCCCGTATGGGAAAGCATTGTGGCGGACATCTCGCTTTCGCACATGTACAGGGAGAAGTTGAAGGCGCTTAGCTTCAAGCGGCAACCCTTGGCTTCCAAGAAGGAAGCCGTGGAGGTGGCGGAGACGCTGGAGAATTTACGCATTCTTCGCGTGCTGTATAGCATGGCGGAAAATATCTCGACCAAGCTGTCGGAACATCAATCTGTCGATATTCAGGCTTTACGGGAAGAAACGGCTTCATTTCTGGAAAAGACCCGTAAGGCGTCACTCACCGCGAAGCATACGGAAAAATATTCGGATACGGTTGTAAATAAACTGATACACAAACTACGAAAGGGCCTTACCGACAGGTACATACAGACTGGTATGCAAGAGTTCGACGACCGCAATGGCGGCGCGCTGCGAGGCACAAACTTTACCATCGGCGCACCTTCCGGCGAGGGTAAGTCTTTGCTTGCGCAGTGTATTGCGATAAGCATGGCAATGCGCGGGCATAGAGTTGCGTTTTACTCTCTCGAAATGCCAGAGGAAATGGTGTGGCTGCGGGCGTTGGCTTTACTGTCTGGCGTTGCAGTGACGGACTTGTCGAAGCGTAACATAACCGACGCTAAATACGATTACGTAAACAACTGCTACAAGGTATTTCAGCTAGGCTTGCAGAGGATGCGAGCGTGTTTCCGTGTCGAGCATCCTGAAATCACGCCGACAATGGATGCTTTACTGGCGCAGGCCAAGCCCTACGGTTACGACGTTATTGTTATTGACTATCTTTCGCTGTTGGATGGCATGTCGGGAGAGGATTTTTGGAGACGACTTGGCGAGGGCGCGAAACGCGCCCAAAGCTATGCCATCGATACCGACAGCGTGGTTATTACCGTCGTACAGACTGACGATGAAGGTAAAGCCCGTTTGTCCAAAATGATTACGGATAACGCGGGTCTAATGTGGGTTTGGGGTAAACCCGACAAGAAGCAGTCACAGGCCGGAGAACGCCCGGCTTACGAGAAGAAAGGCATCGACACCTTCAAGATTTTCATGCCCAAGGCGCGAATGCAAGAGTCGCTGGACATGATTGTTTACAGGTCCAAGGCGCACATGCAAGTGTCGAGCAACTTGCAAGACCTGCAAACGCCTTGGGTAAACAAGATACCTTACGTGGAGGACTTGTTCGAACAATTGAAAAAAGCTGTGCGCCAGCCAATGGATGCTCGATCCCGATTGCGTAACATGCTGGCCAAGCGTCGGGCGGAACGCGCTGCCGCCAATAACAGTAAACGTAAGACCAGGACAAGATAATGGAGAGTGACATGGGAAAGAAGGCTTTTCGTGTGGGCGACCGCGTGGTGATTGACAACGACGTATCCCTTGTCGCGGTTGTGGTGGCGGTTATGCTGGAATACAAAACCAGGTCGTACAAATGCGCATGGTTTCATGAAGGCGCACATTATGCAGAATGGTTTTACCCGGATCGGCTGACGCTTCACGCGCGTCCTGGCTCATGACCTATAACTGGCGTAAACACTAAAGGAGCGATACATGAAAGCGTTGGTCATTATTCTGTTGGCTGTATTTACTGTGTCCTGCGCCAAGCCGGTAAACACTTGGAAAGACTTGTCCGAACAGGTAGGTCGCGTGATCGATTAACGTAAGGAGCCTATCGATGCTTGCGCAAATACGCATTACAGTGGAAGCCAAAGGCCCGGATTATATTGGCAGGTTTAAGGAAGCGTGCTATCACGCCTGTGTCTGGCCTGTAATTATTGACCTGCAAATTGCGGGGGAAGCCCGTATGGACTTGCTAACATCTGATAATTTCGAGGTTAGCGCACCAGACGCGCGCAGTTGGCCAGATATTGTAAACAGAATTGAGGATACCTGTAGCGTGCTACGTGCTGCGGGCCTGAAAGTAATCCGTCGCAAGGTTGTAGTAAATCCCGGTAATGCGTATATGCTATGGTACACGCCCCCGCTTTATCGGGAATGCCATGTGACTGTAAATACGTCGGATGCAGGCGACAGCTTTAAAGCTGTGCAACAAGTGGCGGCTCATACGCCCGCGACTCGCGACTGGTACTTGTCCAAACATAAGGACAGTGACGATCAAATGTTTACATTTCGGTGTTTTCCGAAAGCATCTTCTTTGAAGTTGCACGAGAAGAACGCCGGGGAATTGGAAGTTATCAGATTTGATATGCGGGTTGGTGCAATTATCGCGGCTTTGAGAAGGGTGGGGTTGTCTGTGACCTCAAAAACAGAAGATTGTATTTACGACGATAATATACAGCACGATAAGGATTGGATCAATGCCGCGCAAACGCTTGCCGCCCAAACGCTTGCCGCCCAAGAAGAAAAGCAGTAAACAAAACAGGCAAAAAGGCGGGGTAAACCCGCCTGCCCCCAAGGGGTTAAGACACCGTTTGCGCAGGTCTCTGTCGAGGGTCATAGTCCTATACAAGGCCAAACGTAAAATGGAGGAAATGCGCAAGGAGCACTTGGCCGCTCGCGAGAGGGCATTGGTAAATGTGGAGTTGCTGGACATGATGTCGCGAGGCAGCGACATTGCAATTCCGCATACCAAACCCGATCCACAGTGGCTTGAAGCCTACAAGACCGGCGCTGTAGAATACAGGTCTTATCTTTTACAGCTTGCTCTGCGAGGCATAGCAGTTACAGAGGGTGCAAGACAAGCGGCCAAGAACCTTCTGGACGATTATGGGTTTACGTTTTCGTTTGACCAGAACGCCATCATGACCTTAATCAAGGACGTGTCGGAACTGGACATGCTTTACGGCTTGTTGCAAAAGACCTCGTTGCCGCCCAGATTGCGGGACAGGGTAATGACGCACGCCAGTTCTGGCATGTTTGGCCCAGACCGCGCCAAGAACAATATAGCGTCTGCGGTGCGTAATCTGTCCGCGCCAGAGCATTCGCCATATGGGTCTTCAAATATCATCAAAGTGTCGGACCCGAATGTGCAGGCGCGGCTCGCAGATTTACAAACGCCATCAAGGCTTACACGAGTGCAAGCGCCAGACACAGACGCTTTGCGCGTAAGTCGCTTGCAGCGTTTACGCGCAAAGCTGCGCGATTGACCCCATAGGAGACAGCCATGAAATCAGTAAAAATAAATAAACCGGCTATCCGTCGTCTTCCCAAGGTCGCCGATACGATGGACGCGGTGGACAGGTACGATCCGGTAAACGAGCCGGAGCAATTCAAGCAGGAATTGGACCGTATCATGGCGTCTACCGCCACGATTATGAATGACCCGCGTCTCGACCCGCGAGACTTGAAGCTCGCGAATAACTATCTGGAATGGTTGACTGGTAAAGACTTCCTGAATTTCCGTCCCTACGCGCGCCAGATCGATATTGGCGCGCAATTGAATCTGGACGTGTGTTGGTCTTGTTCGCCAGAGTATTACGACGGCCCGGATATCAACCACAAGTGGACAGTATCGGACATGACAAGCCGTTACGTGTTTATGAAGCGCGGCGTGTGCCCGAGATGCTTCGCTACTCGCGAGGAAGGCGTTCGGCGCAAATATATTTACGATAAAATCAAGCATGTGGGCGTTGCGGGACAACGATCCTCGAAATGCCTGCCCGGCAGCACGTTAATCAGCACGCCAAGCGGCCCGGTCTTTATTAAAGACCTGTTTAACGGTAAACAGCAAGCAATCGTGCGTCTGCCAACGCATGACGTTGTTGCGCACGCGGTTGTGCAACAGTCGAACCTGACCTACGACATATCCACCACAGAAGGTGTAAACATCCGCACGAACGCCAGTCACCGCCTGCTTACGGTTGAGTCCGGTTATGTATGCACGAAAAAGCGGGACGGGTTGCGGGTTGGTATGCACCTGGAAATGCCCGCCTTGCCGGCAATCCGGCCGGAACGCAGTCCAAAGGACAAGGCGCACGCCCATGCGGGCGAACAATTCTATCATGCGGTTAAAGTGGGGTTTACCGAAGCCCTTGAAAGGAGCTTGTGGTTAGAACCTTACGCCTTCAAGCGCGCATTCTTTCTGGGCGCCTTGTCCGACGGTCTGGTAAAGTGTGCAAACTCCTTCCACTTTATTTACAGAGAGCGAATGCTACAGGCGGTCAGGGCGTGGTTGGAGGCGACGGGTGTGCCGTGCTACTACGGTATATTCTCGGGCCGCGACGGTTTTTCTGTAAATACAAGGAAGTTCTTGAGGGAATACCCGGAGATTTTTCAAGACTCGCCGTTGACATACAAGCACTATTACAAGTTGCCGGACGCAGACCCGACGATACTGCCGCCGGCGTGTTCCGTGCATGTCGCGGCTGCTTTACAAACCTTGCTTAACTATGTCGCGCGGTTTCCATGGCAATCGAACACTGCGGCGCAATCGAATATGTCCGCTCTTTACGCATCGTGGGCCTACTGCAATCAAGGCAATTCGTTGACGCGCAACCGGCTCGTATCGATCATATCGGCGTTGCATAAATGGCGGAATCTCTGCTGGACAGCCGTAGAGCGTCGGCATTACGAAAACACAATTGCACTATTACGTAAACTGTTAGTGACACGTTACGCAAGAGTCACCGCCATCCGCAGGCACGAACTGGAAACGGTTTACGATATATCTGTTCCGGGGCCAGAATGGTTTGTCGCCAACGGGTATCACTCGCACAACAGCACGTCTGTCGGGCATCTGATAGCCTATACCACACACAGGCTTTTACTTACGGGCGATCCGGCTGCGTATTACGGTTTGCTGCCCGGACAGACGTTGACTTGCGTGTTGACGGCGACATCGATCGATCAGGCCGGGCGCAACCTTTACACACCGTTGCGCAAGGTATTTGAAATCACTCCCTGGTTCAAGGCATTTACCGAGTGGACAAAGGACCGGGCGCATGTGCTGGGCGTTGAACTGTTCCGCATACGCGACACCTACACAGCCTTTCGTTACGGGGCGCTTGATGTTCGCGTCATGTCGCCAGATACGAGGCGCATTCGTGGTAATACAGCCTATGCTGGCGCAACCGACGAATTAGGCTATTTTGACAGTAAAGAGAATAAGGTGCGCCTGGCGGGCCTGGAGGCTTATACTGCCATATCCAACGCCTGTGCTACGGTAAACGGTCGTGCGGAAGTATTGCGTGCGGATGGCGAGAACGATGTTATATTCGCCGTGCCGCACGCAATTTCGTCACCCTTCGACGAATCCGATCCAATCATGACTCTTTTCAAGACCAACAAGACAGAGCCGCGCGCATTAGTTTACAAAATCCCGACGTGGCGGTTCAACCCGGACCTGAGCTTCGCCGCGTGTAAACTTATTGCCACCAAACCCGAGACCTTTATGCGGGACTTTGGTTGTGTTGTAACTGGCGCGTCCGGCACTTTCTTGCCAAATATAAGCACTATTTACAGCCTGTGCAGCGATGTCGCCAATGCGGTGATAACGAAGCCTGAAATATACCTGCAAAAGACAACTGGCGCCAAATTTACTATTGCCAAATTGAGGGCAAGGTGGAAAGCGGACGACGCCATGGCGTGCGGCCTGGCCCTTGATAAGGGCTATAACGACAATGCCTATACGTTCTGCGTCTTCCATTTCGAGGAAGACAGTGAAGGGGGCGATGCGGACGAGACGGAAAATGACGTGGAGAACATGGACGACGAGGCTGATGTAAACACAAGCGAAGACGGCGATTATGATGCTGAGGCCAACTACGACGAAGACGACAAGCATGAAAATCTTTACGACGACGATGACGACGATGACGATACAATGAGTTCGGTAAAGCTGGTGATTGATGCTCTCGGCGAAGTCCAACCGGGGCCAGACCGCCCAATTCATTTCGCACAAATGCTGTCTCACGTCATTTATCCGTTGTTGGAAGACTTTAATGTAAAATTGGTTGTGTCTGATCGTTGGGAGACATTGCAGATGCAGCAAGACCTGATGGAGGATTTTGAGATAACGCACGTACCTTTACGCCCCAAGAAAGCAGACTTCATCGCTTTCAAGAGCGCTATATACGATCAGAGCATTATTTTACCGGCGTCGGAATTGGACCCGGACGACATCGACAAGTTGAACCAGCCAACAGATTTCGTAATGGCTCCTGTGGCGCACTTCATCAAGCAATGCACATCTGTAAAAGAAACGCCGAAAACTGTCGAGAAGGGCGGCGCTTTTTCTGATGATTTGTTCCGGGCTGTGCTATTGGCGCACATGGCCAGCGAAGATCGTATGCTGCGCGATATATTGGACACCAGCGAACAGGTACAGGAAGAACGCGGACCTGCGGCGGTTCTGGTAAACAAGGCTTTGGTCGGCGCGTCTTCGACCGATACGCACGTTATGCTCAACGCCCGCTCCAATATACCGCGAGCTGTGTCAACGCAGGGTGGTGATACAGCCGTATCGCTGTTGCACACACATAAGTAAATGAGGTGTTCCCATGCCTAGCAAATACTGGTGCGAAGAAGACCTGCGCTATGCCGCGCGCCTGTTGAACTCTGCCGCCGATAATCTGATTACAATCTACCCTCATTCAGATAGACGCCCTCACCCACAGGCCCTCATTGCGGTAAAAGTCTTGTTGGAGTTGGCGTTGGACACTATCGCGAGGGCGTGTCCAGACGACCGACGCCCAGAGCGTTTACAGCAACAGCATTCTTCTTACCCGCAAAGCAATGTTGCCTTGGGCGATTCCGAATAGGGTAAACTTATGGTTAAGCCAGACGTTTGGAGCCATTACCAGCTTGTGGACATAAGCGCCAAGTATACGCATCTGACTGGCGAGAACAGCAATGTGGACGTGGTGGCGCATCGCGTGCGCGGGGACAGCGCCGATCACAAGGACAGCGTGCGCATTGCGTTTGTTTACGAAAGCGAAGAAGAATCCGCCGCAGAGATTATCAGCCGGTGCATGTACAGGGCCACGAAGGAGCACTCAACCTATCCTTTGGAGAACCTTTACATATTGAAGCTGGTGGATAGTCCTGATTATTTACAGGTATTGCTGGCGCAAATCGACAGCATCAAACCCGATGTGATTGTTGTATCTTCGGATGACGTGATGCGCGTCATCCGTCCTGTTTCCCCGATATGGGCCACAGTCGATCCTTACCAACTGATAAACCGCCTTCATGACATGAAGTGGGGCGAAGACACATACAGCACTGTGTTTACATTATCGGACTATTACACATTGTTGCGCACGAAAGAGGGTAAGGTAGCCAAAGAGTCCTCCACACGTCTCGGCGAATGGGTGTCGGCTCTTGTAAATGCGCTGCGAACCAGAAACCTGTATACACTGGACTTCTCACGATACAACTACCATATCGTAAACACTCTCGCCAAATTCGAGGACTTGCTGGATCGCATCTATGCGGCTGAGTTTATCGGCATCGATACGGAAACCGACAACCTGAACCGCATCCTGAATCGACTGGCGACTATCCAGTTCGCCTTTGACAGCGACACGGCGTATGTGCTTCCGGTATTTCATCCAGATTCGCCATTTACGCAAGAAGAAGCGACGTATATTCTTCAAGAATTGAAGACGTATTTCGAACGCGCCAAATCCGCCACGCATATTTACGCGAACGCCAAGTTCGATATTATCCAGCTTCGGCGAGAGTGTAAACTGCGGTGGTACAATCATGATGTGGTTGACGTGCAGGGCGCGCTGATGCTGCTCGACGAAAACCGCAAGTTTCGTGACGTAAAAAAATTGTATGGCGTTACAGGCAAGGATAAGCTGTCGGGGTACGCGCTGTCGCAATTGGCGTTGGAATATGGCAGCACGATTTATCTGGAAACGAATATGGGCAAGGACGACCGCTCCGCCATATTCAAGACGCCGTTGAAAGACGTTGCGGAATACGGCGGCGTCGATGCCGTGATCCTTCAACAGATTTACAAGTTCCAGCTCAAGGAAATGGCCAGTCGCGGGCCTGCATACTCCCGCACTCCCGTTTTACTGTTAAAACAAATCGGTCACATGATCCTGGCGCTTGTGGAAATGGAAATGAACGGTCTGCCGGTTGACCGTATGTACCTGACCAAGGAAGTTGCGTCGGGAGGCGCGTTTGTAGAGGCGCGGAACCAGACAAAAGCTGAACTTTACGCGCTTCCAGCCGTGGTCGAGACGAATAAGCGTTTACTTAAAAACGTAGGTTCGGACCTGTTTGGTCGGGAGAACCCGGATACATGGGTGTTCGATATCGATAAGGTCGCGCATCAGCAAATGCTGTTTTTCGACGTGCTTGGCCTGGAGCCGTTGACGCGCGGTAAAGACGGTCTGCCGGCCTTGAACAAGGCTTTCAAGGATAAATACGCTCCGCTGGACGACGGCGGGCGCTTGGTCGAAGAAATTGCCATCCCCGCCGTCGCCGGGTTTCGGTCCTATTCCGAATTGAAGCATCTTTACAACTCCTTCCTGAAAGGCTTTTACAAAAAATTGCATGAAGAAGAAGATATGCGCGTAGATTCACGTTTACGTCCGAACTTCATGTTTCTGCCGATTGTCACCGGGCGTTTGGGCGCGCGTAAACCTTCCTTGCATCAGGTGCCTTCCAGATCGAAGCTGGCGAAGGGAATCAAACGTCAGTTTGTGGCCGCGCAAGGCCGCGCGTTCGTAGAGGCTGATTTCATTGCGCACGAAATAAAAAACTGGATGCTGGCGTCCAAAGAGCACGTTCTGGCCGGCATATTCAAGAATACTCTGAACTTGCGTAAAGAGTTCCGGTTGCTGGACAAAATCGACGACCCTGCACATTGGGCGACAGAGTTCAAGCGTCTGGACTTGCACAACCAGTCCTGTAAATTGTTCTTTGGGCTCGACCCTCTGGAAGTCCCCAAGGCGGTGCGAACCAAATCCAAGACCACGACCTTCGGCACTATTTACGGCATGTCGTCGTTCCGTTTGTCGAAAGCGCTGAATATCTCGGAGGAGGAAGCACAAGGTTTGATCGACAAACTGTTCGCCACTTACCCGGACGGCACTCTGTACATTTATCACACGCATGAGTTTGGTAAAAAGTATCTTGTTGTGTCCTCTGGCATCGGGCGCGTGCGGCATTTGTGGGGGTATTTGCATACCGACTTCGGCGTGCATGGCGCGATGGACAGGCGTGGCGTAAATAGTCGAATACAATCTGTCGCTTCGGACGAAGGCGTCGAGGGTAACTATCAGACGCAGAAACTACGGTGGACTTTGTTTCACAGCCAAAATCTGCCTCTGGTATTTACGTTGGACAATATGGTTCACGATTCGACGACAACAGAGACCGCATTGCAGACGATCCCGGTCGCCGCGTATCTTATCGAGCACGGTATGACCACTTTGGTTCACAATGCCTACCGTGACAATTATGGTATGGAATTTATCACCGGCCTTGAATTGGACTTCAAGGTTGGCGGGTCATTGGGAGCGATGCACGAATGGAACTACAGACCTGAAGTCCTGGAAGCACTTTTCGAAAAGACTGTAAAGTGGCAGAAGGATGAAATGCGCTACAACACACCGAAGGATGTTTACAGCAAGTTCTATGACAATCTGGACATGATTACCGAGATACGCAACAACGAGCTGCGTCGCCAGCCGGATACAGGCGTATGCACAGAGGTTTTGCTTACGCGCAAGCTGGCGCGAGAGGTAGCCTTCTGAAAATAAAACCACAAGCCCTGTACGGGTGCTCATAGTCCCTACATCACAGAGAACGACCATGTATGCTTACGAAGCCGCGGATGTTTACGAAGCTGCCGAAAATGTCAGACTGGCTTATGCACGGGGCGTCACAATAGCCAATTTGTCGGCTTACTATAATGTCAGCCCGTCATTCATAAGCCGGATAGTAAAAGGGCAGAGGCTTGTGAAGCCTGCTTACCCCGCGCATTATCAGGAGATTTACGAAGCGTGCAAAACTATGCCGCGCAAGCATGTCGCCGCGAAATACAATATCAGCCTGTATATCGTGGCTTCCATAGCTTGCGGCCATCTGTGTAAACAGATGGGGAATACGTTTCTGCCTGTGGCGCGGCTCCCGCGCAGGCTGACAGACCAACAAGTAAAAGACATTCGCGCGTCCAAGGATACGCTAGTCGTGATGGCGGAGCGTTATGGCGTATCCGTGATGCTGCTATCCCGGATCAGGTCCAGATATATTTACAAGGACGTGAAATGACCGTCAACACAAGACAGCTATCCGATGAACAGGCCGTGGAAATACACAGGCGCTACGCGAACGGTGAAGCCACCATGGCGGCGCTGGCCAAGGATTGTAATGTTAGTCCATCCGTCATTTTTGATCTTGTGCATGGAAAGAACTATAAACATCTTCGTTTGCCTCCTATAACCAAAAGACGAATGTACACTGCCGAGGATATCCGCAGGATAAGGCAGATGAGTAAACACACTAGTCACAGCGATATCGCCAGGATGTTAGGGACCAACGATAGTAATATACATCGTATTGTGAAAGGGTTGGTCTACAAGGATGTAAAATGATTACCGAAAACCTGATCGCGACCGTGAGAGAGGCTCGTGCGTTAAATTTTCCATTGAAAACCGTAGCCAGATTTTACGGAATGTCAGAGTCTTGGGTAAGCCGTATTGCAAATTGGCAACGACGCGCGCCGCACAAGTCGCCTAAAAGCATCCTGTCGGATGACGTGGTGCTACAGGCATATCATTTACGCCGCTACGGCCTGCCAAGGCATTATGTGGCCAAGCTATATAACTTGCATCCTACTACCATTAGCCATATTACGAGCGGCGATTACCGCAAGACCCTCCAATTGCCGCCACTACATTCAAGGAAAGTAAACATGAAAGAGTTGAACATCGACGATGCTGTATTACGCGAAATTGCGCAGCCCGCCAAAGCGGCGGCTGACAAACTCACCGACAGTGTAAACAAAAGTCTGGAGGCTATATCGCAGCTTCGCGTTTCTGTGTACCTGTATGCTTTACAGAAGTACGCAGAGACCTATGATCCGCCTGCGCACAAGACCTTGTTTACAGCCTACACCATGGCTGTAGACGCCTTGGAGCCGGACATTCGCGCACAGCACGACAATTTGTTGAAGCTGGACGTGGTGGAGAATGTTTATGTTATGCTTGTTCGGGCGTTTGATCTGTATGCCAAGAAATAGTTTTTACACATTGTTATCGGTAGGACTTGCAACGGTTCTGTATGCGGTGGCCTTGTATATTGCGGGGAAACAATGACTCGTATCATGGCGATAGGCGACTTGCACCTGGGGGGAGTAACCCACGCCTTTCACAGGCGGGAAATTCTCAGTCTGCAATGCGAGCAATTGCGCGACCAATTGGTTTACGCAATCGAAAGCGACATCGGACATGTCGTGTTGTTGGGCGACGTGTTTGACGTGCATTGTCCACCACAGGACGTTGTGGCGGAGTTATTGCGCGTCATAACAGACGAGGCGTATTCCAAACTACATATTTACATGTATCTTGGCAACCATGATACGGATGGCGAACTGCACGCTTTCAGCACTGTGGAGTTTGTGGCGTCATACCATGACAACCTGCATGTGTTTACCAGCGCCAAGGCGATTGCGCTCGAAGGCGGCAACGCCGTATTCTTGCCCTACCCACAATGGCGCACAGACGTAAAAAACTCAGTTGTCTTTATCCACAAGGAGTTCAAAGGGACGAAGCGCGATAACGGACATGTAAAACCTGACGGTGAGACATTCGACCCAAAGCACGCCGCCGCGCACAATCAGTTGTATGTGTCCGGGCATCTGCACACCGCGCAAACCTATCCTCATCTTGTGTTTACGGGTACTAGCGGACCGTTGAAATACTTGCCACGGCGCACGCACTACATTGGCGTTGTCGAACTGGCGGAGAGACAGTTGCCAACGTGTAAACTATTGGATTGGGGGCCGTATTGGCGCGTGGAGCGCATGGATGTGTCTTGCGCGGCGGACGAAGACCTTGTGAGACAGGCGTTGGATCAGACCGGCTTGCCGACCCGACTGAAGGTGGTCACGAAAAACTATATGCTGTCAAAAGGTTTGAGGGACCATCCGCATATCGCTCTTGAAGGGAAGATACCCGCTAAGTTTACGCAGCCTTCACACCCGCAAGCAGATTTGGTTTCAAATGTGGATTGGGTGGAGCACAACCTGCCTGACGATATCAAGCGAAACAAGGCGCGCAGGCGGTTCGCCCACAGATTGATGCACAAGGTCGAACGAGGCTAGACGCATGGACCGTATACATGCAGCGGCGCTAATTCGTAAATATGTAACGCAATATTCAAAAAAGCGCGACGCCGGCATGACCGACAAGCGCTTCGGGGAGATATGGATACGCTGTCCGTTTCACAATAACGGACGGGAGCGCACGCCTAGCATGGCGATTAACGTGGATGTGCGCAGCAAGCGGTTTTTCTCTTTTCACTGCTTCGGTTGCAGGGAACACGGTAAATGGCCGAAGCTGGCGACCAAGATACATTGCGATCCAATTGTAGACGAAGGCAGCGACGAGGTTTACAATGAAGATGCGTTGCCGTTGTTCGACCAGCGTGATCGTGATCGCTTGTTGGGTGTAGACGCGGACTTTGCCGAAATAGTGGGATTTACATGGCCGGAAACATCGCCTTGGCGAAACATCAGCGGGCAGGTGGTTCACGACGCAGGCGGAATGCTGTTCATCGATACGGTTTATCCAAAAGACCGGAGCTTGCCGCCTTTCCAGAAGGATCGTGTGTTTTTCCCGGTGAGAAACGATGGCGTGATTGTCGGCGGCGTAAGGGCCAATATCGAGCCTGAGCCTGGCGGGAATTATTTCAATACAAAGAACCTGGCGTCTTCGAGGTGTCTGCTATTTACGGAACTGGCCGACAACATGATGGATGCAATGAATGGCGATAGGGTATGCGTGCTGTGTGAAGGACCAAGAGATTCTCTGAATATCGTGCAGCACGGTTATGCCTCTGTGTGCAACCTAGGAGCGGTAAACTCTTGGCACATAACCAAGGTGAACCTTTTGTTTCGTCTGAACGTGGATTTGCTCATACTCATGCTGGACGGCGATAGCCCCGGTCGGGCGTGCGCGGATCAGATTTACCGAGACATTGACGGCGCGATTCCTGTGCATGACGTTGTGTTCCCGGTAAATAAGGACGGATCGAAAAAGTATGATGCGTCTGATTTATCGCCCGAGCGCGTAACGTCTATCGTGAAAGCGGCTTGTAATGCGTTCAATTTGCCGCCGCCACGCCCGTATGACTGGACGAAACAGGATACATCGGACTGGTAGGATTTACTCTCAAGGCAGTTAACTGCCCCCATTATCGCGCTATACTACGCAAGCATCGGGCTTTCGACAAAAAAAAGTCCGTGTCAAGGAAAGTCGAGGCGTTTGTTGGTCATTCGCTGAACAAAACCCCAGGAGCACCCTATGAAACTGCGCATTCTTGATTCCGTTGCCACTCTGCATGAGCCGACTGCGGTTCGCGCCCCTAACATTTACGGGAACTCATATATTGTCAATGGTATTCTGCTTAAAAGGCCCACGTCTTCCAATGTAAGCTGTGAATATGCTGTAAACATGCGATTCGTTCAGGACGAGTCGCAGGCTGCGCTTACCGAGCTTCTCAAGGAAAGGGCAAACGCCAAATCCATGAGGGCTTTGGCGGACCAGTTCGCGGAAGGTTCCGTGATCGATACCAACATTGCTTCGATGTTCTCACCCGCTTTGGAGGTGTCGGTAAAGCTGTCAGTCGATCAGGGCGACGAAAGCGTGGTATTCTTCGACGGGCCGATTGTTACCGCTACAATTGATCCGTTCTATGCAGAGGAGGACGGGCAGGACGATAGCTACGTCGGTTTTATTCGTAAAGCTGTCCGTACTCGCTATAATACGGTTACGAAGAAATGCAGGAGCGATTTACAGGCTTACGGGCTGATTATGGAGCGTCATGCGACGGTTGCGTCGTCTGATTTGGACGATACGGAATCAGTGTCTTCCGACCTTCAGAAAGCGGAAGACACATTGGCGGCGAATATTGTGACGCGCATGGATCGGCTCTTGCAGGAATCACAGTCTGCGCCCGCGCAGGTTACAGGCGTTTTGTCCGAGATTGTCGATATGCTTTACGATTTGGCGGAACACGAGGCTACTCAAGTGATCGCCGATATCTGCCGGCGCGTAAATGAAGAAACGTCTTTTATCGAGATTGTGGATGAAGACGAGGAAAGCGCTGAGGGCGCTTCTGAAGACCACAACACCGGAGATGCTGACGCCGGAGACGGCGAGGATGAGCCTGAAGTTGTCGCACCTGTAAAAAGGCGTGGTCGTCCCGCCAAGCGCTCCTAAGCGACGCAACGACAAACAAAAAGAGCCCGATTAAATCGGGCTCTTTTTATTATACGGGCATTAGTAAACAGGTGCGGCATGAAACAGCTTTATGGCAATCTTGAATTGAACAAGACTTATTTATTCGGATTAGACCCAATTTCCGCGATTATCGGGGTGTATGCGGGGATCACCGAAGACCATAAAATAATCGGCATAAGTAAACCGTTATTTGTTCGGGCTTCTCAAGGCGGTAAGATAGATGTAATTCCTTATGCGCACTTTGGGGTCAAACTGCCGATGATCCACCAGCAAGTTGCGGGTATTGTTTACGCTGTGCCGCCGCCGGCGGAACTGTTGCGCGCTCACGCGAGCATCACAGGGTCTTTGCTGGTTGTAAGTCCAGCCGATATGGATAAAGGGTTGGGGTTATGATCGACGATCCTGCTTACACGCAAATAGTAAACTGGTTACAAGCCAATCCGCTGGCCATAACATTTGCAGACACGACAAACCCTTGCCGTGCGGCCTACTCGGATTTGTGTGTGGCGTTGACTAATCATCTGCCAGATGACATGCCGGAAATCAATGCGTTCTGCATCGCACTGCGCGACATGATTAGGCAATTTACTAACGAATACGCGGACATCATCGAAGAATGCGACACCTTCCACACCTATCTGCATCCGCTCGACGACACGTTAACCAAAGACAAGATCATGCTGGACTGCTATGCAGTCGTGCACCCATCGTTTACGGACACAGTGTTGACGTGGGCCGCGCTGGACCATACCGTCGCGCTGGCGGCGATCACGCAATTTGTCACAACGCAGATCGCAAACCATCAGGAATATGTAAATCGGGTTAACAAATGCAAGCAGGCGTTGACCTTGATGTCAAATGCTGTAAATGGCGAGATTATGCCGCTTGTGCCGAACGCTTTGAAGGCGCTGTTGGCTGGAATCAAGCTGGCGACGGCCCTGTTTGGAAAGATCGGTAAAAGCCCCGGTCAGGAATTCAAGGAATCCGAAGCGGCGGAAGCTGCCGACACCGCCGGGAAAAAGGCTGCTGGTTTACTGGATTCGAGCGGCAAGGAGGTTACAAAAGACCTGAATGCGGAGATACCGACGCCTCCGCCCCGCCCCGCCAATATCGGGTCCGAGACGCCTGTGCAAGTAGACGTGCAGCCTTAGAGGGGGTAAACATGCCTTCGCTAAATAACTTCTTCGGCGAGCAAGAAGAAGTTGAATCAATTACGTAAGACTGTAAATAACGCTCAAGTCAGATTAGACGTCCTGCGGTTCAAGCAGGAAGACGCCTATTGGGAGAATTACAGCGCCTTGGAGCGTAAACACCTGTTGAAAGAACTGTGGCAGCTAAAGGTTTGGTTGACTGAGGGGGTGTTCTTCCATAACGATAACCAGGAAGTGTGGTATGTGCAAACTGTTTACGGTGACTTCTGGTGGCTGGACGGCGCACTGAGATACACGCGAGAGCCTATGCCGCCGATGACGCCGAAAGGAGTGTATAGGATTTTACAGATTTGCGGGGAGATTCCTGTCATATTCCCAGACTCTTTTTTCGGGACAAATCTATGACCGCCTTTCAAAATGTATCTGCGGTGTGTTATATGGATTATTACACCGCCCGTAACCTGCTATCTGAAGCGAAGGTTATTTACGGAGCCTGTTACGGCACTACAATACTTGTGACAGGCAAGTTGGAGCCAAGACCTGTAAAACCTATCTTGTACAGGTCGCTCAGCGAGGCTTACAGGGAGCACAAGAAATATCCGGTCACGCCGGGCATCATCTGTATGCCGCCAGAATGGGCGGAGGGCGCGGGCCTTCCGATTCTGGATAAGGACGGTGACGCCCCCGAAATGGATTTACATCAAATAGAGGAAGTTATAAAAGCCTACAAGAGCAAGGTAAAAATCCCTACGATTGTGCCTGTCGTGTCTATCGATTCCATTATCATTAATGATTGTGTGAAACGAATCCAACAGAACCAGATTCTATCGCACTTCAACACATTCATGTATTCTTGCCCCAAATCCATACGAGATTATTTACAGGAAACACTATTGGCGTGGCTTGGCGGAAAGTTGACGCTGCCCGAGTTCAAGAGCAAAGTGGCGGCAAAAGCCAAACTGGATTGCGACGACTTGCTGGCGGTAATGGCGGATAGGGGTAAAGAGTATCAGTCTGTTTTCTCTGCATTGTTCAACGGGAAGAAAGTAGCGCACACATTTCCTGCGTTCGAGGTAGCGTATTTTTGTAAACTGAATACGCGGTTAGGGAAGAAGACATGATTATTCACGGCAAGGCGCCCTTCCTTGAGTGTTCGTCCAAGGGAGACAAGAGGTTCTCAGCGTTTTACGCAGTTGTGAGAGGGCGGGGGCGCAGGACCATTGAAGCCATTTACCAAGCAGCCAAGGTGTTCGCGGACAATACGACTGGCCTCAGCATAAAGGAAGCCAAAGGACGCAAGCCTGTAAATGCAGAAGCTTGTCGGCGCTTGTATTCGTTACTGTGGGACGAATACATTCAGGAAAACCCGGACCTAATTTGCTTGCTGGTTGCGGCAAACGGCCTATCGGACATATTCGGGCGAGCGGGGTCATGCTGTCAGGCTACAGAATTGTGGCGAATCCGTAACAAATACATCAATAGTAAGTCCGCGCCGCGCAAAAGGTGAGTGTCAACCAATACAAAGCCCGGTTAGCTCAGTGGCAGAGCATCTCGTTTACACCGAGAGGGTCGGCGGTTCGAACCCGTCACCGGGCACCATTTACAACCACACATACGCCTAGCGTGTGATCCGCGATAGCTCAGTTGGTAGAGCAGCCGCCTTGTAAGCGGCAGGTCGGGAGTTCGAGTCTCCCTCGCGGAACCAAATCCAAGCGCTTTACGCAATTCAACGCAGGAGACAATCATGACTGCAATCTTGTCGAAAAGCCAACTACTTTTTACTGGCGTATTCGCTCTCGGCATTGGCGCGGGCATTGCTCTCATGCAATTACAGCCTAATTCCGCGCAGGCCAGAACCCCATACGGTGAAATCTCTCCAAAATCATGGGAGACTCGTGTTTACTTAAGCTCGGAATGGTTTGATAACCATAAATTCACGCCGGCTAAACCGGACGCCCCGGTAAAACTGGCGGCGGTTACACAAGACGCTGCCCCTATAGCAAAGACCGAACCTGTCAAGCCTGTAAACAACAATAAGACAAAGCCGGTCGAGGAAGACGATGACGATGATGCTGAAGCGGACGCCACGCCCACGCAGAAATACAAGACTATTCGTTATTACAAGCGTATCGTGACCCGTCGCGGTCGCGTCAAGTATGTAAAACGGTTCAAGCGTGTATTGGAGAAGGCGGAAGCGGAGACGCCGCCCGTTGTAGACACCTATGACCGCACGGATCGTATCGCCCGACGCGCTATGGGTGATCTGGTACCCACGAAAGTCGCCTTGGCTTCTGGACGTAAACCGGAAACCAAGGAAGAAGTTGCGGCGCTCATCAAGGCGACCGCGCAAAAAGAAGGCGTGGACGAGCACTTTGCCCTGTCGCTCGCCTATCTCGAAAATGGCTTCAAGCCGCGAGGCATATCTTCGGCGGGGGCGCGTTGTCCAATGCAGGTCATGCCGGGTACTGCACGTCTTTACAAGCCTGACATCACAATTCACGAACTGGACGATCCGCGGACATGCGTGCCTATCGGAATGCGATATCTGAAGCAGGCTCTGGAATCCGCAAATGGGGATAAGGACGCAGCAGCCGCGCGATATGAAGCAGGCATCGGCTCAGGCCGAACTGATTCGTCTTATGCGCGTAAAGTAAGAATGTTGCACAAACACCCTGCGGTATTGGCCGCATTAGGCAATAAGCACAGCGGTTGGAGTTTCAACCGCACGGCAGACGCCTCTCCCGCAAGGCCAGAAGGCAATTGATTAAGGACTTCACGTAAATGAAAAAGCTACCCCCGGATCAGTATGAGACTACCAACACAAAGCCGAAAGTAAACCCGGACATGCTCGCAGCCATGCAGGTTGCTTACCGTATTATTTACGAGGGCTTTCCCGGCGTAACGGAGTATCAGACGCTAGACGCGGCGTTAAATTCCTTGGATGCCGTTAAATCAGAGCATGTAAACCCGCGTAACGCGCTTGATTTGCTGGTAACAGCGAAGCTGGTGGTTAAATGCCCGGTGTTGGGGGTTTACTATCGTCCGCTCAACTCCGCAACTGAGGCGCACCTGCCTGCGATTTTCGATGTAGTCTGATCCGGGGCGTAAATATGTTCGCGCACAAGCTGAAGACAATCATAACGAATTTCGGCCTTGCTTACCCGGAGCACGCAGGTAGCTGTAATCTGGCCGTGCTTTTCATCAACACACTGATAACTACCTGTCTGCCTGACGAGAAGGCTTGTTTACTTGATAAGGATACAGGTGTGATTACGTTATCTTGGCGCCGAAATAACGACTCCCTGTCGGTATTGATTGCGGACGGTAAACTATCGTGGGTGGCCAGTAATGGGGCGGAAGTGCTTGGCAGGGATAACGCCTCGTATTATGACCCATGCCTTCACGCTCACATAACGCGACTGTCCGGGTATTCAATCCACAAAGCGTAAATGGAGGTTACAATGGACAACGATTACGACACGAAATTAGCTAGGAAAGCCTTTACTATCTACGAAGCTATGGCCAAGTTGGCGAAGGAAATCCGCCGCGCTACGCCGCTATTCGTGATTTACGAGTCTTTGGCCAAGTCCGTATACGGCGATATGTCGCAGGTGACAGACGAAGTCATTATGCAAGAATTAGGATTTACCGAAACTGATATCCTGCGCTTTGCGAAACGAGTGCTTCGCCCTACAACTTTCTTTATTAAGAAGAATATTTACGCAGAGGTAGGTATTGAGAATAGCATATGGTCCGACCGCATTACAGACATTATTGCAAGGCTATTGACTGCCAATGGCTACACCCAAGACAAGGGCGTGTGGGATTCTAACACAGATATATCTTTACCCAAAAAACGCTTTTACAAAAGTAAAAATAAGGTTGACGCCGACGACGCCGACGACGCCGACGACGCCGACGACGCCGACGCTGAGGAG
>APMI01000979.1_pt1 | contig 20214 bp, 6 predicted proteins | sample 667938 | NCBI WGS metagenome assembly APMI01 (sample SAMN01084076, study PRJNA167559) | wastewater metagenome | biome: Wastewater | place: Denmark: Ejby Moelle, Odense | collected 2011-11-28 | reverse complement strand
ATCAAACACCGTCAACACCATTGCAAAAATAAATCTCGCGGCGCAGCAAAATCAGCTCGCGCTGCCTTCGATTTGCCACAGCAACACCACACTTCAGCCTAAGTGCCGGCCCGGAAACAACTACGCAGACGGCCAGATCCTTATCGGCGCAGCGAACACATACCCTACGTTTCTGGCACTGCGCAGAACACCGATGCAGCCAGAACGTATCTCTATCTTCCGGCGCAAGCGACTAACGGCAGCCTCAAGGCGCCGATAGTCGAAGTCCAGTTCGGGATGCCCCATGGCATCAGCAAGCATTTCCCGCGTTGCAGCCTCCGGCACGGCATCGACCAATACATGCATCAGCTTGAACTCCGTCGGAGTCAGCAAAATGGGCTGCTCACCGGGGGGCAGCAACTCCAGGGACTGCGCATCGAGCTGCCACCAGCCGTTTGTCGGGCGCTCAGCTTCCTCGCTGCGGTGGAGTCGCCGATACAGGCTCTCGCAAACGGCGGACAACTCACGCATGTCGATGGGCTTGACGAGATAGATGTCCGCACCGCAGTCCAGCCCGAGAAGACGGTCTTCCAGTTGCCCGCGCGCGGTCAACATGGCGATGGCTATCCGCGGATGAGAAACACTCAGACGGCGTGCGATGCTCAAACCGTCCTCTCCAGGCAAGCCAAGATCTAGAACCAGCACATCGACCTGTTCGGCCAGCAGATACCGGTCAAGCGAGGCTCCGTCATTGAGTCCTACCGCCGCATGACCAAGATGCCCAAGATGGAAGAGCACCTCATCACGCAGGTCGGAATTGTCTTCGACCACTGCAATCCGGATCATTCTGAGAGTCCCTTACTGTTGTTGGCGAGGCAGCCAGCAATCAAAACAGGCGCCATTTCCCGGTTCTCCGGCGACGGCCTTGACCCATCCCTCGTGACGCTGAACGATCTGCCGCACGAGAAACAGGCCGAGACCCAACCCTGCCACATCGGATCGTTCGCCCACCCGGTAGTACTTTTCAAATACCCGCTCCCGGTCCGCAGCGGGAATTCCCCACCCTTGGTCGAGAATGCTCCAATGCACTCCGTCCCGGCCTTCAAACACCAGCGGCTTGATCGAAATATCGATGCGCGACCCTCGCGGGGAATACTTGAGCGCATTGTCGATCAGGTTCAGCAGCGCGTAACGCAGCATCCGCTCATCCGCCTGCAGGTCCGGCGTATCGTCCCTGACGGTCACGGCGAACCGTGTCGCCGCCCGGGGGCCAACGATATCTATGGCGTCGCGAGTCACCACTTCCAGATCCACGGTGCTGATGCTGCGTGTCCATACAGACACGTCGGAGCGGTTGCGGGTCAGGACTAGTTCGAGCAGATCATTCAGGCGAGCGACTGCCCGAGAGATGCGGTCGTGGCGGCTTTGGCGCTCGACAGGCGCGTTCTGGTCCAGCAAACGCAAGGACTGTAGGGACGCATCCACGATGGAGATCGGCGTGCGAAACTCGTGGGCGATCATGGACAGCAAATGCTGCTGATCCTCACGCCCCTGGCGCTCCTGTGCGCCTTCGGCCTCAGCCTTGTCGGCACGGGCCTCGGCCACTTTGCGAGCCCCCTCCGACTGGTAGGTCCGGAGTACCAGCAACATCAATAGCAGCAACAAGTTGGCAAGGTTAGCCAGACCCGCACTCATATCCGCCAGCCCGCCGGCTGGAATCCAGCCCAAGGCGAGCAACAGATTCCACGAAGACCACACGGCGGGGAAGACTACCATCGCACAGGACCAGCGCTCTCCCGCATCGCCGGAACGCCAGGCCAGCATGATCGGCCAGACCAACAGCAACCACCCCCCAGCCATCAGCATCAGCACATAGGGCGTCAGCCGACTCTCCAGACCAAAAAAGGGCGCTGCTGCTGCAATGGCCAAAAGGCCGTAGAGGCCCTTGTTGATGCTCACAATCCACGGAGCCCGCCGCTCAACGCCAAGCAGTTCGCTATAGAAGAGGAGCCCGAGCAAACCGGTTGTGCAGATTGACGTGGCGATCAGACGATCGGCAAGGGGCTCCACACCAGCAAAGAAGAACTGGCTACCAAGGCCGGCGAGGAGCCACATGTTGAAGCTTTGGGACGCGACATAGGCCAGAAAATACACAAACAGGCGTTGGCGCAACCACATTGCCGAGTGAAGCCCCATGACTATCAGCGCCAGACAGAGCCCAAAATAGACGCCTTGGGCTAGATAGTCCTTCTGAGTCGCCTCCAGGAACTGGCTCTGGGGAATCAAACTCGGCTGGAGAATCATCGTGCTGGCAGTACTGACCCGCACATAGATTTCGTGAACACCAGGCTCAGTCAACAAAATAGGGAAGACGGGCACCCGGTTGGCCACATCGCCGACCGCAAGCACCCGATCGCCGGTGCGGCGCTCCGCCTCGAAGCGGCCATCCGGGTGACGGTGATAGAGCCTCACATCGTCCAGAAATCCCCTGTCGAGCCTGAACCACCACAGGGTCGATGCACCAGATGAGCGTGCCAGACGCAGGCGCAACCACACAATGGTCGACGTGTAGCCGTCGGCGATGCTTTCCCGCATAGGTTTGAAATCACCCACGGCAGCCGGGCCAGATACGTCCAGCAGCGTCCTCTGCCCGCTCTCGTCACGCAAAACGGATAGCCCCGGGCCGAGGGCCCCTACATCGAGAGTCCGCTCCCCGGCGATGACGTCAGCAGCAGCGGGAGGGCCTGCAAGGCCGACACCTGCCAGGAGGACCAAGAGCCCCCCCACCATTAAGCGCCAGATAAAAAAGAGCATGAAGCCCCTTAAGAATGTGAGTGTTGACCCGAAATCTACGTCATGTCAGCGGCTGTTGGCTGCGCTTTCCTGACGACCACTCCGTCATGCCGTCAGTAAATGACAGCCTTCACGGCATTTTTGTTTTTATCTTATGTGGCTACGCCACCCGACGCCCCCTCATCGATGCCCTCGCCAACCCTGTCCGAACATCCCGTGGAAGCTGGCAAGCCGGAATTGCGCGCCGCCCTGCACACCCTGCGCAGCGGGCTATCGCGCGCCCTCGGCTTCAGCCTCGTAGCCAGCCTGCTGGCCCTGGCGCCGTCCTGGTACATGCTTGAGGTATACGACAGAGTCGTCTTGAGCCGCAGTGACACGACCCTGCTCATGCTGACACTGGCCATCCTGCTGGCCTACGGGCTCATCCAGATTCAGGAGTGGACACGCAACTCGCTCCTGCATGCGGCTTCGGCAAGCCTCGAGGAACAACTCGGTGGCCGGGTATTCGGTGCCGCGCTCGGCGCCAGCCGTGCCGGCATAGCAGAAGGCGGCGCTCAGTCGCAACAGGATTTGCGCACCCTGCGGGAGTTTCTCCGGTCACCACCCCTGATCGCCGCGTTCGAGCTGCCCATGATGCTTGTCTACCTTGTGCTGCTATACGCAATCTCCCCCTGGCTGCTCGCCGTCACGCTTGGCGCAGCCCTGCTGCAGACCCTGATCGGCTGGCTCAACGGACGCGCCACCAGCCCTGCCCTCCGGGAGGCCAATCGTTACGGCCTGAGCGCCCAGACCTACGCCGACCGCCTCCTGCAGAACGCCCAGGCCGTCGAGGCCATGGGCATGCTGGGGGCCGTTCGCCAGCGCTGGAATGACACCCAGCGCAAGGCGGTCGGCCTGCAGGCCCGCGCTTCCCTCGCCGGCGGTGGCTGGCAGGCAGGCGCCAAGCTGCTCCAGAACCTCGTCGGATCGGCGCTGCTGGGCCTGGCCTGCTGGCTGATGCTGAAGAACGAGTTGAATGGCGGCGGCGCCATGTTGGTGGTCGCCGGCATCTTCGGCGGACGCGCTCTCGCACCCTTCGTCCAGATTGTCACCCACTGGCGCAGCGTGATCACGGCCCAGGACGCCTGGCGGCGACTCGGCCGGGTTCTAAAGAGTCAGCCCCCAACGCCCCCTTCGATGCCCTTGCCGCCCCCCAAGGGCACACTGATCGTCCAGCATGTCAGCGCCAGCGCACCAGGCCAGGCAGCGCTTGTGCTGCGCGACATCCACTTTGCCCTTCAGCCCGGCGAGGTTCTGGCAGTCATCGGCCCCTCAGGTGCCGGCAAGAGCAGCCTCGGCCGCGTGCTCCTCGGCCTGTGGCCGACCTCTGCCGGCAAGGTCCGCCTAGACGGCGTCGATATCCACCAGTGGGCCAAGGAAGAGCTCGGCCCTCACCTTGGCTATCTGCCTCAGGGTGTCAGCCTGATCGAGGGGACGCTGGCCGATAACATCGCACGCTTCTCGACGCCCGACCCCGACCGCCTGCAAGTCGCCATCGAGGCCGCCGGGCTCCACGACCTGGTGGTCTCCCTGCCCGAAGGGCTCAACACGCCCCTCGGCACCGATGGCGCCCGCCTGTCCGGCGGACAGCGCCAGCGCATCGGGCTGGCCCGTGCCATCTACGGCCGGCCCGGCTTCGTGGTCCTCGACGAACCCAACTCGAGCCTCGACGAAGCCGGCGACCAGGCCCTCACCCAACTGATAGACGCCCGCCGGCGCCAAGGCACCACCTTCGTCGTCATGACCCACCGGACCAGCATCCTGTCCGTTGCCGACAAGATCCTGCTGCTTGTCGATGGCCAGCAACAAGCCTTCGGCCCGCGCGACGAAGTCCTGGCTGCCATCCGCCAAGCCAACGAACAGCACACCCGCCAGGCCCCAGCCTGACCCCCCATGACCACAGCCACTTCACCAGCCGCCGGCCACTCCCGCGTTCTGCTCGACGCCCTGGCCGCTCATCGCCGCGCCTTCCTCCAGGCCGGCCTCCTGAGCTTCGGCATCAACCTGCTGATGCTGACCCCCACCGTTTACATGCTGCAGGTTTACGACCGGGTACTCACCAGCCAGAACTCGCTCACCCTGCTCGTGGTATCGCTGATCACCCTTGCGCTATTCATCCTGATGGCCGTCGCCGAAACCTGGCGTTCCCGCCTGCTGGTGCAGGTCAGCAATGCCATCGAGACGCGCCTCGGCGAACCTGTCTTTCTGGCCTGCTTCGCCAACAGTCTCAACGCCTTTTCCGGCCCCCCCGGCCGGCCGCTGGGCGACCTCACCCAACTGCGTCAGTTCCTCACCGGGCCAGCCGTCTTCGCCTTCTTCGACGCGCCGTGGACACCGATCTATATTGGTGTGCTGTTCATGCTGCACCCCGTCCTCGGCATGGGTGCCCTGCTCTTCGCCATCATCCAGTGCGTACTGGCCCTGTGGAGCCACCGCCGCAGCGTCGTGTCGACTCAGGCCGCCAACAGTGCCCAGCAAGCCGAGTTGACCCTGCTGCAAAGCGCCAACAACAACGCCGAAGTGATCGAAAGCATGGGCATGAGCATTGGTTTGCGTCGCCACTGGGGCGTCCGGCGTCAGGCCCGGCAAGCCAGCCAGGACGCCCAGCACGCGGAAACCCAGGGCTTCGGCTCCCTCAGCAAATTCACCCGCCAGGCCCAGCAGTCGCTGATCCTCGGCCTTGGCGCCGTGCTGGTGATCGACGGCCAGCTCACTGCCGGCGCAATGATCGCTGCCAACGTGCTGATGACCCGCGCCCTCTCTCCCATCGATCTTCTGGTCGGCAGCTGGCGCCAGGCCATCGGCGCACGGGAATCCTTCGTCCGGCTGCGCACGCTTCTCGACGCCCATCCTCCGCGCCCCACCGTGGCTGACTTTCCCCCGCCGCGCGGCCAGATCCGACTGGAAGACATCGACGCCACCGCCGCCGGCCGTGACACACCGATTCTCGAACACCTGGATCTGCAACTGGAACCCGGTACCGTCACCGTGGTGCTCGGCCCCTCCGGTTCCGGCAAATCGACCCTGGCCCGTGTGCTGCTGGGCATCTGGCCGTGCAGCCAGGGCCGCGTCCTGCTCGACGGTATTGCGCTGGAGGAGCATGACCGCGACACCCTCGGCCCCAGCCTCGGCTACCTCCCCCAGGATATCGAACTACTCGACGGCAGCGTCGCCGACAACATCGCCCGCTTCAACAAACCCGACCCCGACAAGGTCATCGCCGCCGCCCGGTCCTGCGGACTGCACGAAGCCATCCTGAAGCTCCCGCGTGGCTACGACACCCCGGTCGGAGCCGGCGGCCGCCTGCTCTCGGGAGGCATGTGCCAGCGCATCGCCCTGGCGCGGGCGGTATATGGCAAGCCTTGCCTGCTGGTCCTTGATGAACCCAACGCCAACCTCGACGAAGCAGGCGAAATCGCTCTGGGCCGGCTGGTCCGCGCCCGCCGCGACGAAGGGGCCACGGTTTTTGTAATCAGTCACCGCCCTGCAATCCTGTCGGCAGCCGACCGGGTCATCGTCCTGCAGGCCGGTCGCATCCGCCTCGACGGCCCCCCCACGGATGTCCTGCCAGCCTTGCGGACCCTGCCCGCCACCCCGAGCCTGCCCCACACATCCCCCCTTCCGGCCTGACACCCCGTCTCTCGCGAACCACGGTGCACTCCATGTTCCAAACCTCCCAAGCCAAGCCCGCCGACGAAGCCAGCACGGCTGGCGCCACACGGCGCATCACCCGCATCGGCCTCCTGCTGAGCGGCATCGGTGTTGCCGCAGCCCTGCTGTGGATCGCTACCGCTCCGCTCGATGAGGGCGTCCCCGCCCAGGGCAGCGTGGTAGTTGATACCAAGCGCAAGGCCGTCCAGCATTCCACCGGCGGCATCATCCGCGAAGTCCTGGTTGGCGAAGGCAGCACCGTCACCGAAGGGCAACCTCTGCTGCGCCTCGACAATGCCCAGGCACAGGCCAACTACCAGGCCATCCGCCAGCGCTACCTCGGATTGCGTGCCATGGAAGCCCGGCTGGTGGCCGAACGGGACGGCCAAGGGACGATGAAGCCCCATGCCGACCTGCAAGCCGCCCGCACCGACGCACTGATCCAGGTGCAATGGCAAACCCAGCAACAGTTGCTCGCTTCCCGACGCAGCGCCTTTGATGCAGAACTCGCCGGCCTCGAGGAAAACCGTCAGGCCCAGCAGGTTTCCATCGAATCCTTCAAGTCCATGCAGACAAGCCGGCAACGTCAGCTCAGCCTGCTCCAGGAAGAACACGACCAGACCCGGGGACTCGTTCAGGAAGGCTACGCTCCGCGCAACCGCCAGCTCGAACTCGAACGCATGATGGCCGAAACCCAGTCATCGCTGGCCGAGATAGAAGGCAACATCCTGCGCGCCCGTCGCTCCATCGCTGAACTGGGGCAGCGAGTCACCCAAAGGCGCGGGGAATACCGCAAGGAAGTCAGCACCGATCTCGCCGAAGTTTTGCGTGAAGTCGAAGCCGACATGGAGAAGCTCAAAGCCGCCCGCGAAGAACTCGACCGCACAGAGATTCGCGCACCGGTTGGCGGACAGGTAGTCGGCCTGGCGATCCAGTCGGTCGGAGCCGTCATCCAGCCGGCCCAGAAAATCGCCGACGTCGTGCCCGCCGGCGAATCGCTGTTACTGGAAGCACGTGTGCCCCTGCACCTTATCGACCGGGTCCACGCAGGCCTGCCGGTGGACGTCCGCTTCAACGGCTTCGCCCACAGCCCCCAATTGGTCGTCAGTGCGCGTGTCAAGTCGGTTTCGGCCGACATCCTCAACGACCCCGCCACCCAGCAAAGCTATTACCTGGCCCGCCTCTCGGTAACCCCAGAAGGGCTCAAGACCCTCGGCACCCGTCAGCTCCAGCCCGGCATGCCGGTCGAAGTGGTGTTCCGCACTGGCGAGCGGACCGTGCTCACCTACCTGCTGCATCCGCTGCTCAAGCGCCTGTCAGCTTCCATGAAAGAGGAATGAGCAATGGCAAACATGCGCTCCCTGTTTGCCCATCAACTGGCCCTCCTGGTGACCTGCAGCCTGCTCACCCTGTCTGCCTCCGCCGCTGACACCGCCGCACCGCGCCGGCTTGATCTGGACAGCGCCTGGCGCGCCGCCTTTGCCAACGATGCCATCCTGCGGGCGGCCCGGGCCGGCGCCGAAGCCGGTGCCGAAGCCGTACCCATCGCACGCGCCCAGCTGCTCCCCCAGATCGGCATCAGCCTGGGCCGTAACTTCAACGAGCTCGAAACCGACACCACCGTCCTCAATCGCCCGGTCAATACCCGGCAGGACTACTACAGCGGCACCCGCGCCATCACGCTCCGCCAGCCCCTGCTCCAGCCCGTCCAGTGGGCCGCCCTGCGCCAGGCCGGTGCGCAGGCCGTCGAGGCCGAAGCGAATCTCGCCAACGCCCGCCAACAACTCGTCACCCGCCTCGCCGAGGCCTATTTCGATCTGCTCCTCGCCGACGACCAGATCAACCTCGTCCGGACCCAAACCCTGGCCCACGCCAGTCAGCTCGAAGCCGCCAAAAAGGCACTTGCGGCTGGCTCCGGCATCCGCACCGACATCGACGAAGCCCAAGCCCGACTCGACCTTGACACAGCCCTCGCACTGGAAGCCCGTCAGCAACGGGAGATCACCCGCCGCCGCCTCCAGCACCTGGTTGGCGAACCCTTTGCCGGCATCACCCCTCTCGGCGTAGACCGCCTGCACCGCCAGCCACCCGCGGCCGGCGAGCTCGACGAGTGGATCGCCCTGGCGGAAGAAAATAGTCCGGAACTGCAGCTCCTGCGGGCTCGCCTGGAAAGCGCCACCGAAGAGATCAACAAGGCGCGCGCCCGTCACCTGCCAACCATGGACGCCATCGCCCAGGTCAATCGCGGCGTCAGTGACAACATCAACCGCATCAACTCAACCACAACCCAATCGACTATCGGCGTCCAGTTCAACATGGCCCTGTTTTCTGGTGGCGGTGTCGAAGCCGCCGTCCGCCAGGCCCGAGCCGAACTCATGCGCGCCCAGGAAAACCTGGCGGCGCAGCGCCTCGACCTCAACCTGCGCCTGCACAAGGAGCATCGCGGCGTCACCGAAGGCCAGCTGCGCATCAAGGCAATGGAACAGGCCGTTGTCTCTGCCGAGCAACTGGCCTTGTCGAGCCGCCGTGCCTACCAGGCCGGCGCACGCACCACCCTCGACGTACTCAATGCCGAACAGCAACTGGCCACCGCCCGCCGCGATCTGGCCCAGACCCGCTACGCCATGCTCAGCGCCTACGTCCGCCTCCAGACCTTGAGTGGCGTCTTCGACGAGCGGCGCCTTACCGAGCTGAACGCCCTCCTCGACGGCACGCCATTGCAATAAATGGAAACCCAACAGGGATGTCAGGAAATGACAGCTTTCCCGAAACGGATTTCACTATATTTAACAAAAATTGGTCCTAAATAGATCGCACGTTTAGCCGTTAGTCATCTTTCGTGATCCAAGAACCCCGTTCCGATCAAAGACTCTCCGGGAGTATTCGCATGTCCGCAGCCGCCACTTCGACCCAGATCCTGTTCATCGACGCCCTCGTTCGGGACATCGACACCCTCCTCGGCACGATCGATCCAAGCATTGAGGTCATCCTCCTCAGCGACCAGCAGGACGGCCTCGCGCAGATAGCCGATGCACTCGCCGGGCGCACCAACATTGATGCCGTACACATCATCTCCCACGGCGGCCCCGGCAGCCTGCACCTGGGCAACAGTGAAGTCACCGAAGCCACGCTGGCCGGGCAGGCAGAGCAGCTGGCGCAAATCCGCGCGGCCCTGAGCGACAGCGCCGACCTGATGCTCTACGGCTGCAATGTCGCCGATGGCACCGACGGCGCCTCCTTCATCCAGGCCCTGGCCGATGCCACCGGCGCCGACGTGGCTGCCTCGACCGACCCGACCGGTTCGGCCCTGCTCGGAGGCGACTGGGTGCTGGAAGCCAGCACCGGCAGCATCGAAACCACGGCAGTAACATCCGCCACCTACGACGACGTGCTTGCCTCCGGCGTCCTGCGCAACGCCTATGTCCGCTTCGGCTACAGCGACGACGGCACGCTCGGCTATGGCAGCAATGCCAAACCCGGTATCCAGTATGACAAGGACGGCACCCGCACCTTCCTCGACACCGCCGACTTCCTGACCCCGGGCTCGCCCTTCGAGTTTTTCTCGGTCACTGCCAACGGCACCACCAAGACCAACAACAACAGCAGCTACACCTCGCCGGGCATGGCGACAACGCTGACCAACTCGTCGCTCACGACCTCGGGCGCCGACACCTACGGTTCGGTCACCTATGTGTCGTATAACGGCAGCCTGAAGATCACCCAGATCTACACCCTGGGTGCCACCTCCCAGGTGATCTCCTTTCAGGTCACGATGGAGAACACCGGCGCCAGCACCATCTCGGGTGTCAAGTACGCCCGCGGCATCGACCCCGACGTAGACTCCAACGGCCTCGCCGGCTCGACCTCGAACACCAACAACGTGCGCGGCTCGGGCTCCATCGCCGCCACGGACATCGTGCTGGGCACCGGCCCGGTCAGCGGCCGGGTGATCGGCCTCTACTCCAACAGCTCCTTTACGCACAACACTGCCGTCACCGGCTGGACCACCGATCCGTCCACCTATCTGGCGGGCACCACCGTTGGTAACGGCGACAAGACTATCGGTGTCGGCTTCGACCTCGGCTCCTTCGTCGCCGGACAGGTCAAGAGCTTCTCCTTCGCCTATGTCTTCGCGGCCAGCGCTGCCAGCCTGCAAGCCTCCGTCGATCAGGTTCCGGTCAGCAACGCCGCGCCGACCCTGACCACCTTCGCCGCGCCGGTAAGCAGCACGACCGAAGACACTACGGTAGAAATCACCTACGCCCAACTCGCCGCCCAAGGTAACGAGGCCGACGACACCGGCGTGACCGGCTTCGTCGTCAAAGCCGTCTCGAGCGGTACCCTGAAGATCGGCACCGATCCGGGCAGCGCCACCGCCTGGGCGCCCGGCACCAACGACGGCCTGCCCAGCAGCGGCACCCTCAAGCTTTACTGGACCCCGGCTGCCAACGCCAACGGCACCCTCAATGCCTTTACCGTCGTCGCCCGCGACGGCGACGGCGCCGTTTCAGCCTCGCCGACTCAAGTACAAGTCACCGCCAGCGCGGTAAACGACGCCCCGGTAGTGGCCTCCGCCGCCACCCCCGTCGCGCTGGCCGCCGTGCTTGAAGACCAGGCCACCATCAACGGCAGCACCGTCGATGCCCTGTTTGCACCCCGCTTCACCGACGTGGACAGTGGTGCCAGCCTCGGCGGCATCATCGTCACCGGCAACACCAACGCCAGCGGCGGCCAATGGCAGTACAGCACCGACGGCACCACCTGGTACGACATCGGCGCAGTCAGCGACAGCACCGGCCTGGCCCTCTCCGCAGCCACCAAGGTTCGCTTCCTGCCCGATGCCGACTGGCACGGCACACCCACGCCACTCACGGTTTACCTCACCGACAACGCCTACTCGGGCGGCTACACCGTCGGCGCCGTACGCGATACCGAACCCAGCCTGGCCGCCGACGGCGTGTCCACCAACCCGACGAGCCTGAGCACCTCGGTCACCTCGGTCAATGATGTGCCCGTCTTCACCAGCGCAGCCGGCGCAGTCAGCGTCACTGAAACCGGAGCCTACGACAGCAGCGTAGGCGGCGGCGCGGTCAGTGCCAGCGGCGCCAGCGGCCACCTCGCCGGCAACGACGTGGAAGACGGCACGGCCGTCAGCTTCTCCATCCGCGGTGGCAGCACCAGCGGCGCCACCGTTACCCGTGAAGCCTTTTACGGCACGCTGACGCTGGACACCACGACCCACGACTGGACCTACACGCCGACGAACTTCGTCGCCATCAATGCCCTGCAGGACGGCCAGATCGTCACCGAGACCTTCGAAATCAAGGTCATCGACTCCGCCGGCGCCTCCACCACCCAGAACCTGGTCGTCACCCTTACCGGCACCAACGATGTCCCGGTGCTCCATACCGCACTGGCCGACACCACTTTCAGCGGCAACGGCGCCTGGCATTACCAGATCCCGGCCGACAGTTTCACCGATGCCGACGGCACCAATCTGACCTACACCGTCGAGATCGTAGACGGCTCCGGCAACGTCATCGACACCATCGGCAGCACCCCCGGGGTCGATTCCAGCAAGCCATCCTTCTGGCTGACCTTCGACGAACTCACCCACACCCTCAGCGGCACCCCGAGCATTACCGCGCCGCTGCCGCTCAACATCAAGGTCACCGCAACCGACGACCACGCGGCCGCGCAAAGCGACACGTTTGAGGTAACCATCGTCACCCCGACGTCGGACACCAACTCGGTCGCCAACCTGGCGCCAACGTCTACCGATGATCGGGTCAGCACGCCGATCGACACCGACAAGCTCCTGTCTCTGTCTGACTTCGGCGCCTACAACGACGGCGACGGCACGCCCATTGCCGCGGTGAAAATCACTACGCTGCCCACCCATGGCAGTCTGCTCTACGACGGCGGAAGCGGCTTTGCCTCCGTTACGCTCGACCAGGAAATTTCTGCCAGCGACATCACCGCCGGCAAGCTCAAGTTCGCACCCGATGTCAGTACTTACGGCAACGATTATGCGTCCATCGGTTTCAAGGTCGGTGACGGCACCACTTTCAGTACTGCCTCCTATACGCTCAACGTAGACGTACCCCAGGCAAGCGTCGACTTTGCCGCATCATCCGTGACAACGGCCGCCGCCAACACTTGGACCAATGTGTACAGCAGCGATCCGCTGAGCGGCTTCAGCGGTACCGTTCGCGTCGTAGTGGACAGCACCGGCGGCCATGTAAAGCTCACCGACACTACCGGTCTGACCGCGATCACCACTGGCTATGGTGACCTGAGCGACGGCACGGCCACCAGCATTGCCTTCGAAGGCACGCTGAGCGATGTCAATGCAGCTCTGCGGAATCTGCAGGCCGACCGCGGCACCAACCCCTCGATGTCGCTGAACCTCAGCGCCATCAAGGCTGGCGCGGCCTACGATCCAAGCACCGGCCATTACTACGAAGTCGTAAATCAACCGGGTATTTCATGGGCCGACGCCCGGGATGCCGCCGCGGCCAAGACCTTCAACGGCCTCACCGGTTATCTGGCAACCATCACCTCCTCGGCCGAGAACGACTTCATCCTCAGCAAGCTGCCGGCCGACGGCTGGATCGGAGCCAGCGACGCGGAGACCGATGGTGTCTGGAAGTGGGTAACCGGCCCGGAAGCCGGAACAGTATTCTCAAACGGTAACGACAGTCCTTTGACCGTGCCTGGCCAGTATGCCAACTGGGCCAGTGGCGAGCCAAACGGCAGTGGCGGCTCGGAAGACTATGCCGAGTTCTATGCCAGCGGCAGTGGCGGCGGTAGCGGCCAGTGGAACGACCTTGACGGCTCGAGCCTTGATTACTACATCGTCGAATATGGCACGACCGGGCAGGCTGCAACGGAACAAGCCTCCCGCACCATCACCCTGAGCGCCGGCACGCCGGAGCTGGCCATCAACGGCACCGCCGCCTACACCGAAAATGCCACGCCCACGACGCTCGCCCCGGCGCTTGCCCTCACCGACGTCGACAACACCACGCTGGCCAGCGCCACCGTCACCCTCAGCGCGGGCCGCGTCAGTGGCGATCTGCTAGCCTTCAGCAACACCAATAACGCCACATTCGGCAACATCGCGGCAAGCTACGACGCCGGCACTGGCGTCCTGGCGCTAAGCTCCAGTGGGGCTACGGCCACCCTGGCCCAATGGGAAGCCGCGCTCAAGGCAGTCACCTACGCCTCCACCAGCGAAGACCCGGGCAGCGCCACTCGCACCGTCACCTGGACTGTCACCGACGGCAACAACAACACCAGCACGGCCGGCACCACCAGCATTGCCGTCACCCCGGTCAATGATGCCCCGGTCGCCACCTCCCTGCCGGACGTCAGCATCGCCGCCGGCAGCGCCGTAAACGTCAGCATCGGCAGCATTTTCACCGACCCCGAAGGCTCACCGGTTACCTACGACGCCACCCTCGCCAATGGCGACCCGCTGCCCGACTGGCTCAGCTTCAACCCGACCACCAAGCTTTTCAGCGGCAACCCGCCAGCCGGCGTGCCCAGCCTCGACATCAAGGTCAGCGGCTCGGACGGCTCCGCCACCGGCTACAGCAGCTTCACGATGAACTTCGCTGACGCGACAGACGCCGCGGCAGCACCCAACAACCTCGGCACCCTCGGTGACATTACCGGTACCACCAGCCTGGGCAGCGTGCTGACCGCCGCCACCCCGGTCGATGGCGACGGCCGCACCCTCAACACTGCGGTCAATTACCAGTGGCAGGTATCTGCCGACGGCGGCGCGACCTGGTCCGACGTAGCCGGTGCTCGCGGTCAGGCCAGTACCCTGACCCTCGCCCAGACCGAATCCAGCAAGCAGATCCGCGTCCAGAGTTTCTACACCGACGACGGCGGCTTCGGCGAAGCGCCGGTATCCAATGCAATCACCGTTCCTGCCTACAACTTGAGCGGCGCGGTCATCATTGCCGGGGCCACCACGCCGGGCGAAACCCTGGTCGCCAACCTCAGCGACAGCAACGGCCTGACCCACGCCACGCCGACCTACCAGTGGTATCGCGGCGACACCGCCGGCACCGCCACTACCCCCATCTCCGGCGCCACCTACAGCGCCTACACCCTGACCAGCACCGACGCGGCCAAGTACATCCGCGTGGTGGTCAGCTACACCGATGACGAAGGCACCATCGAAAGCATCGCCAACGTGTCGAGCCAGGTCCAGCTTGGCGCCGTTGCTCCGGTCGCCGTCAATGACGTCGCCGCAGCCGTCTTCGAAGCATCCGGCGCCGCCAACGCCATCGCCGGTGGCACCCCGAGCGGCAACCTGCTCGCCAATGACACTGACGCCAACGCTGGCGACACCAAGACGGTCACCGAACTGCACCTGGGCAACATCGAAGGCTTCGGCGAGGCGGCCGATGACAGCGGCGGTGTCCTGACCCTCGTCGGCCAGTACGGCACGCTGGAAGTCACCAAGGCCACCGGCGCTTACGTCTACACGGTCAACCAGGACAACGAATCGGTACAGGCCCTCAACACCGGTGCCAGCCTGACCGAAACCTTCAACTACACGGTTGCCGACGCCACCCTGCTGATCGACCGGGCCACCCTGACCCTGACCATCAACGGCGCCAACGATCTGCCGACCCTCTCCGGCACGCTGGCATCGGCCACCGTCACCGAAGACGCCGCCACCCCGCTGGCCATCGACGTGCTCAACATCGTCGACCCGGACAGCGCCGCAATGAGCGTGCGCTTCACCGTGAGCGACGGCACCCTGCGCGCCATCAGCAGCGATCCGGCAGTCACCATTACCGGCTCCGACACCGGCGTCGTCACCATCAGCGCCAGCTCGGCCTTCGCCCTGAGCGGCTGGCTGACCGACAACCAGATCCTCTACGTCACCTCGCCGAACAGCAACGGCGCGGTCGCCACGCTCAGCTACCAGCTCAACGACGGCTCCGGCTTCATCGCTGCCGGCACCCCCACGACCATCACGGCCACCGCAACCAACGACGCCCCGATCATCGACCTGGGCGGCAGCAGCAGCGCCGGCAACGACTACATCACCACCTTCCGCCCGCGCGGCAGTGCCGTGGCCGTGGTTGATAGCACCGTCACGATTACCGACATCGACAGCAGCACGATCACCTCGGCTGTCGTCACCCTGGCCACCGGTGCCGACGACAACGTCTTCGGTACGGTTTACGAGACCCTCGCATCCAGCTCCGGCGCCAGCTTCGTCCGCGGCGGCACCACGCTGGCCATTACCGGCAACGGCACCGGCACCGGCGGCCTGACCGGCGCCACCCAGCTGAACTTCACCGGCAGCGGCAGCCTCGTCGACTACCAGGAAGCCCTCAAGACCGTCCTCTACAACAACAGCAACCCGAACGCCGCCGCCGGCGACCGCACGGTCACGGTGACCCTCAGCGACGGCAACCTGGATTCGAACCTGGCATCCTTCAGCACGGCTGCGACCAATGGCAGCATTGCCGTCGGTCAGCGCATCTTCATCGGCGGCGTGGATAGCGGCGAGACCGTCGCCCAGGTAGTCGATACGCAGCACTTCGTCGCCAGCGGCCCGATCACCGGCCTCGCCAGCGGCTCGGCCCTCACCTTCTACGCGGCCGGCGCCCTCGTCACCTCCGCCACCCAGAGCGGCCCGGTGATCGCCACCACCACCATCCAGGTCCCCTGGACGCCAGTCATCGACATGAACGGCGACAACCTCGCCGGTCGCAACTACAGCGTCACCTACGTCGAAGGCACGGCGGCCATCGCCATCTCCACCGCCGACGCCAGCATCACCGACCAGGGCGGCCTGATCCGCTCCCTGACCATCACCCTGACCAACCCGCTCGACAACGGCGCAGGCATCAAGGAATACCTGGTCGCACCCAGCGTCGCGGTCAGCAACGCGCTGGCCCTCCACAACATCACAGCGAGCGGCAACGGCACGGGAGCCAACGGCCTCACGGGCGCCACCCAGATTGTCTTCACCTCCTCGGACGTGGGTGGCACCGATGCCACCAACTTCCAGATCGCCCTGCGCGGCACCAAGTACATCAACGAAGACAATGCGCCCAACGGCAGCACGGCACGCATCGTCACCACCTCCACCCAGGACGTGGACGGCAACGCCGGCGTGGGCGCCCAGACGCTCATCAACCTTACTGCGGTGAATGACGCCCCGGTCGGCGCGGCCCACACCGTCACCGCCGTCGAGGACACCACCTACACCCTGCAAGTCGCCGACTTCCCGTTCAGCGACCCGACCGATGACGACGCCAGTGTCGTTGGCGACACCAATGCCCTGCTGGCGGTCAAGATCACCACCCTGCCCGCCAGCGGCACCCTGCTGCTCAGCGGCGTGGCCGTCACCGCCGGCCAGACCATTTCCGTCACCGACATCAGCGCCGGTCACCTCACCTACGCCCCGGCCGCCAACAGCAGCGGCACGGCAGCCACCACCTTCACCTTCCAGGTGCAGGACAATGGCGGCACTGCCAACGGCGGCGTCGATCTGGACGCCACCCCGCGCACCCTGACCATCGACATCACGGCCGCCAACGACGCTCCGGTGCTCACCGGGCTCGCCACCACTGCCGCCACGGTCAACGAAGACACCACCACCGCCCAGACAGTCGCCGATCTTCTCGGCACCCGCACCGACGTGGACACTGCCACCGGCGCCCACTCGGCCGACAACGGCATCCTCACCGGCATGGCGGTCTATGCCACCGACGAAACCGGCATCGGCGGCGGCCACTGGGAATACAGCGTCGACAGCGGCACCAACTGGGCCGCCCTCGCCCCGACCGCCGGCGACGTGGTCCTGCTGCGCAGCACCGACCAGGTCCGCTTCGTCCCCGACGGCCTCAACGGCACCACCGGGCACCTCAACTACTACGCCTGGGACCAGGCCACCGGCACTGCCGGCAGCACTGTCTCCAACGTCGCCGGCGACGCCAACCTGGCCAGCCGCGGCGGCGTCTCGCCGTACTCGGTGGATGCCGGCACCGTCACCCTCACCGTCACCGACGTCAATGACGCACCGGTTGCCGACCTCAACGGCGGTACCGTCGGCATCGACGGCACGGCCGAGTTCAAGCCCCGCGGCAACCCGGCGCAAGTCTTCGGCAACGTCTCCATCAGCGACGTGGACAGCGGCGACCAGATCACCGGCGCCACCGTCAGCCTCAACGCAGACACCGCCCTCGACAACCTCTTCGACACCACCTACGAAACGCTCTACTCCACCTCGGGAGCCAGCTTCACCAGCGGAGGCGCCACGCTGAGCATCAGCGGCAATGGCACCGGAGCCCACGGTCTGACCGCCGCCACCGTGCTCAACATCAGCGGCACGGCCAGCGCAGCCGTCTATCAAGCCGCGCTGCAGACCGTGCTGTACGACAACGCCAACCCGAACGCCTATGCCGGAATGCGGCAGGTGACGCTCACCGTTCATGACGATGCCTCCACCACTGGCGGCACCGGTGCGACCGACTCGGCAGCAGCTACCGTCAATCTGGCGGTCAACTGGTCGCCGGTCGTAGACCTGAACGGCGATGCCATCTCCGACAGCAACGCCGACGGCGTGGCTGACCGCAACAACGTCGTCAGCTTCCTTGAAAACGGCGTCGGCGTAGCCATCGCTGCCAGCGATGCATCCATCGTCGACCAGGACGGCAACCTCAAGTCGGTCACGGTCACCCTGACCAATCCGGTCAATGGCTCTGCCGAAAGCCTGTTCGTCGATGCCTCGGTGCCCTACCTGAGCAGCCTGGGCATCACTGCCACCGTCAGTCCCGATGGCCACACCGTCACCTTCACCGGCAACAAGGACGGCACGGCCTTCCAGTACGCGCTGCGGGCCGTGAAGTACATCAACACGTCAGACGATCCGACAAGCACCACCCGCGAGATCACCGTCGAATCGGTCGACCAGTCCGACCACACTGGTCTGGCCGCAACCGCCTATATCAACCCGGTGATCATCAACGACGCACCGACCAGCGCCGACGCCACCCTCACCATCAACGAGGACACGACCCACACATTCGAGGTGTCGGACTTCCCGTTCAGCGACGTGGATGCCAACAGCCTGCTGGCGGTACGTGTTGCCAGCCTGCCAGCCTTCGGCACGCTGGAACTGGATGGTGTAGCCCTGACGGCTGGCCAGCTGCCCCTCGACATAAGCCTGGCAGACATCGCCGCCGGCCTGTTCACCTATGTGCCGAACGCCGATGCCAACGACACCCTGAGCGGCAGCGCCGACAGCTTCGGCTTCCGCGTTATCGACGATGGCGGCAGCGCCCATGGAGGCGTACCCGTTTCGGCCGCCGCCTACACCGTCACGCTGCACATCACCCCGGTCAATGACCTGCCAGTCCCGAACCCGCCAAGCGTTTCCGTCTCCGGCATCGCCAAGGTTGGCGAAACCCTGACTGCCGCACTCGTTGCCACCGATGCAGACTTCGCCGGCGGCGTAATCCCCGGCACCGAATACGATGTCCAGTGGCAATCCCGCAGCCTGCCCGCGGGTGCGTGGACCGACATTCCCTCGGCAACCGGCACCAGCTACGTCCTGACAGGCGCCGACGCCAACCAGGAAGTCCGCGCCGTGGTGGTGTACCACGACACACCTGCCGACCCGATCACCATCGATTCGAACTCCCCGACGGCTCCGCTGGTCATTACCGCGGCCGACGGTAGCCTGAGCATCGACGTCGATGGTGGCACGGATCCGACGCATCCGCTCACCATCACCCTGCCGCCCGGCACCACCGGCCCGGTCATCATCAACAACACCGGCACCACGCCGATCACCGTCACCGGTCTGGTCGCACCGACTACTCTCAGCACCTCTGGCGACGGGCCGCTGATCATCGATCACCCGACCGGCGACGTAGATATCACCAACACCGGAACCGGCACGGTTACCGTGGCCGGACCGGACGACGGCAGCCTAATCAGCGTCGATGGCACCGGCCCGGTTACTGTCAGCGATCCCGCTGGCGACCTGACGGTGGATAACGCCGGCACGGGTACCACTACCGTTACCGGTCTGGGCGGCAGCTCGACGCTCACCACCACCGGTTCCGGCCCGGTCACCGTCACGGCTCCGGCCGACGGTGCCACCGTCGTCAACAGCGGCACCGGCGACGTCACCGTCACCGACCCGGTTGGCGATCTCACCGTCAGCAACGCCGGCAGCGGCACCACGACCATCAATGGTGCCGCCGATGGCAGCACCGTCACCACCCACGGCGACGTGACGCTGGCCAACCCGGACGGCGACCTCACCCTCGCCGGCGACGGCACCAACACCGTCACCAACCCGGTCGACGGCGCCACCCTCACCAACAACGGTAGCGGCAGCACCACGGTTACTGGTGTCGATGGCACGCTCAACCTCGCCGGCAGTGGCACCACCGACGTCAACGCGCCGGCCGACGGCAGCACTGTCGTCAATAACGGCTCTGGCGACGTCACTGTCACCGACCCGATTGGCGATCTCACCGTCAGCAACACCGGCAGCGGCACCACTACCGTCAATGGTGCCGCCGACGGCAGCACCGTCACCACCCACGGCGACGTGACCCTGGCCAACCCGGACGGCGACCTCACCCTCGCCGGCGACGGCGCCAACACTGTCACCAACCCGGCCGACGGTGCCACTCTCACCAACAACGGTAGTGGCAGCACCACCGTCAATGGCGTCACCGGCACCCTCAACACCGC
>APMI01010376.1_pt1 | contig 20216 bp, 23 predicted proteins | sample 667938 | NCBI WGS metagenome assembly APMI01 (sample SAMN01084076, study PRJNA167559) | wastewater metagenome | biome: Wastewater | place: Denmark: Ejby Moelle, Odense | collected 2011-11-28 | reverse complement strand
CGTCTGATTTGGCAGTTGGCTTGTCGGCACCAGCAATCGCAGCTTCAATCTCTGCGATGGTATTTTTTTCAGTCACCTCTAGGCCGAGTCTTTTGGCCTCCTCGAGTAAATCGGCTTTTTTGGCCATAGATATGAATCCTTTCTGTGGTACAAACGGCTTTTTCAGCCTCCCAACATTGATTATTATAAGATAATTATAGCAATTCTATAACAGTTTGTCCAATAAAAATCTCTCGATCATCGAGAGTTGTTGTAGGTTGCTCGTGGGGTTTGGGAGACCGAAAGGTCTCTGTGCCAGCCACGAGCAACCATGTTTTTATGTTAGCACAAAGTGTATATTTTGTCAAGTGTTTATGCAAATTTAACCACAAATACTCAGTAATGTCCAGTTGCCCTGCTCTTTGCGCAGGCAATATTCACGGGTGCCATCGGTCATAGTAAATATCTGCGCCAGACGTTCACCGCGCCTTACGCGAGCACAAAGCCCGGTGTCGACGAAATTGTAGCTGCAACCGCCAAATTCCATGCGGCGCGGATAGGCGCGACCGCCGTGGCCAAAGCCAATTGAGCTGATAGTGACGTGTTGGTTGATAGATGATGTTTTCATAGCATACTCCTCTATGGTGGATCTTCTAAAGATTAATAAAAAACTGACAACGATACAATAATCTGTCAGTGCGGACTTGGTGGTGAGTATGAGCTACTGAGCGAATCGCCGTGCCGCTACGAGCGACGATACATACCGGAAGTAGCTAGTGTGATTGGTGTTGCAGGGACGCTTGACCGGCGTGATAAAACGCGGCCAGTGTGTGTGCATATGTAGAAGTCTGAGAGTGGAGAAGCGACCCGTGTGAGTGCCAATACGCTCATGACTATATGTAGTATATCGTACTCCAAGGGTACACGGTCAAGGCTAGAAATTTGCGAATAACATGGCCTAAATAGAGAGCGCCCCACCCTTACCGAGCTGGTAGGAGTGGGGCACAACCGCTATTGCGGGCGACGGCAAGGACCTGTGGTGCGCAGCCGTTTAGCGGCTTGGTGAATGCGGTTGTCGATCACCAGAGATGCCAAGAAGTCCGGCATGGTCGCAGAAAATCCATCGCCGACCTGTAGGCCGCCTCGAATGGCGCGAACGATCAACTTCCACCAGTCACCGGTGTCGTCAACCTCGATGTATACGTGGACATGCTCGTCATGGTTTCGGCAAGTCAGTCCACGACACAGTACGTGCATGGTCACGGTGTAATCAAGCACGCGGCCGGGTACTGCAGGAGTAACAGCGGTTGTTTCGAAAAGAACGGTGGACATCTCTGCCATCCTAGGATGAAGCGAGCTGTTGAGGGTTAGACGCCATTGTCCACGAACATCGAGTCGCCTCGATACTAGTGATTATATGCCACAAAATGCTTGTTGTAAATATATTTTTGAATAACACTACCTTACTGGAGGTGATGTGGTTTGAACACATGACACCACCGTTCCGAACGGAGCGCGCTTGACTAACTGCGCCATAGAATAGTGTATAGTCATAAGATGGGTAATGCGCTTCTGTCGGCTGATAAAAACGCCGACAGAAGCGCAGTGGATTTAGATCATTGCTGCTGAGAGACACGCTTCCAGATCGCGAAGATGAGCGAGCAAGGTTGTTGAGGAGTTCTGGAGAGCTTGCTGAACTACTGGTTGAGCGCGTGGCGATCCAGCGGCGCGAATCGTCAGTGAGGGATAAGACGCCTTACCTACTTTCTCACCGTTATATACTGCAAAGACTTGAAGTCCCTGATGAACACCGTTCGGTCGTTCTGCATACAGATGAATATAGGTTTCACCTTCGTAAGCGAATGGTCCGGCCGCATCGACAATATCGAATCCATCGATTGTGCCGATGATCTTGTCTGTCGGGTACATGATCACACCTCATTTAGTCGAGCTGATAAATCCATTAGTTATTCTACGCTACTCATGTAGTTAAATCAAAAAAACGCCTCGTAAAGAAGCGTTTTTTTAGAAAATAAGATTAGTCGACGACTTCGACGCCCATCGAGCGGGCAGTGCCAGCGATAGTCTTGATCGCACCTTCGGTGTCGATCGCGTTGAGCTGGTCTTTTTTGGCTTCGGCAATCTCTGCGAGCTGAGCGCGAGTGATTTTGCCGACTTTTTCGGTGTGCGGTTTGGCGCTCCCCTTTTTGATGCCGATCTTTTCGCGGATCGCATCGTCGACTGGCTGGCCAAGGCTCTTCCAGGTAAACGACCGATCCTCATACACCTGAATATGGACGATGACGTCTTTGCCCATGTCGCCTTTGGTAGCGTCGTTAAATGGATTGATAAAATCCATCATGTTCAGCCCCCACTGACCGAGTGTCGAGCCGACAGGAGGACCTGCGGTTGCGCGGCCAGCTGGGATACGAAGTTTGAGATTACCGATAATTTTTTTTGCCATGATAATTGATGCCTTTAGTAATTTTACGAAATATTAGATTGAAGCTATTTCGTGCGTAACAGTGAATCACTGTAGCAGAAATGTGCTGAAAAGGCAATAAAAACGGCCGATGCTAGGTTGTGAGCATCTTGGTCACATGGCCTTCATTGATACCATTGGTGATATTGGTAAACCCATGCGTTGATAGGATGTGCGAGCAAGTATTGGAGCGAGCGCCGCTTCGGCAGTACAGTACGATATGTTCGTCCTTGGGTGTATGGGCTAGTTCGGGAGGCAGGCCAACCATGAATTGCTCAGGCGCGATATTGATTGCGCCTGGCACATGGCTCGCTTGGTACTCGAGCGGACTGCGGGTATCGATGATAATCAACAGTTACTCCTGCGGCTTGAAGACGCTATCAATTGATGTCCGTGTCTGATCGATGACGTCACTTTTGAGATCTGCGGCACCGGTCATAATATCGCTGCCTGAGCGCACCAGATCTTCTTTGATAGACTGGATGCCATCATTTGCATCTGTCACTGTCGACATTACATCGGCCACACCATCGCTGGCTGTCTGTTTGACTTCGCCGACGATGTCATTGACTTCTCGAAATATTGCTCCGAAATCACTGAGAAAACTCATATGGTTAGTATAGCATACTACTCGACAGGGATGAAACCGTGCAGCTGGTCAAACGGTATGAAATACAGCTGGCCCTCGGCTGAATTGTTGAGGACGAGCCACGGACAGCCGCGACTAACCCTGAATGATGAGGGTGACAAGCGTTCATTGCTTTCAAAATATCTGAGAAGCTCAGGTAGTGCGACGATGACAATATCTCCCGACGGCCATCTGTCTACCGACGCATCGGGAGGAAATTTGTATGACTTCCATGAAGCCGTGCTGGGCAGAGACTGGTCTGCGTCGGTGTGATCGATGCCGTAATACTCGTCGCAGATTGCCGCAATCGGTCGGCTGGCACACACTGTATGTAATTCTTGTTCGGCATTGAGCAAGATATCATTGATAGCTGCGCGCCTCTCGTCTGGCGCCATCTTGACATATGCCGGGGAATGCAAAAGCTGTTGCATTTGATTGATATATTGACTGGTCACTGGGTATGCATCCACTGAAATATCCATATCGAGATTGACAATCTTATCAGGAAGCACAGCATACAGCTCATTATATTGCCGTATTTCGGTAGCTGAATCTGTCTCGAGCGGTCCTCGCGCAACAATCATAATGATTCGCTCCCACTGGTCTAGCATATGTCGATCGAATCCTACTACGAAATAATCATCGCCCGTAATAGTCATAGGCTGCCCCGACACGGTGCCGTCATCGTAGCGGTAGCCTGTGGCATCAATATAACAGGGCTTATTGGTCTGAAGATATGCCTCGCCAAATGTTGCACTCACCTCGCTAATTTCTTCGTCGGAGATAGCAGTATTCGACTCGAAATGGGCATATTCTATCTGCCAAATCTCATCGATGAGACCGAGCGGCTCATGCAAACGAGCCGCCACGTCCTCGCTAATAGCTATATATTCGTATTCTCTTCGTGGGTTGTGCTGCTCCATATAGCCAGTAGTATATACCAAAACAGGTATTTTGTGGAATACAAAGATTATTTTATAGCATAACCAAAATGTGTTGTGATGCGCGAACTAGACTTTTTTGACCTGAAGTGCGTCGAGTTCGACTGGAGTGTCGCGGCCAAACATGCTGACCATGACTTTGAGCTTGCCTTTTTGGTTGTCGATTTCGCTGACAGCGCCATCAAAACCCTTGAACGGCCCATCGGTGATACTGACGACCTCGCCAATAGCAAAGTCGATGAAATGCTTGGGGTCTTCGACGCCCATGCGTTTTTTGATTTTTTTGATTTCACTCTCAGATACCGGAGTCGGCTCGGTGCCGCTGCCGACAAAACCGGTGACGCCCGGCGTGTTGCGGACGATATACCAGGTTTCGTCAGTGAGCTTCATCTCCACTAGTACGTAGCCTTGAAAAATCTTGGCCTCAACGACTTTGCGTTTGCCGTTTTTGATCTGGATTTGTTTTTCTTTTGGGACGATGCAGTCGAAAATCTTGTCGGCCATATCGACAGTCTGGATGCGCTGCATGATACTGTCGGCGACTTTTTCTTCGTAGCCGCTATACGTGTGTATGGCATACCATTGGCGCGATGAGTCGTAGCGTGTTTTTGCCATGAATGTAATTCTCCTTTTATCCTAATAATCGTTGAAATAATAGTTTAAAACTGGCGTCAAGCAGTAAGGTGACGACGGTAAAAAAAGCTGTAAATACAAGCAATGCACCAGTCATGCTCCAGGTAGCGCGTCGGTCGGGCCAATGGACTTGTCGTAGTTCGTGCCACGAACCAGCAAAATAGCTTCCGATGCTGCGAATCCACCGCGGCATTGTCAGAATGCGCGAGGCAGCATTTGTGGCATTCATGATTGGCCGCGGCAGCCTGAGAGCCGGGCGTCGGCGTGGCCGAACCGTGTCAGAGGCTTTGATGCGGGTCACAGACGTCGGCGATGTATGTGGCGTTGCTGACGCTTTTCGAGATGCAGAGGGTTTTTTGGATGAAGCCATGATATATTGTGCTCCTCGGTGCATTGTTGCACCAATTTAAATAGCCTGCTCTAGGGCAGACTGTCAAGTACTATGATAGTCCTCGCTCGACCATTTGTCAATAGCACGGTCGCAGGCGCTATTGCTGAGGATGTTACTACTTGTCGGCGGAGCGATCGACCAGGACAAAACGAAAAGTTGAGCCGTGGTTGAGGCGGCTCGTGAGGGTGATGCGCGTGCCGAGTTTGTGAGCAAGTTTGGCGGCGACGTAGAGGCCCAGGCCGGTGCCGCGCGTCTCGCGAGTGCGGTAATCTTCGGAGCGGTAGAACTTATCAAAAATTTTTGCCTGCTCGGATTTGGCAATGCCGATACCGGTGTCTTTGATGGCAAATGAGACGCCGTGTTGGGTGCGCGCGACAATGATCGTGATGGTGCCGACCCGAGTGTATTTGATAGCGTTGGTGAGGAAATTCTGCAAAAGTTCTTTGAGATAGAGGCGACTCGCATGGACGGTTCCGAGTTGCGGTGCGAGCTCGAGGTCGAGGCGTAGGCCAGCACGCTCGGCGCGAGGGCAATACTCGTGGTAGAGATCGTGAACCATCTCAGATACGTCGATCTCTTCGGGTGTGTCGTCAGTACCGCGTTCGGCACGCGAAAGCGTCGAGAGATCGTTGACTATGCGAGCCAGATAGATGATCTGCTCATGCGCATCATCAATGTAGGATTTGAGTTGGGATGAGGGAATGTCGCGCCGAGACAATGCGAGCTCTAGGTTGCTTAACGTCGCCTCGGCAATAGTGATGGGAGTTCGGAGCTCGTGGCTGACAACTGAAATAAACTCGTCTTTCTCGGTCTCGAGGCTTTTGGCGCGAGTGATATCGCGGAGGATAAACACGTAGCCATTTGTCCGAGGTGTCGATTTGAGATGCGATCTGAGCGCCGAACGAATCGGTAAGCGAGTCAACTCAATAGTGACCGTCTCGTCTCGCTGATGCAGTATCAAATCGTCGCGTAGATCTGGGTGTGAAATACTATCATGCGCTAGCGGTAGTCGGTAGCGTTTGCCAGTGATGGTCTGAAGCGCGATCGCCTCATCAAATTGTTTGCCAGTCAGGTTGAGATTGGTATCGAGAAGGTTGAGGCTGGCGGCGTTGTATGTCTGGATCATGCCTCGTTCGTCGGTACTGATGACGGCTTCTGACATATTGTTGATAATCGCCATGACCCGTTCGCGCTGAATGATTTCAGCCTCGCGGCTCTTGGCGAGCGCCTGTTTCTCGCGTGCTTCACCGCGGCTCAACAGATAGACGATCAGCCCGAGCACGACGGTGCACCCTACTATAATGATGCGGTTGGTCGGGCTGTCGAGCTCGAGATACCAGCCAAGTATGCTAGAGACGACCATGCCCGTAGCGAGCAATAGTCCTGCCCAGCGCAGGAGTGCCATAGGTGGCAGTTGCGTCAATATCCCGCCCTTTTTCATGCTAGTGTTTAGTATAATCCAAATCGTACTCAGCAACAAGTATCGTCTCCCGATCTCATTATCGGCAAAGCAGATTATAGCCATAGCGATTTTTAATCAACTATCGGTTATACGCTCGGCGATTCGCGTTTGAGCTGGCGGCGGTGGAGCTTGTAGTGCGGGTCGTAGAGTTCGACCGCCGACCAGAAGTCTTGCGAGTGATTCATATGCACGGTGTGTGTCAGCTCGTGGATAATCACGTAGTCAATGAGTTCGTGCGGCAGCCGCATGAGGGCGATATTGAGGCTAATCGTGCCGGTCGAGCTACAACTTCCCCACCGGCTGCTAGCGTGCGAAAAGCGCACTCGGCTATAGTGATAGCCTGTCTTGTCAGCCACAAAGGCGAGTCGTCTTGGGAGATAGCGTTTCGCCTCGACGCGCAATGCCTTGATGACAACATCTCTAATATCGCGCTGTATCGTCGGCTCGGCAATATCCGTCGTGGTTGGCAGCGAGACAATAATCTGCTGGCCGTCCATGGTGACATGGGCATACCTGGCAGTAATGGATCGTACGATGATCGTGTGACTTTTGCCCACACTCATGCCGTTGCGGTAGATTGTTGGCTGGATAGTATCGCGAAACAAACGACGGAGCTCATCTCGAGAGGAATGAATAAAACGCGTCAGGGCTGCCCGCGGTACAAATGGCGGATGAGAGATTGTCAGGTGGCCACTTGGCGTGATACGAGCTCTAATATGAGTAGTCGTGGCAAGTCGCCTCAGGATGATGCGGCCAAATTCATCGTCAATTATCTCTGTCATCAGTATACCAGCCTATGATACGCGGCGGTGTTTTGCGGTGCTCGTAGTAGTTCCTCTCCGCTTGATCGTAGCGTGACGAGCGGTCACATCATGGAGTGTGGGCGGGCTGGGACGACGGAATGTAGCAGGTTGCTCGGGCTGTAATTGGTCGGAAAGACGACGCAAAATCATATGGGCTTGAGACTTGTAGGTATGCCGTCCGCTGATGACAGCGGTGACTTCTGTCTTGCGTGGAGCACGAAAACGAGTGATGAGCTGATCGCAGAGCGCGTCGGCTTCGTGGCGTGGATGGATGCGAAGGTATTTTTTCATCAGGCGAGCTTTGACTGCGAGGAGATCAGTCTGAACCCATATGACAAATGGCTGATAGCCGGATTTTTTCATCATAGCATACAGTTGAGTGCGCTCGGCTGCTGTTGCGCCTAATCCGTCGATGACCACAAGCTGTTTGGTTCGAAAAAAATGCTCGAGCATATCGCGGCCAATAGCGCTTGCTCGGTCGAGATCTCCGTCGATCCGACTAGCGATCGCTTCGATATCGACAAGCGGCGCATCAAACGTGCGCGCAAACTGCGTCGCAAAGGTCGTTTTGCCGCTCCCTGCGGTGCCTATCATCACAATTGCGTGTGGTTTGGGTTGCCTGGCCGGACTCATATAGGTAGTATATCAGACGTCGCAAATATTACTAAGCTGAATGGTTGCTTGGGCGTAAAAAATATCTTATACTAATACAAGTGATGAGAAGAACAGTAATGACTGAGGGGATTGTTATGAATATATATAAGAGACTATTTGGGTTTTTGATGACAGGCGTAGCATCATTTGTCTTTGTGGGGCTATGCGGCGGCGTGGTTTTGGCCACTGGTGACCAATCAGACAATGCCGTGATACGCGGCGGTGTGTTCACGACAAGCCAGATGCGTACAGTGTATAGCTCTGATGCGACCGTCCAGCAGTTGTTTACGCGCTATGGCATGACGCGCGATGTCATGACGAGCGGACATGTCTCAAATGGCACCGTGACTAAGGATGGTCACGTGATTGTAGGAGGCAAAACGCTGGCGACTGGTGCGCGGAGTGTGGGTAGGCAGAATATGCCTGGGAGTAGTGTCTTCAAGGTCAATGGTACTAATTTTTATGAACGCTCGACCCAGACAAGTTTTAATGCACAAGCGCTTGATGCGTTTGTGTTCGTCGATGCTAAAGGTCAGTTCATCGCTGCGGTTATCAAAGACTGCGGCAACCCTGTCGCGGCTACTCCGAAGCCGCCAGTTGTTATGACCAAGCAGAACTATAGCTGTGATCGTCTGACGGGTACGGCGCTCAATGCAGCCCGTACGAAGTACACGTTCACTGCTCAATCGACTGTATCTGGCGGAGCGACGCTTGGCGGCTACATATTCGACTTTGGCGACGGTACGCGCGTCAATTCGACTACTCCTACACAGACGTACGAATACAAAACGCCAGGGTCGTATTAGGCTCGCGTCTATGCTACGATCGTTGCCAATGGCGCTTCCCAGTCGGTCACCTCTAATACTTGTGTGACGGGTGTGACTGTCCCTACCCCGCCTGCGCCTGAGCAGATCCGAGTGTGCGACTTGACGACTAAAACAGAAGTGACGATCGACAAAACTGTCTACGAGCAAAATAAATCTCGCTACACGACGGACTTCTCACAATGTAAGCAGCCTGAATATATGGAAGTCTGCGTGCTCGCGACTAAACAGTGGCAGCGTATCAACAAAGATGATTATCGTAGCAACCTGCATTCGACGAAACGTGAAGATTGCGCCGAGGCGCCTACTCCGCCGACCGCTCCTATCATGCCCGAGACGGGTCCAATGGAGCTCGTATCTAGCATGTTTGGGGTTGGTTCGCTGGCTGGTGCATCCTATTACTATCGCACGAGTCGCCGTGATCTTCTGACGAGCTGGCTTGGCCGCTAAGTGCAACGCGCATTAAGACGCAGATGAGTGTATAGTAGAGTTACGATGACACGGTATCAGTTAATACGACGCGTAGCGGCCCTGATCGGACCGGCTTTTGTAGCCGCTATTGCGTATGTTGATCCGGGCAACTTCGCGGCAAATTTCAGTGCGGGAGCGCGCTATGAGTATTTATTGCTATGGGTGTTGCTTGTCTCAAATATCATGGCGGCAATCGTCCAATATCATTCAGCAAAAGTCGGGCTGATTACAGGTAAATCATTGCCCGAAATTGTCGCCCAGCGCCTACCGCGGCGTTCGCGTATTATGTACTGGATGCAGGCAGAGTTGGTGGCTGTTGCGTGTGATATTGCCGAGATAGTGGGCGGTGCGGTCGCGCTCAATATATTATTTGGCGTTCCGATGGTGCTGGGTGGCTTGTTGACGGGAGCAGTGTCGCTTGTATTGTTGCGGCTCTATACGACGCGCGAGCAAAAATATTTCGAGCGTATCATTATGATGATGCTGATTGTTATCCCACTTGGATTTATCATCGGTCTTATCCAATATCCACCTGATATGACGCAGATGCTGGGCGGCGTTGTGCCGCAATTTGCAGGTCCTGATACTGTGCTGCTGGCCGCTGCAATGATGGGGGCGACGATTATGCCGCATGTGATTTATCTCCATTCTGCGGTGGCGCGCGATCGGCATGGCAAAGTCAACGATCGAGAAGTACAGTCGTATCTCCAGGCGACAAAGATTGATGTGGGGCTCGCGATGTTGGTTGCTGGCACGATCAATATCGCGATGCTAGTCCTGGCTGCGACGGTGCTGAGCGGATCACCAGAGATGAATACCTTCGATCAGATATATGCAGGCTTGGCTGAACACGCAGGAGGGTTGGTGGCGGTATTGTTCGCGGTGGGCTTGCTGGTGTCTGGTATCGCATCGACATCCGTTGGGGCGCAAGCAGGTGCTGTCATCATGGGAGGGCTAATACAAAAAAACATCCCTACTGTCTGGCGACGGGCGTTGACGCTTATCCCGGCTCTTGTGCTTCTCGCCCTCGGGTTTGAGCCAACAAGCTTGCTGATTTTTTCTCAGGCTGCTCTATCGTTTGGCATACCGTTTGCGCTCATACCGCTCTATCAAATGACTTCCGACACGGCTATCATGGCCGGCTATGCAAATACGCGTTTCATGCGCATCGTACTGCTAGCTATCATCACTATCGTCTCATTGCTCAACATCTATTTGCTTGGTCTGCTCGTCAGTGGTCTTGGATGATACGTGGTCACTTTGCCGACGCTACATATATTGGTATAATGCAATAGCACACTACATTAGGGGGTATAGCTCAGCTGGTAGAGTGAGAAGCGCCAGTGGCGCTTCGCAAGGCCGGAAGCCGGCTGAGGTTTATCCTCAGCGACTGAGGCGGGGTCGCGAGATTTTGCGGAGCAAAATACTTGTGACCTGGTCTCCAAAACCAGGTGTCGTAGGTGAGGATTGCCAGTCGGCAATCCGCAAGGGAATCTGCCGGACGAGCTATGCTCGTCACGCGCAGTTCCGGGGCCGCGGAACGTGGCCAAGTCCTGCAGATTTGAACCTTTCTAACGTATAATAGTCACTATAGGGGTATAGCTCAGTTGGTAGAGCACTGGTCTCCAAAACCAGGTGTCGTAGGTTCAAGTCCTGCTACCCCTGCCAAAAAGCAGTAATTAATCGAAAGATTGGTTGCTGCTTTTTGACAATACCATCCTATGCCTTATATGGTTGTATCGCAATCAAAAATGAAAACGCCTCTGCTAAAGCAGAGGAACGAGTAAGGGACAAATCCAAAAGTGAGTGCAGGTATCCGGAGAGGTAAAGTTTTCTAGGGACCAAAGTCCAAGAATACTTAGAACCCCTCCGGATACCAAGGAACCTTGTGTCGGTATCAGCACTCCCTGACCGACGGAGACGACCAGCAGACATTCCGGCCGTCAGCCCAGCTGCCGAACAGCCACAGCTGGCGGTGGTCGTCCCACCGGCTGAGGCACGGAACGCCCGACCAGTTCCCGTCGTACTTGAGCTGGTAGCCCGAGAGGTTCGGAGCCGAGCTACCCGCGAACCACGCAAGCGGCCACTCAGGGAACTGGATCAGCGCCGAGAAGATCTCACTGGCCGCACAGTCAGCCTGACCCCAGAAGCGGTTGGGGCGCTCACCTTTGCCGCGCTCTGGGTCGAACGCCAGCCAGGCAGGCTCCGTGAACTCGATCTTGTTCGGTGCTAGATGCAGGTTTGCTCGATCTGACTTGACGCCCTCTCCCCGGTACTTGGTATAGCTTACTCCATCTTTCTGGGGGGCATCGGCCATGTCCCAGAGGGAGTCAAAGCTGTCCGGCACGTGACCGAGCGGGTGCTCGGTGGAGGTTCGAGGAATGAAGACCCTGGGTGCCTCCGGCAAGGGTCGCGATGGCCAGTGCTGCTCAGCGGTTATCCGCTGACAACGGTAGCCTCGGAACCACGACTTCGGCTGCCACGGATCGGTGAGGTAACGGTCGTCGACCGTTATCGACTCGCCGCAGCAGGAAAGTACGATCGTCCGAAGCTGGATCGCCACGTACATCGTGGAGGCCAAGTTCGGCTCCTTGATGATACGGGCGATGTGCGAGTCCGTGAAGCCAGCCGAGGCCAGCACACGCTGGAACTCGACCTGCTGGCCGATGGTGATGTCGTAGAAGCTAGCCATGACGAGGCTCACTTCCTTTCTTGGGTCGCCGCAAGACTTACTCGGTAGTTCGCATATGGATGCGATGAGCTTATCTTTTGGTTTGAGAACGGCGTGCTGGATACAAATAGTTATATGCAAAACGCCGTCCTCAGTAGGGAGTGCTAACTGTTAAGGTTCAATAACCATTATAGCACGAAAATGAAAAATAAGCAATAGCTCGATCTGATATGGCGTTAGCTATGCGACCGGCTTCATCTCCGATAACTTATGATAAACCAATCCAAAGAGCTATCCCTGACATCAATTATTTGATGCATTTTTGTGAAATATCACGAATGGATGAGACGATATTTGTTTGCCCATCCAGGACGGCGTCAATTATGTAATATTTTTTACACGTTTCACCGTTGCAAAAGATATAAGCATAGGCGTATAATGAGTAAACGAAAGCGTAACCAAAAAACTACGTAGGAAATCATTGTAATTCACGGACAAGGAGCGTGCGGACATCATGATAACTGATGTTCACAATACACCATGAACATACTGATGCTAGGGTGGGAATTACCTCCGCACAATAGCGGTGGACTTGGTGTCGCTTGTTATCATATGTCCAAAGCGCTGGCGTATGCTGGAGCAACAATTGATTTTGTGCTGCCGTATGATGCCGAGCACCCTGGTACAGAGTATATGAAGATTCACGCCGCCACCCAGCTGGACCCCCTGCACCGCTATGGCCTCATGGGCGCCTACGATAGTCAGTATCTGACTGAACATGAATTAGAGAAGGCCGATGCAGAGGCGCTGCACGATATGCGTGGTGTGCAGAAACGGTATGTTAAATACGTTGAGCGTATGGTAAAAAAAGCGACAGTGCGGCCCGATGCGATTCATGCTCATGATTGGTTGACGATGGAGGCTGGCATGAAGGCCAAGGAGCTGACAGGCGCGCCCTTGATTGTGCATGTGCACGCCACAGAGTTTGATCGCAGTGGCGACAAGGCTGGCAATCCTATTGTGCATGAGATCGAATACCAAGGACTGATGATGGCAGATCGTATCCTTGCTGTTAGTGCAATCACCAAGAACATCATCATCTACAAGTATGGGATTCCTGCCGATAAAATTGAAGTAGTACACAACGCAATTGACATCAATGACCTTGGTAATTACGAATATGACATGCGTACGTATCGGTATCTCGAAGCAATGAAACGCGAGGGATATATGGTTGTTTCGACCGTAACACGGTTTACGGTCCAAAAGGGACTGACTCATCTTATGAGAGGCGCTGCAAGAGCGTGCGAAAAATACGATCGACTATTTTTTCTTTTTGCCGGAGATGGCGAGCAGCGCGATGAACTGGTGGCGCTGGCGGCTGAGCTTGGCATATCGGACAAAGTGTTCTTCACTGGGTTTGTGCGCGGCAAGCAGTGGCGTGATGCCTACAATGTAGCGGATGTTTTTGTGATGAGCTCGGTATCTGAGCCGTTTGGGCTGACGGCGCTTGAGGCGGCACATCATGATTCAGCGCTGATCATTAGCCGGCAATCTGGGGTTGGTGAAGTGCTCAGTCATATACTACGATATGATTTTTGGGATACTGATCGGTTGGCGGATCAGCTCGTAGCCATTGCGACCTCGCCTGCACTTGCAGCGACGCTCAAGGCTAATATTAAGAACGAATACGCACGACTCCAGTGGTCTGATGTCGCCCAAAAATGCATCGCCATCTATCAGCGACTCAAGCCAGGGGCAATATTATGAGCCAGCGTGCTATCACCCTCTATCTTCATGTCCATCAGCCGTGGCGCGTGAGGCAGTACAGCGTGTTTGATACAGCTGAACGACATGATTATTTTGCCGAAACGAGCCATGAGAAGGGACAAAACAACGAATTGATTCTTCGTAAAGTTGCCGACAAGTCCTATCGTCCGATGAATGAACTGCTTGAGCGACTACTCGAAAGGCATCCTGACTTTAAGCTGTCACTAAGTATCACTGGTACATTCATCGAGCAGGCTGAGCAGTGGACGCCTGACGTACTGGAAAGTTTTCGGCGTATCGTGGCGACAGGTCGGGTTGAGATTGTCGCCGAGACATACTATCACTCTCTTGCCTTTTTCTATAGTCGTGATGAATTTGAGCGACAGGTGAAGATGCATCGGGAGAAGATCCGCCAACTTTTTGGTGTTGAGAGTCGCGTTTTTCGCAATACCGAGCTTGCCTACAACGATCAGCTGGCTGTGTGGGCGGAAGGCTATGGGTTTGAAGGAATTTTGTCAGAGGGTTGGGACCCTATCCTCGAGTGGCGCAGCCCTAACTACGTCTATCAACCAGAGGGCTGTGACAAGATAGCCTTGCTCATGAAGAATTATCGTCTCAGCGACGATCTCGCATTTCGATTTGGTAATCGTGACTGGGAGCAGTGGCCGCTCTCGGCTGAAAAGTACAATGAGTGGTTACGGGTTGCCTCGCAGGAGGGTAACTTGATCAATCTATTCATGGACTATGAGACTTTTGGCGAGCATCAGTGGGCCGATACGGGAATTTTTGATTTCTTTGAGGCATTTGTTGATAAATGGCTAGGCGAAACGGGCAATACGTTTTATACTGTCAGCGATGCCATCGCTGCGCACAAGCCAGTTGGTCAAATCAGTATGCCAAATACAGTCACATGGGCCGATACGGCGCGAGATTTGACTGCATGGCTTGGCAATAGTATGCAGCATGAAGCGATGCGTCATTTGTATGCTCTAGAGGACGATATCATGCGCAGTGGTGATGTCGCGCTCATCGCTGACTGGCGACGACTACAGACATCTGATCATGCTTACTATATGTGCACAAAATATTTTAATGACGGCGATGTCCATGCGTATTTTAGTCCGTACGAATCACCGTATGATGCGTTTTTGTACTACATAAATGCGCTGCGTGATTTACGATATCGCCTAATGGCACACTATCATCACGGAGATAGGTGATGTCCCGGCCGGTGGTGCTTAGTAACGGTGAGCTACATGTCGGACTCGATGAGTATGGTTTTGTGCACGACATGTATTTTCCCTATGTTGGATACGAGAATCACGCTGGCGGAGCATCGATAAGTCATCATATTGGTGTGTGGATTGATGGAGTCATGAGCTGGCTCAATAATACCACCTGGTGTATCACGCACAGCTACCCACATGAGGGATTGATCTCTCATACTATCGCGACACAAGCAGAGCTAGGGGTGCGCATAGAATTTGATGATGCCGTTGATACTGATATCAACCTGTTTATGCGTAGTATCCATGTGATCAATCTGCGCGATACTGATCGTGAAATACGGTTATTTATGCATCAAGCGTTTACAATTGGAGACGCACGTAATAACACTGATACGGGTCAGTTTTTGCCAGATCAATCTGTTCTTTTGCATTATCGAGGTCGAAGGGCTTTTGTGGTATCACTAAGAGCGGCGGATAGATGTTTTGATCAGCATAGTATCGGAATTTTTGGACTCGAGGGCCGTGAAGGAACATTTCGAGATGCTGAGGACGGCGAGTTATCGGGTAGTAGTGTTGATCACGGTCAGGTAGATTCCACTGTTAGGATGATTCTTCCTATACAAGCGCATAGTTCTGTTCGTGCCGAGTATTGGGTGGCCGCCGGGACATCGACTCGTGAAGCGCTGCGTGTTCATAAATTTGCCCTGCGAGATGGTGCCACTAAGCGTCTTCTGCAAACGGCAGCATGGTGGGAGCGTTGGCTGAGACCCGCACGACGTGCCGCTAGTCACCTCTCGCCAGACTACCGAACGTTATTTGTGCGTAACATCATGCTCATCAAGGCCCATATCGATAGGCGGGGAGCGGTTATCGCGAGTACCGATACAGCTCTGCTCAACTACGCTCGCGATAGTTACGCATACTGTTGGCCGCGCGATGGTGCGTATGCCCTATGGCCGCTTATTCGGATTGGATACACCGATGAGCCCCATGCTTTTTTCGAATTCTGTCGCCGTGCACTTAATGCGGGCGGATATCTCATGCATAAGTACCGTGCCGATGGCGCGCTTGGGAGTAGCTGGCATCCATACCTTCATGCAGAGGGTATTATTGCACCGCCTATTCAGGAGGACGAGACGGCTTTGGTGGTATTTATGTTTGTTCAATATTATGAAATGAATGCTTCACCAGCGCTTCTCCAGGAATTTTATCAGTCGATGATTGTCCCAATGGCTAATTTTATGGCGGAGTATATTGACAAGAAAACTGGCCTACCCAAAGCAAGTTATGATTTATGGGAAGAAAAATTTCTTACCACAACTTACTCCACCTCGCTAGTTTATGCAGCACTTGTTGCGGCGGCGAGTCTCGCTGAAGTAGCTGGCGATAATCAAAGTGCCGTAAAGTGGCGAACGGCAGCCGACGATATTCAAAGTGCCGCCAAGCAATACCTATACAGCAATGCGAAGCAATGCTTCTATAAGGGCCTGTTGGCCGCTCCAAGTGGCGATATATCGTATGATGATACTATCGATAGTTCTAGTGTATTTGGGGTGTTTATGTATGGACTGTTTGATACGAATAGCGATGAGATGGCGAACTCGATGAGTACGCTACTGAGAACCTTTGATCAGTCAGTGCATTTAGGTTTGCCTCGCTATATTGATGATAATTATCATCGGACTGATGCTTCGGCGCCGAGTAATACGTGGCTCATCACATCACTTTGGCTGGCGCAATACTGCAATGTGATAGGACGACGCGATACAGCCAAACAGCTTGTCGATTGGGTGGTGGGTGTGGGGCTACCGACGGGTATGCTCAGCGAGCAGATTGACCCTCTGACAGGAGATGCGGTGTCAGTTATGCCGCTTGTCTGGTCTCAGGCAGAGCTCGCTAATACTTTACTCGATTTAGCCAGTGAGATTGGGGAGTAGTCCATATGCGTCCTCGTGAACGGATGAAACAAATAATGACGCGTTCTCTGCCTGGGTCAGTTGTGCGGCGACAGCAGACACGACGGGTAATTATGAGTTTTGCTGAAAAAATCGGCTTCGTGTATTTTGGATACGTCAATCAAAAGGATGATGAGCACAAGCTTGTTCGTGGAGTGACGCTGTCGCCTACCCATCTTGATAGCAACTATTGTATCGGCACATTTCGCGGGTATGACACTGTTATCGTGACGCGGCGAGACAGCGTACGCTTACTCAATAGTAAACAACGAGATACACGTTGGGTGATTATGTCATTTGATCTTCATACTTCAAAAGATATTCCGCACATATTGCTGTGTCATGGATCGCGCATGGAGGTCTACCTGGCAAAGTATTCTCAGTTAGTACGTCTCGCACTCGGTGTATTTGGCCCGCATCACCCAGTATTCAGCGAACACTATTCGCTGCTCGGCAGCCCAGGGCAGCTAGTCGAAATCGAACGAATTTTTCGACCAGAATTAACTGCATTACTTCCGCAATATTTGCCAAATATGAGTCTAGAAGTCGATGAAAATGTTCTGTATGTTTATGCGCATATCCACCATCCCACCGAAAAACAGCTAGAGTCTATCTTGACGGGCGGAGCTTGGTTAGCAGAGATGATTGATAGGCAAATTGCTGCTATTGCGTGACCTTAGGTGTAAAAAGGTATTTTTCACATACAATTTAGCAGGGGTGGGTCGGCGACGGCGTCGTGAGCTACTACCCCTTGCGTGGTTTGACTTCGTTGCGGCCAAGCGATTTTTTGGTTTCGACGTATTTGGCGTGTTTGCGGGCTCGGGGGTCGTACTTGTTGAGCTCTAATTTGTCTGGAGTGTTCATGGTGTTTTTGCGCGTCACATACGTGCGGTGGCCTGTCAGCTCGCTGACAAGGGCGATAATTTTGCGCTTGGTATTCGTTTTCTTAGCCATAGGTTCCTCTTAGCGGTAGTATTACAAATTCAATTACCCACTATAGCAACAATTGATCGCTTTTTCAAGGTGTTAGCCGTATCTAAATATAGAAGTCGACCTGGTGGTATCGCGCTAAATGTTACTAACGCTTGATTCTGGCGCGTTTTAGCGGTAGTTGGTAAATGTTAGCGGGAACTCGAAGTCAGTGGCTTTAAGCGCTGCCATGACCGCTTGCAATTCGTCTTTGCTGGCGCTGGTCACGCGCACAGCCTCGCCCTGGATTTGGGCTTTGACTTTTGGGTGGTTGTCCTTGAGCAGCTTGGTGATTGTCTTCGCATCATCTTGCTTGAGCCCATCGCGAAACGGCACGTCTTTCCAGGCGCGCAGGTTGGCTTCGGTCACCTTGCCGGTGAGGTCGAGGACCTTGCTGGTCATGCCGCGTTTGGCGAGTTGGCGGCCGATCATGTCGACGATCGTATCAAGCTGCCACTCATTGCTACCAATGACCTTAAACCCTTTTTTGTCGGCGAGCCATTCAATGCCGGCCGGCGTGCCCTTGAAATCATAGCGACTAGCTATTTCCTTCACGACCATCTGCTCGACATTATTCATCTCGGCTTTATCGTAGGTGCTTTCGATATCAAAACTAAATTGTGCCATAATTTTCCTCCAAATATCTCGTAACTTTTGATAGAAGCAACGTATATTTATTTAAGGTCTCCTCATCGGCCAATCGCTTGAGCGCTAGCGATGGGTAACCCGATAGATCAACGGGACTGTCTTTGATTGATATGCGTGTATCTTTGTACTGGCTGCGCGTGGTGTCTAGTATGGTGCCGCTTGGGAGCAAATTATAATAGTGAGTTTCGTCTATATCTTGACCTGTTACTCGGACTCGTACTATGTCGCCGCCATAGAAGTGCCAGATCACCAGTGACGAAGTAACACATTGCCCTCGAGCCCTATTGGCTACTGGCAAGTCATTGTACCATCCTGTCGTTGTATCCCAGCTTTTCTCTAACGCTTCGATTATTTGCTCCAGATACACCATACAACTCAGTATAGCAGAGCCATTCGATAGATACTCTATAAACCAAAGGGCTACCCCTTAGAAGTGTTAAATCGTGCAAAAATTACTATGCCACTAGTTGATTGACATAGGATAATTAATTTTGGAGCGATTTTACGCGTTCGCTAGAAGCTATTCTGGAGCAAAAATGCTCGTCCTTTCAATTTGACAAGTAGGCTTGGCAATTGCAGTATTAACCAGTGATGTGTTAAGATTCATCCATGCAAAATTCGCCCAAATTCTACAATTATGTACCCGACATATGCCTCGTAGTTTCTATCATTTTGGTGTTCGGACTATCGACTCTTATGCCGCAAACGACTATGTTTCCTCAGTATATGCGTATGATTGGTTGGGTAATTCTCTCCGCCGCAGTCATCTTGCTATTGCTTGCATTTTCTAGCCTCAAACACCACCGAACCTCAATAAACCCAATTGACAAGCCGACACAACTTGTAACACGAGGTGTGTATAGATTTTCTCGTAATCCACTCTACCTGGCGTATGTTCTGGTGGCGTTTGGTTGTGCGTTAGCGTCTGGCTCATGGGTGGCATTGTTTGTGCCAGTCACCTACTTCGTTATTATTGACCGATTAATTATTCCCATAGAGGAGCAACAAATGGAGCGTGCTTTTGATGCAGCCTACGCGCATTACTCACGAAAAGTACGACGATGGTTATGAAAGGAAGAGCGCTATGCAACTAATTGTGCAGTACATATTTTTACTACTTGGCGTAGTAGAAATAGTAACTAATGGCTATTATGTATTCAGTGGGAAAACTGTTTCATTAGGGCGAAAACAGCATTCGGAGTTGCCTAAAACAGCAAGCGATCGAGATGTTACGCGTAAGGTCATAAGGATGCTAATCGTCGGCATTATCTCATTTATTGCAGCACTTTCTAGCCTGCTGTTCGAACCGATGCTCGTTTTCGTAGCGCCAGTCGCGCTACTTGTCATCATAGGTTACGAAGCTGCACGGTACCGATATTGGAAAATATTCTGTGAGTTGGGGTTAGTAGCGCTACTTTTTGGTGTTACTTTGTTTGCATTTCGCTAAAGTCTCGTATCGGCAATGCTATCTGTAGGCTGTGTATGCTAACTACGGCATAGTTTATTCAGTATTATATGTCACGCAAAAGCAATAGTGCGCCCATGGCACATGTTCGATGTAACTCAAACGAGCCTATTGCCCAACGATATTCTTGTATTACTAAAGAAAAAATCACCCATTCGGGCGATAATTTCCTAAAAATATATTGTGGAGCCGCGATCGGGATTTGAACCCGAGACCTCATCCTTACCATGGATGCGCTCTA
>APMI01052167.1_pt1 | contig 20244 bp, 23 predicted proteins | sample 667938 | NCBI WGS metagenome assembly APMI01 (sample SAMN01084076, study PRJNA167559) | wastewater metagenome | biome: Wastewater | place: Denmark: Ejby Moelle, Odense | collected 2011-11-28 | reverse complement strand
GGTTCTCCTTTCATGAGCGCCCGGGGGCGCCCCCGCCGGCATCGGCCGGCAGGGTGGTGGTTGTTAGATTTAAGAGTCGAGCACTCACAACGCCAAGGGCTGAGCCCTTGAGCCGCCCTCCCCTAACAACGGGGTCGCCGGTTCATATCTACGGCAATGAACGGCAACGAATGGCCGTGAACGAACGTGGTTTTCGTTGCCGTACGGTCGCACTAAACCCCTGAAAATCAAGCGTTCAGCGCCAAACGTTGTTGTTCGGGACGTGGGGGTCGAGTGTTCGAATCACTCCACTCCGACCAGCGGAAACCTCTCTTCTCTCAGGGTTTCGACACTTTCCCGAAACACCCTGACATTTTCTCCAAGATCGAAAACTGTAGCGCGCAAATTCGTTTGGCGCTGCTCGCAACTTCGGTTGGCAGCGGAATTCCTGACGATGCCTCCCCCGCCGTCATATCTCTTCGATGAGGGCACCTAGGGGGTGTTCCTGCTGATCTTTATCGCATTCAACCTGTTCATGCTGGCTTGGTTCATTGGCGGGCTGTCGGTGACGGGGAGCAATCCCGGCGCGTCTGACGCGGAGAATGCCGGGCGAGCCGTCGGGGCGGCAATCGGGATGGGGATAGTCATGTTCATATGGGCGTGCGGATCGATCATCCTGGGTTTACTCGCGTTCTTCACACGCGGTCGCAAGCTCATCATCGAGGAACTATGGCCTAGCGTCGGGCTCCGTCCGCGCAACCCGGTTGCGTTAAGAAGCCCCAGGTGCTCGCCGCGCCTGGGGCTTTGTCGTTTAGCTCATCATGTGCGCAGCCTTGAGAGTTCGCCAAGCACACGCTGCAGCCAAGCTGACCACCCCCTTACCGGCCGCGTCGGATCGGTCCACCCGATCGGGCAGCCATCAGCCAGCCCTAAAAGTTCGGGTTGAAGGTCAGGTCGTTCATCGAGGAGGAACTTGAGGCCTCACTCGCCAGAGACGGCCGTAAACGATTGGCCCCCTAAATCTAGACAGCTTAAAGGGAATCAAGCGGAGAGTGTTTATCTGCTCGTCGTGCGTAAATTACGCGGCTTCGGTGCACTTTCCTCCCTACAAGCCAAAAAAGAAGTATTAGAGGTATCGGAGAGATGAAGAATAGACAGCTTGGTGCGTGCGTACCGAGCTTCTCCCAATGCGGCGTAATGAACCCACCGGTGTAAAAAGGTTTCGCCGAATATTCGCAGAGAATGAAAGCGCTGCCACGGAGCACCATTTCGGCGTCGACCGTGGAAATCATGTCGCTTGCGGCGGCCTGGACACTCGGCATTCCTCTCATTTGCAGCAGCAACATTCGAGCGCCCGACAGATAGGCATGCGAGCACTCGTTGAAAGGACTTGCTTCGTCCGAGATCGCGCCGGGAATCAGCCCCCAGAGACAGTAGTAATTCTGGATTTGAGCGTAGTTTTTGAGCTTGCGGAAAACCGGATCGGATTCCTTCGCCTCATCGGCGAGGCGGAGAATGGCGCCATAGTAGTCATCAAGGACCAGCATGGCACCGTGGGACATGCTTGGTATCTCAAGGCCGGTCGCGTTGTACGAAGCCGAGCGGCTGCTGTGCGCTTCGGCTTTTCCAACGGTTACCAAGACCAACCCAATGAGGAGAAAAAGCAGACGCAAGCGGTTATCCTGCAGATGGGGAATGCCGCTCATCGCGGCACTCCAGTTCGACGTTTCAGCCCCTCGCAGGCAATGCGCGATAGTTGCCTGATCGCAGAAGGCTTTTTTCAGCCAGATAACCGAAGATCAGGGAGAGGACCGTCCAGAGCGTCAGTTGCAGCCCAATCGTCGCCAGACGGAAATCATAGAGCGCCGTCGACGGAAAGTTTTCCGGAACCTCGTTGATCGCGGGCAGCAGGCGGAACACGATCGCCAGGAACACGACATAGGCGACGCCTGCGGCGATTGCGCCATTCCAGCGGCCGAGCTGGTCGCCGAGGCGGCGGGCAAAGGCGACCGCAAGCGCCAGTGCGAAAATCGATGCCGCGAGCGTCACGAAGAAGAGCCCGGTTCTAACACCGATGGTTTCCGGGTCTCCGACAGCAGGCGGGTTCGGTGGATACTTGAGATCCGGCACGGCAACCAGCGCCACAAAGGCGGCAGCTCCGAGGACCAACGCAAGCGCGCGTGGGCTCAAACGACCGACACGGCCATAAAGGCCTGCGAAGACGAGCGCGAAAATTCCGCCCATCGCGACGCTATAAGTCACGACGCCGGTAAAAAGACCGATACCGGCCTGGGTTTGACGGCTTACGGCTTCCGGTTCCTCAACAGCACCCTCCACGGGCGCCTCTGCCGCCGCCATAAGCTCCTCGAACGCGATGGCGCGATCAACCTGAGGTTCGCCAATGACGCGGGCGAAACCGAATGCAATGAGACCTGCGAGGAGGCCTGCTACCATGCCTCTCAGCAAAAGATGACCAGTCATGTCGATTTCCTCAGTGGCAGGGGAAGCCGAGCAGATGACGGCCGTCGTGTACGAACTCGTGAACTTCGAGACCGGACAGGACGCGGGCTGCGCCTTCTTCCGTGCTAACGAAGTATAGGGCGAGCAGCATCAGCAGACCGCCAAAAAGCGCCCATGGAAACAACTGGCTTGCCGGAATAGGCGTTACGACGGTGCCCTGGTTCAAGGTAATGTCAGACATGGTCCCTCTCTGAATGCGCGTTCGCTATGGGTCAATGTTGATGCACCCGAGGTCTGGCTCTCGCAAAATGCGAATACAGTGGCGCGACCGCTCCAGAATTACACTGGCTTCCCAAGGTGATATGACTATTTATCAACGGCGTTTCAGGCGTGTCAACGCAAGCGGCGACCGCGTCTTGCCCTTTTACGGCGTGGAGCATGGAGAAAAAGTGCGGAGCGAAGCAAAAGAACCCCAGGTAGCGGCCAGCAGGGCTACCCGGCTGACGATCCTGTGTCGCGGCGCGACCGCGGCCAATCAGCAAGCGCGCTTTTCCTCGAATGATCTATTGCTTCCGAAGGAGCGCGAACGCCTGACAATGCTCGTACAGGGCTTCCGACGATTTGACACTGTCCTTCACGCTCCCGAACCAGCGGCTGCGGAAACTGCCTCCGCTTTCCCCACTGTCGCCGGGACTTGCTCGGCACTCAGGGACATTTCCTACGGGACCTGGAATGATCGCACTGTTGCAGATGTTGCGGAAAAGTCGCCGGAAGACCTGCAACGATGGATGACAGATCCATCGTCGGCGCCGCATGGTGGAGAATCCTTCGAAGCCGCGCAGACGCGAGCGGCGGCCTGGCTGGAAAGCCTTCATTCGGCAGGAGGAAGCACACTCGCCGTCACACATGCCATCCTCCTGAAGCTTCTGCTCCTGCATGTCGTAGCCGCACCGCTGACATCGGTCTGGCAAGTCGATGTCGAGCCGTTCGGGATGCTGTTGCTCACCAGCAATGGCCGGCGGTGGGCGCTTCGAGGTTTTGGAGCAGGTCCGCAAAACGGCTAGCCGGTTGCCGCCAGTGGCACTCCCGGTCTGGGCCTCTCGATGTCTTCATGACCGGGCGCGTCGTCATCCGTGGCGGCAACATCCGAACCGCTGTCGAGAACGTTTCGCCACGTTGATACCAGGTCGAGATAGGATCCGCGCCCGAATTGTTTGGCGAGCCGATATTGCTGGCGCAGCGTGATGCGCACTGTCGCCCGAGCGAAGCGATCGGATTGAAGCAGGAACTGCTCGGGTTCGATGCGCCGCGCCAGCCCGTCCAGAATCGCCTTGCGCAGGTTTGGCAGATCGCGGCGTGCGAAGCGTTCAAAAAGATCCTGGAAGCGAGCATGATCCACGATATCAAAGTCGCGATCCCGCCCCATAGTGTCCATCACCGGATTGGCGGGATGAAGATAGCCGAGCGGAATATGGTATCGTGGAATCGGCGTGTTGGCGGAATGGGTTCGTCGCGCCCTTAGCAGTTGCGGCAGCAGGTGCGTGTGCGGACCTAATGGCGAAACGCCGCCCGTGTCCGGTCCACCGATCTTCTGGAAGACCTCGATACGACCGACGCGGGTCATGGCGACGCGATGCGGGTGTGCCCTCATCATTGCGTCGCCAGCCGGATTGCCGGGATCGAAGAGGCTGCGGCCGGTATTGGCGCGCAGGACCACAAGCAAGTCCGGATCCTCCGTGCGGATGCAGAAATCGCACTGAGGCAGATCGAGGCCAGTGTCGAAAAGAACCGCCTTGCGGTCTGCCGGGCGGACAGCCTCGTCGTCCGGCCCAAGCTCGGTCAGAACCTTGCGCCCGTTCATTGCAGACTCTTTTTGCGGCAGGCACAGTGCCAACCCATGGCTCCAGCGATGGGGCCTTGGGCTGAGCGCCTCGTATGCGACCGGCACGAGCTGCGCTGCTGCTTCCACATCGAGACGGATGGCACCTCGGGTCGTTGCCCTGACGAGCAGGGCGGGCGCATCCGCTTCGAGAAACTCGCCCTTGTTCTGATGGAATTCGGCAACAGCTCCGAAGGAGCCCATGCTCCATCCCGCCTTCGGGTCCAAGAGATGGTCTCTCAAGACATCCCGGATATCTGACACGGTCGTTCATCCTTCATCATCGATATCGTGCCGGGTTTCGCCGTTCCACCTGCGGGCACGGCACGCATTCCATCGTTCTGGTGCGCCGGCCTGAAACCGGCCGGCGCGTCGTAGTCGTCAGGCGGCCTTCAGCAGGTCGCCATGCGGGTCGAGCACGAACTTCGTGGCCGCCCCCTGGTCGAAGCTCTCGTAGCCCTGGACGGCATCGTCGAGCGCGATGATCTTCGCGTTGACGATATCGGCGATCGGCAGTCGATCGTGCAGAATGGCCTGCATGAGCTGGCGGTTATATTTCAGCACAGGCGTCTGGCCGGTGTGGAAGGACTGCGCTTTCGCCCAACCGAGACCGAACCGCAGCGACAGGCTGCCGACCTTTGCCGATTCATCGACCGCACCCGGATCCTCAGTGACGTAGAGGCCGGGAATGCCGATCGAGCCGGCAGCCCGCGTGATCTCCATCATCTGGTTGAGGACGATGGCCGGCTGCTCGCCGCCCGCATGGCCGCGTGCCTCGAAGCCGACGGCGTCGATGGCGCTGTCCACCTCGTTCGTGCCGACGACCTGCGCTATCATGTCGCCCAGCCGATCGCTCGCAGAGAGATCGATAGGTTCGAAGCCGACCCTTGCAGCATGGGCCAGGCGGTCCTTGTTGAAATCACCGATCATCACGACGGCAGCGCCAAGGATACGGGCGGAAGCTGCAGCCGCAAGCCCGACCGGACCGGCGCCGGCGACATAGACCGTCGAGCCGACGCCGATTCCCGCCCTGACCGCGCCATGGAAGCCCGTCGGCAGGATGTCCGAGAGCATGGTGAGGTCGCGAATCTTCGCCATCGCCTTGTCGCGGTCCGGGAATTTCAGGAGGTTGAAGTCGGCATAGGGTATGGTGACATAGCGCGCCTGCCCGCCGATCCAGCCGCCCATGTCGACATAGCCGTAGGCGCCGCCGGCGCGCGACGGGTTCACCGTCAGGCAGACGCCGGTATCCTGCGATTTGCAGCAACGGCAGCGGCCGCAGGCCACGTTGAACGGCACGGAAACGATATCGCCGATCTGCAGCATCTCGACATCGATGCCTTTTTCGATGACTTCGCCGGTTATCTCATGCCCGAGCACGAGGCCCGGCATCGCAGTGGTGCGGCCGCGCACCATGTGCTGGTCGGAACCGCAAATGTTCGTCGAAATCACCTTGAGAATGACACCGTGCTCGATGCGGCGGCCATCGGGCGCCTCAAGCTTCGGATCATCGATATCACGCACCTCGACCTTGCCGGGTCGCATATAGACGACGCCTCGGTTTCTGCTCATGTTCTGTCTCCTCCTGTGTTGAAGCTCTCCAGCCCGCTCCTCCGCGGATTGGATTGTGGCTAAACGCATGCGCAAACCGCGGGGCGAGTTGCGAATACGTCTCTCGACGAAGGATGGAGAAGAGGAAGAAACGGAGAGACCGCGAGGGAACGCCGTTCGCCTCTCGATCGCCCACCGCAATCGGCCGAGTCATAGGTTCAAGGCTGGTTTCCGGGCTTCGGAACTGTCCCGAAGGACCCTCTCGACACCTTCCCAGCCTTGCAGCCAGTGGCATTCGTCGAGATTTCGTTCCGCTACCGTTGCGGGGGCAGCGCCGGCTTTTCACCGGCTTCCCAATTATCCATCCCGACGATGTCGGGATGGCACCCTGAACGCTTCAAGCATTCCATCAACCGGGCACAATGACCTTCGAGATTACGACATTCCCGGTGCCCTTAACGACGCAGGGATCGTCAGAAATCCCAGTCTTCATCCTCGGTGGCGACCGCCTTGCCGATGACATAGGACGAGCCGGAACCGGAGAAGAAGTCGTGGTTCTCGTCCGCATTCGGGGAAAGCGCCGAGAGGATCGCGGGGTTCACCTTGCAGGCCTCGGGCGGGAACAGCGCCTCGTAGCCGAGGTTCATCAGTGCCTTGTTTGCGTTGTAATGCAGGAACTTCTTGACGTCTTCGGTGAGGCCGACGCCGTCGTAGAGCTCTTCGGTGTATTTAGCCTCGTTGTCATACAACTCCAGTAGCAGATCGAAGGCGAAGTCCTTGATCTCCTGCTGCTTTTCCGCGCCCAGCCGCTCGACGGCACGCTGGAACTTGTAGCCGATATAGTAGCCGTGCACGGCCTCGTCGCGAATGATGAGGCGGATCATGTCAGCCGTGTTGGTGAGTTTTGCCCGGCTCGACCAGTACATGGGCAGATAGAAGCCGGAATAGAACAGGAAGCTTTCGAGGAAGACCGAGGCGACCTTCTTCTTCAAGGGGTCGCCGGAGGCATATTGCTCCATGATCAGCGCCGACTTCCTTTGCAGGAACTCGTTTTCCTCCGACCAGCGATAGGCGTCGTCCACATCAGGTGTCAGGCACAGCGTCGAGAAGATCGAGGAATAGGAGCGTGCATGCACCGCTTCCATGAAGGAGATGTTCGAGAGAACCGCCTCCTCGTGCGGCGTCGCGGAATCCTCCATCAGCCTGATAGAGCCGACACCGTTCTGGATCGTGTCGAGCAGGGTAAGACCGGTGAAAACGCGGATGGTGAGCTTCTGCTCCTCCGGCTTCAGCGTCGCCCAGGAAGGAATGTCGTTGGAGAGCGGTACCTTTTCCGGCAGCCAGAAATTGCCGGTCAGGCGGTTCCAGACTTCGAGGTCCTTGTCGTCCTCGATGCGGTTCCAGTTGATGGCGCGGATGGCGGCGGCAGCCTTCGGGGCCTTGGTCTTCACTTGGATGTTCATGGTCTTCCCCGATGTCACAGCGCGCACGAGACGCAGCCCTGCACTTCCGTGCCTGATAGCGCCATCTGGCGAAGGCGGATGTAGTAGATGGTCTTGATGCCCTTCTTCCAGGCGTAGATCTGCGCCCGGTTGATGTCGCGGGTCGTCGCGGTGTCGCGGAAGAACAGCGTCAGCGACAGGCCCTGGTCGACATGCTGCGTCGCCGCCGCATAGGTATCGATGATCTTCTCCGGGCCGATCTCGTAGGCATCCTGATAATAGTCGAGATTGTCGTTGGTCATGAAGGCGGCCGGGTAATAGACGCGGCCGATCTTGCCCTCTTTCCGGATCTCGATCTTCGAGACGATCGGGTGGATCGAGGAGGTCGAGTGGTTGATGTAGGAGATCGAGCCTGTCGTCGGCACGGCCTGGAGGTTCTGGTTGTAGAGACCGCCTTCGATCACCGCCGCCTTAAGCTCCAGCCAGTCCTGCTGCGTCGGGATATGGATACCGGCCTCTTCGAAGATACCCTGCACCTTGTCCGTCGCCGGCAACCATTCAGCTTCGGTGTATTTGTCGAAATACTCACCCGAGGCGTATTTCGAGTTCTCGAACCCCTTGAAGCTCACGCCTTTCTCGACCGCCAGGCGGTTGGAGGCACGGACCGCGTGATAGGTCACCGTGTAGAAGTAGATATTGGTGAAATCGATGCCTTCTTCCGAGCCGTAGAAGATGCGCTCGCGGGCGAGATAGCCGTGCAGGTTCATCTGGCCGAGGCCGATGGCGTGGCTGTCGTCATTGCCCTTCTCTACGGATGGGACCGAAGAGATATGGCTCATCTCGGAGACGGCTGTCAGCGCGCGGATCGAGGTTTCGATCGTCCGGCCGAAATCGGCGCTGTCCATCGCGGCCGCGATGTTGAGCGAGCCGAGATTGCAGGAGATGTCCTTGCCCATCTTCGCATAGGAGAGGTCGTCGTTGAATTCGCTCGCCTCGCTGACCTGCAGGATTTCCGAGCAGAGGTTGCTCATCGAGATGCGCCCGGCGATGGGGTTTGCGCGGTTCACCGTGTCCTCGAACATGATGTAGGGATAGCCGCTCTCGAACTGGATCTCGGCGATGATCTGGAAGAAATCGCGCGCCTTGATCTTCTTCTTCTTGATGCGGCCGTCCTCGACCATCTCGCGGTACTTCTCCGTCACCGAGATTTCGGTGAACGGCACGCCGTAGACGCGTTCCACGTCATGCGGCGAGAACAGGTACATGTCCTCGTTGTTGCGTGCGAGTTCGAAGGTGATGTCCGGGATGACGACGCCGAGCGACAGGGTCTTGATGCGGATCTTCTCGTCGGCATTCTCGCGCTTGGTGTCGAGGAAGCGCATGATATCGGGGTGGTGGGCGTGCAGATAGACCGCACCCGCCCCCTGCCGCGCGCCGAGCTGGTTCGCATAGGAGAAACTGTCCTCCAGCAGCTTCATCACCGGAATGACGCCGGAGGATTGGTTCTCGATCTGTTTGATGGGCGCGCCCATCTCGCGAAGGTTCGTTAAAGAGAGCGCCACGCCACCACCGCGCTTGGAGAGCTGGAGCGCCGAATTGATCGAGCGGCCGATGCTTTCCATATTGTCCTCGACGCGCAGCAGAAAGCACGAAACGAGTTCGCCACGCTGCTTCTTGCCGGCATTGAGGAAGGTCGGCGTTGCCGGCTGGAAGCGGCCGGAAATGATCTCATCCACGAGATCGCGGGCAAGGCCTTCGTTGCCGCGCGCTAGCGCCAAAGCCACCATGCAGACGCGGTCCTCGTAGCGCTCCAGGTAGCGCTTCCCGTCAAAAGTCTTCAGCGTGTAGGACGTGTAGTACTTGAACGCGCCGAGGAAAGTGGGAAAACGGAACTTATTATCATAGGCGTGATCGAAGAGATCGCGCACAAAATTGAAGGAATACTGGTCCAACACCTCCTGCTCGTAATACCCCTCCGTCACCAAATAATCGAGCTTCTCCCGGAGATTATGGAAGAACACCGTGTTCTGGTTGACGTGTTGAAGGAAGTACTGCTTGGCCGCCTGCCGGTCCTTGTCGAGCTGGATCTTGCCCTCCTCGTCGTAGAGGTTCAGCATGGCGTTGAGCGCATGATAATCCAGTGCGGTGATTTCCGGAGCCTTTTGCGGCTTGTCGAGCGTCATCGTGTCCAAAACCGTTCCAATCCATCTTTGACGTTGGCGACATCCTCCGCGGTGCCCAGAAGCTCGAAGCGGTAGAGATAGGGCACGCCGCACTTGGCGGAGATGACGTCGCCGGCGATCCCGAAGGTCGCACCGAAATTGCTGTTGCCCGCGGCAATCACGCCACGAAGGTTCGCTCGGTTTTCCGCATCGTTGAGGAAGCGGATCACCTGCTTGGGAACGGCACCTTTGCCGTCCTCGCCGCAATAGGTCGGCACGACGAGGACGAAGGGCGCAGCCGCTTTCAGCGCCTCATCGGCGCGCAGGGGAATGCGGGAGGCCGGAAGGCCGAGCTTTTGCACGAAGCGACGGGTGTTTTCCGACCGGGTGGAAAAGTAGACGAGTTCACCCATCGCCACGGCTTCAGGCGAGCGCGCTGATCATGTCAGGGCGAAAGCCGGCCCAGTGCTGCTCGCCGGCGATGACGACGGGGACCTGGCGGTAGCCGAGCCCCTGCACGAGCGCGAAGGCATCGGCGTTCTCGGAGACGTCGACGACGTTGTAGTCGATACCCTGGCGGTCGAGCGCGCGGGTGGTCGCAGTGCACTGGACGCAGGCTGGTTTGGAATAGACGGTGATGGACATGGCTTTCCTCGTGGTATGGCAATTGGGCGTGGGAAATTGTCCGGCCATCCGCCGATGGCCGTTCGATAGATTGGAAATGGCATAAGTGGTCGCCTATGGACGACCGGACGCGGGGCGCCGCCTACTCGCGCGGATACGCTGAAAACAGGATCGACATGACTTCACCCCGAAGCAGTATTGCGAGGCATTCGGGGAGACGACGGGCGGCATCATTCCGCAACCCAACGCTCGCCAATCGGACACCCCGCCCGTGGACGTTCATGCGCGAGGCAGGTCTCCTGGCTTGCGGGTCGCGGCATCCGTTCGCCTTCCCAAGGCATTTGCGCCTCAGTGGCTTTGTCGAACGAATGCTCACCGCTTACAGTTGCGGGGGCAGCTCCGGATTGTCGCGACCGTCATGGTCGCCCCGGATTCCCGTCTTAGCCTTCGATCCTCTCGAATCGAAGGAACCTCGAACACCATATATAGTAGTCCATGTAAATTTTACGTCAACGGATTGGGCGGCTTCCGGACAATGAAATGCAAATTGTCGCTATCGGACTGTGGATAACGGGGATGCCGCATGTCATCCACGACAGGCAAAACGGGGAGCGCACACGCCCTCTTCCCTTGATGACCGAGATGAGGCACTAGGGTCGCCCTTTGTAAGGTGGACCTGCGTCGAAACGGCAAGCGATCACATTCGTGCGCAGCTTCGCGCCGTCCGCTGGCTGAAGTCTTTCTTCAATCCGCAGCGAAATACCAAAAATTCCGGGTTCCCTTCCGGATGTTCGGCGATTGCGAGATCGGTGATCCCGTAGCGGTCGAGAATACCGGTTTCCAGCAGGTTCATCGAAGACGTGAACGGTCCGGCGGGCGGATTGACGCCACCACCGATCACGAGCACATCCGTCACGCCCGCGTCCTCGGCCAGCAGGCCGACACGGGCTTCGAGTGCGCTCTCAGAGATAATCCGGCGTGCAGCAAGATGCGGGACCGGTATACATCCCACGTCCTGCAACCTCCGCGCCGCCGTCAGCATTTCTTCATCGATTCTAACCGGGCCGATGTCTGTAAGATAAACGCGAGTGCCGCGCGGCAGGAGAACGCCAAGTTCGGCGACCGTCGGGAGCTGCTTCGGCAGGATTTCGATGGAGGCGGAAGCTTACTTGCATCAGCTCGCATCGGTTCGGTCATTTCGCACTCATTGGGGGACAGCGCGCGGTGGGCTGCCCGCAGGAGGATGGAATGCTTGGCTCACAGCGCAGCGTATGCAGCAGGCCACGGTATTCACGGCTTGCGCAATTTTACACTGAGAAGAGCAGCCGACCCGACCTGAAAGAACACCGCCTGACAGCCTACCCGTTGAGATAGCGACGCATGCAATAGAGCAGCGTTGCCTGTTCTTCACTCTCACGGACATCGATCACACGCCCGAAGAGAATGCGGTGGGTTGCCTCATCGACGGCATTGGTGAGCACGCATTCGAAGCTGACTGAGGCGTCGGCAAGGATAGGGGCGCCCGTATAGCCTTTTTTCCAGTCGCCAAGCGTGAATCGATCCAGCATCGGCGTCTTTCCGCCGAAAACATTTGAAATGTCCTCGTGGCCCGGCATCAGCGTGTTGACGCAAAAATAGCGCGTGTTTTCAAAAGCGTGAAAACACGAACTCGCACGGTTGATGCAGACGAGAAGTGTCGCCGGCGTGTCGCTGACGCTACAAACCGCCGAGGCAGTAAAGCCATAGCGCTTCCCGCCGTATCTGGTGGTAACGACGTTGACCGCAGAGCCGAGGCGAGACATGCCGTTGCGAAACATGGCCTTGTCAACCGTATCGAAGTCGTGCCTCGCCATGTTCATGTCGGCCTCCTACTGCTCAGCCAGCGCTAGGCCGAGAGCTCTTTTCGGACGATTTCCGCGCCTGCAGCCAAAGCATTCAGCTTGCCTCTCGCTACACGGCGAGACAGGGGCGCCATCCCGCAGTTCGTGCAAGGGCAAAGTTTGTCCGCATCGACAAACTGAAGCGCCCTGCGCAGGGTCGCGGCCACTTCTTCCGGGGTTTCGATGGTATTGCTTGCCACGTCGATGGCCCCGACCATCACCTTCTTGCCACGAACAAGCTCGATGAGATCCATCGGAACATGAGAGTTGTGGCATTCGAGGGAGATCATACCAATACTGGATTTCTGCAGTTTGGGGAACGATTCCTCGTATTGCCGCCACTCCGATCCCAGGGTCTTTTTCCAATCCGTATTGGCCTTGATACCGTATCCGTAGCAAATATGGACAGCGGTCTCGCATTTGAGGCCCTCGATTGCTCTTTCAAGTGTGGCGACGCCCCAATCATTCACATCATCAAAGAAGACGTTGAATGCAGGCTCGTCGAACTGGATGATATCGACACCGGCCGCTTCCAGCTCCCTCGCTTCCTCATTGAGTATCTTGGCAAATTCCCAGGCCAGCTTTTCACGGCTCTTATAGTGATTGTCAAAGAGCGTATCGATCATCGTCATGGGACCTGGCAGAGCCCACTTGATGGGCTGCTTGGTCTGCCGACGGAGAAATTTGGCGTCTTCGACGAAAACCGGCTTCTGGCGAGACACGGCGCCCACAACTGTGGGGACACTCGCATCATAGCGATCCCGAATTCTGACGGTCTCGCGTTTCTCAAAATCAACCCCGTCGAGGTGTTCGATGAATGTTGTCACGAAATGTTGGCGCGTTTGCTCGCCGTCGCTGACGATATCGATACCTGCCTGTCGCTGATCATCCAACGACAAACGCAAGGCATCCTGTTTGCCCTCGATCAACGCTTCATCCTGCAACTTCCAGGGCGACCAGAGTTTCTCAGGCTCTGCAAGCCACGAGGGTTTGGGCAGGCTGCCGGCGGTTGACGTGGGCAACAGTGTTTTCATGTCATTCGACCTTGTGGTTATGAGTTTGTCAGCGACCATGATTGGCAGACCATTGTTCAAGAATAGCCCCGTACGGTTTGATGAAGTGCTCCTCGGCGAACTTCCCCTGTACAACCGCCAGCCGGCTCCGTTCTTCTCGATCGTAGACAATCCGGGTCAGGGAATAATCTTGGTGTTTTAAATTCGGCTGATAGCAGGCACCCGCCGCGGAATTGGCGTTGTAAATCTCGGGTCGATAGATCTTCTGAAAAGTCTCCATCGTGCTGATGGTGCTGATCAGCTCAAGATTTGTATAGTCATCAAGCAGATCGCCGATAAAGTAAAAAGCCAAAGGTGCAACGCTATTCGGCGGCATGAAAAACCGAACCTGCAACCCCATTTTCGCGAAATATTCATCGGTTGCAGAAGATTCGCTTTGTTTGTATTCGACACCCAATATTGGATGACGATTATCAATCCTATAATAGGTTTTGCTGCTTGATGCGCTTAGGCATATGACTGGTGGTTTTTTGAAAAGCTCTCTATAAGCATTGGAATTCAGGAAAGACTTGAACAGGTTTCCATGCAGATCGCCAAAGTTATGCGGCGTGCTAAACCCTGGTCGATCTTTGTTATGCTTTGGCAATAACACGCTGAAGTCGTAATCGCGAACATAAGAGGAGAAATTGTTCCCCACGATACCGTCAACACGTTCATTGGCTTTGTTATCAACGACATTTGTTTTCAAGATTTCGATGAGTGGAAAAGCATTGCTATTGCTTCCGGCACCGATACTCATCTCGACGGATATGATTTCGAGCGCGACAGAATAACGATCGCCTTTGGGATTGTCCCAGTGCGCCAGGGCATTGAAACGATTGTCAATCATCCTCAAGGCATTGCGCAGATTTTCTCGGCGGCTCTCTCCCCTAGCCAGATTAGCAAAATTGGTCGTAATGCGCGTATTTTCCGAGGGCTGGTATTCCTCGTCAAATTGAACTGCCTTAATATTAAAATCGAAACCAATGTTCATCTCGATGACGCACCCCCTGATTCCCGAGATAAAACCTGAAACTCTTGACGTAAATTTCAGGATACGCCGGACATTATTCTACATATTCCCAGTCGGCGGCGTTTAAGCCGTCCAGACATACAAGTGGTGTGCGGTCTATGCCTGAAGGATTGAGCGAGAAAAAATGGTATTATCTCACGGAAGCATGAGCCGCGCTCATGATTTGAGGTCGAGGCCGGAAACCAAGAATGCGGAGATGACGGCATTTTACGAGCCGCCTTCGGGCATCAAGTGCTCGAATGCCCGTTCGACGCCAAGCCGACGGGACATAGGCGCGTGGCACTGCCGCGTCCTCAGCGGTCATGCCTCCGTACTAGACGCCTTGACCGCTCCGGCAACATGCGACATTGGTTCGTCATCGTGGTTCTGCGGACGAAAGTCCGGAGCTAAGAGGGAATTCGGTGAGGGCTTGATCAAGCCTGAAGCCGAGGCTGCCCCCGCAACTGTAAGCGGCGAGCGAACGTCCACCCATGTCACTGAGGCATGCCTCGGGAAGACGGACGAAAGCAACGACCCGCAAGCCAGGAGACCTGCCGCGGTAGATAACGTCCACGGGCGGGGTGTCCCGGAGTGCCGCTTTCGCGATGAGCACTCCCGTGCCGTCGTCTCTGCGTCATCCCGTTGCCCGGCCGCAACCTGATGGCAGTGCAGATGACAGAAATCACGACCATAGAACCGTCTGCCGGGCTCGGCTCGATAACCAGTCTCATCGATATCGTCTTTCCCGGAGACACCAATCATCACGGCACTCTGTTCGGGGGAGCCGGGCTTGCACTGATGGATCGCGTTGCTTTCATCGCGGCAACCCGGTTCGGGCGAGTGCCCTTTGTGACCGCCTCTTGCGAGCGGATTGATTTCAGACAATCTGCACGCATCGGGCATATCGTCGAATTCACAGCCAGACCCGTCAAGGCCGGACGCCGCTCCCTGATGGTGGAGGTAGAGATGGCCGCGGAGGCCATAGTCGGTCGTCAACGACACACCTGTACGCGCGGCATCTTTCATATGGTCGCGATACCGGAGGGCGCGCAGGCCACGAGCTATGCCTTGCCCGCGCTCGTACCGGCGGAACCTCTGAAGGCAAAGGATACCTTTGCCATGGTCGAGATCGTCTTTCCGGATCAGGCTAACAGCGTTGGCCGGATGTTCGGGGGCGAAGCAATCGCCTACATGACCAAAGCCGCATTCGTTGCAGCGTCGCGCCATTGTGGCAAACTGGTCGTCCTCGCCTCTTCAGAGCGCATCGACTTCACGCGCGCAATTAAGATGGGCGAAATTGTCGAGGCTGAGGCACGCGTCGCGCATGTGGGATGCAGTTCCTTGTCCATCGAGACGAAGCTCTGGTCCGAAAATCTCCTGACCGGCGAGAGGCATATTACGGCCACGGGATGTTTCACCATGGTGGCCGTAGATAATGATCACCGGCCGATTTCCGTTCGCGATAGCGCCGCAGCGGAATCGCTTGCCTCTAACCAAGGGCAGGCCTAACCGTGCTGGACAGGCAACATCTATCGATCTTGCGTGAAGTCGACCGCCTGGGCAGCCTGACGGCCGCAGCGGAGCGCCTGAATGTCTCCCAGTCGGCCCTTAGCCATACGATCCGCAAGCTGGAGGAGCGCTACGGCGTAGCGATGTGGGAAAAGGACGGCCGCAACCTTCGTCTCACCGAGGCCGGCCGCTATATCGTGACACTGGCGCAGCGCGTTCTGCCCCAGATTGAGAGGGCCGAGGATGTCCTGTCGGACTATCGCCACGGCCAGCGAGGCTCGCTCAAGATCGGCATGGAATGCCATCCGTGCCACCAATGGCTGATGGGGGTTACAAAGCCCTATCTCATGGAATGGCCGGACGTGGGCCTGGAACTGAAGACGTCATTCGCTTTCGGCGGGGTGGCAGCGCTGACGGGGTACGAAATCGATATCCTGATCACGCCGGATCCAATCGAGACGCACGGCATTCATTATCTGCCGGTGTTTGACTACGAGCTGGTACTTGCCGTTTCGGCTGCCCATTCGCTGGCGGTGAAACGCCATGCCGAACCGGCAGACCTGCAGGATGAAACGCTGTTCACCTATCCGGTACCACCGGAGCGACTGGATGTGTTCACCCAATTCCTGGTGCCCGCCAATTGCCGCCCACGCCATCACCGCACTGTCGAGACGACGGAAATGATGCTTCAGCTTGTGGCGGCCGGTCGCGGAGTCAGCGCCATTCCCAACTGGCTGGCGCGCCGAGAAGCAGCGGCGCTCGGTGTGTACCCTGTCCGGATTGGTCAGAGCGGCATTCAGAAAAGCATCCACCTCGGATTAAGAGATGGTGACGACACTGTCGATTTCATAGCCGGGTTTCTCGCAACGTCACGCCAGACATCAGCCTGACGCCACGGTGTCTTAATGGCAATGAGGTCGTGTAGCGTGCCGATTTCGACTGGCAAAATGGATTACGGGCGAAACGAAACCACACGATATCCAATCGCTTTAACTACCCTTCTACGCCCGGCTGATTTCGTCGAGATACCAGGCGATGTAGCGAAGTTCGTTGTGCTCCATGGGTGCGATTGGACCGGGCACAAAGTAGTGCGATCGCACGCCGCGTGCTGTGTGCTCGATAATCGCCTTGTCCTCCGCGGTCGTGACCTTCCAGAGCCAGGTCAATCTGTCGAGGTCGTAGTCCCTTCCCTCCTCCGCCTCCCCGTCGACGAGCCAGATCAGTTCCATCTCGCAGGTCTCGGCCGTCTTCGGGATGAAACGATAGATCATGCCGTGGTCGGGATAGCAGACAAGGAAGGTCGTGCCGCCAAGATGAATCGAGGTCACACCACCATCAAAATCAGTAAAGCGGCCCATCAGCGGCGCGACGGCCTTCCCGTCTTCGCTGCCACTCTCGACACCATCGTAGAGCGCATAGCGGAAGGCGTGGATCGCCTCCCGGCCCTCTCGCGAGGTTTGCCAATGGTTGCCAGAGCCGACCTCGATGCCAAGAGCGCAGGTGCGCGCTTCCATTGCTTCGTTCAGCGCCTCGATCATGTGAGACGGCTGCTCCAGCGCGTGGGTCTGCGAATACTCCGGATGCGCCGGACCGCAGTGATAGCATTCGACGTAGTTTTCGACAGCAAGCTTCCAGTTGGCTGAAACCGGATAGGTCTCGCGATGAGCGACCTTCGCACCGGCCCAGCCATATTGGCCGCAAGTCGCATGCAGCAGGTTCTCGACCTCGGAAAAATCAAGCGGCTCGTCGGCGAAACAAATGAAGATCAAAGCCTCGACAACACGGACATGCAGTGTTCTCAGGCCATGATCCTCGCGCCTGAAGTCCTTGGGCATCAGGCGCGCGGCGCGCAGATTGCCATCATTGCCGTAGGTCCACGCGTGATAGGGACAAACGAAGACGCGCGCATTGCCCTTCTGCTTGGTGCAAACCTCTGCCCCCCGGTGACGACAGACATTGAGAACGGCATGGATTGCGCCATCGGCGGCGCGGGTGACGATCACCTGCTCGGTATCGATGCTGAAAACCTCGAAATCGTTGGCGTTGGGGATCACGCTCTCATGAGCGATGCAGTGCCAATGCCGGCGAAAGACGCGCTCCATGTCGCGACGATAGATCGCCTCGTCATGATAGAAAGGTCGCGCTAGCCCATGGCCCGGCCGATGCCGGGAGAGCAAACGATCGATATCATCAGCATCTTTCTCGATTAAAGCCTCAGCGAGATTTACCATTGTGCACGACCCTATGATGCTTGCTTTGAAAGAGCTTAGCGACAAGATCGCGCTACCGGCAAGATTGCAAAAATATCTCCATTAATTGATATTCCCGATTACAAAATATCCCTACTCTCTGATTGTATGTCGCAAATAAAATTGTGCGTTTGATGAGCGCGAGCCGATTACGAACTCCACCGGGTCAAGCGCTAAGGCTGAATACGAAGTTAGATCATCAGGGTGCTCGACACCGATCGAGTGTCGGACCGTCCGTCCCAGGGCACCTATGTGCTGGCAAACGTCAGTTGGGATTTCTGAATGCGTCATTGAGGAACTGGGGCGGGCAGCCTCCGATCAGACGGCCGAAAAGCACTTTGTGTTAGCCAGACGTGACTTGCTTTCTCGTTATGATGTCCTGCACCCGCAAAAGAGCTGCGATCTCGATCTGCTTCAAAAAGGCGCGGCTTGCTGCTCAATGATACCGGTTTTGCGGTCAATCTGTCTCCGACGTTGGAAAGACGCGGGTTCGTCTGAACTCTATGAAGTTCCTGCGGCAAAGTTTATGCGAACAGACTTCGCCATCGAAGGCGAGGACCCGCCGCATGATCGCATCCAACGTTGGGAAAAGTGATCGGCGAGGCAGGTCGCCACGTACGGAGAGCAGCTTTGTGGGCGAGCATGACCGCTTGAGCGGCGCACCGATCCCTGATCATATCAGTGCAGGGCATGCAGACCTGCCGGCCGAAACTGCGCTCCTCAAGAGATGCGACAGCTTCAAAGCACGAGTCCAGGCCATGATCGACATGGAGGCCGCTCATATGCAGTTCGTTTCGGCACGCGTCGAGAAGCCTTGTAGCCGAGGCGCAGGCTCTCGTCATGCCGGAACTGTTCGACCCCAAGAGTGTCGAGTTCAAACCGCTTGCCGCCCTGCGCTATCTTGAGGACCTGAAAGCGGCGATGGCCGGCGCTCTCCATTACCGCCTGATCAGGGCCGACGTGCATAGGCGGTCGACTTGGCGGCTGGAATCGGCTTAGTTCACGTCTTCCGTCAGCTGAGGTCGTCATGCTTTCAATTTTCGCCATTGCGGTTTCTCTCGCCGCCGCGCAGCCCTCTGCTGACGAACTGCAGCTCGACTTCGAGACGGCTCTACCATGCCCCGGCCTTGTCGATGGCCGTGAGGTCTGGGAAGGACACAAGGCATTCTTCATTTCGTCCTACACCAAGGAGGCGGCAGAGCTCGACCCGAGTCTTGTGGGCGCGGATGCGGTCTTGCGTGACGACAATCCCGCCGATGTCATCAGCACATTCGAAGCGGCCTGCTCGTCCTGACGGCGGCCCCAACTCGCCAACCGGACGTTCTCCATCTCGTACCTCGCTGATCCGGCGTGACGGACATCCGCGTGCGCACGCTCTACAATTACGGCCTCACGCCGATCCGCATCAAACGGCGACATCTCCACACCTACTCGACCTATCATCGCGGCACAGAGCTGCTGATGGGTGCCTTCAACTGGCTGGATCTCGCCCCGAAATGCCGCAACGAGAATGGCATTATCAGCTGGGTGAAGCTGCATGACGAGTATTGAGGCAGGCAACGACTGTAGGGGGTTCGGCGATCGTCAGCCTGGCCGCGCGGCAATGCCGGCAAAACTGTTGCAAATCCGCAAGATTCCGATGGCTTCGGTGAGGACAAGCATAAAGTTCGCCGACGGCGATTCCCCTTTTACGCGGGCTGCGCTATGGCGAATCGAGGCTCGCTTTCGAGTCACCCGATTCACGGCCGCACCGAAGTCCAAGGAAATGGCACCCATGAACTCCCGCATCGCAATTCTGGCAGGCGTCGCGCTTGCCCTCACCGCATGCACCACCGCGTCAGTCGCGTCCAATCCGCTGCAGGCCCGCTGGAACGGTAAGACCGCCGGCAGCTTCTTCGCCGCCTACGGCCCGCCGCTTTCCGACACCGCGAGTTCCGGCGGCACGACGCTCTACAAGTGGCGCGGCGGCTTTGCCAAGGGCAAGTCCTGCACGGTCGAGCTGACCGTCAACGAGGCCTACAAGATCAACACCATCCGCGCCGTCGCCGATCGCCCCGATCCGAAGGGCGGTCCCTCGCACTGCGAAAAGGTTCTCGACGCCGCCAATTAAACCGGCGCAGCGATCGATCCTTTCAGGGCCGTGCGGAAACGCGCGGCCTTTTCATTTGGAGGACAGAATGGACGAAGACCGCCTCTACCACGACCCCGACCTTGCCGATTTCTACGATCTCGAAAACGGCTGGGAACGCGCGCCGGACTTCGACAATTGCCAGACGCTGGCCGAGGGCGCGCAAAGCGTGCTCGATCTCGGCTGCGGCACGGGCGAGCTTGCGGTGGCGCTCTCCGCGGGCAGGACCGTTGCCGGTGTCGATCCGGCCCCCGCGATGCTCGCCATCGCCCGGGCGAAACCCGGCGCCGCCGCTGCCGATTTCGTCGAGGGGGGCG